>Ga0079996_104380_pt1 | contig 24386 bp, 19 predicted proteins | sample PerSpoAPS_AMetaG_FD_69199 | JGI IMG/M metagenome (GOLD analysis project Ga0079996, IMG submission 69199) | Thermal spring microbial communities from Yellowstone National Park, Wyoming, USA - Perpetual Spouter A (PS_A) MetaG (SPADES assembly)... | ecosystem: Environmental > Aquatic > Thermal... | reverse complement strand
TTGCCTCCAGCCTCCTCCTCGTCTCCTCCTCATCCCATATGTACCACTGGAGGTTCTCCACCCACTCCAGATAAGACATAACCACACCCCCCGCATTAGCCAACACGTCAGGCACCACCAAAACACCCCTCTCATAAAGCATTTTCTCAGCCTCAGGCGTAGTAGGGCCGTTAGCCCCCTCCACCACAAGCCTAGCCCTCACACGACCCACATTATCACCCCTAATCACGTTTTCAATGGCGGCGGGGACGAGGATGTCGGCCTCTACATAAAGCGGCGCGTCTGGGTCTTTCAGGAAACTGCCGGGGATGGCGTCGAAGGAGATCTCCCGCCGGTAGTAGCGCAGAACTGCCTCCGCCGGAATCCCCTTTTCGTTAATCACAGCGCCCTTCGTGGAGGAGACAGCAACAATCTTCGCCCCCATTTTCTCAAGCCAGTAGGCGGCCCAAGCCCCCGTGTTGCCGGCGCCGTGGACGGCTACGGTCTTCCCCTCTAGTCCGCCCCATAGTTTTTTTGCGGTTTCTCTGGTGGCTACTGCTACGCCGTAGCCTGTGGAGTATTCTCTTACTGGGTTTCCCCAAAGCTCCGGCGGCTTTGAGGTGAAGACTGCTGGGGTGTTGCGGCCGGCTATTTTTGAGTATTCGTCTACCATCCATGCCATTATCTGGGCGTTGGTGCCTACGTCTGGCGCCGGTATATCCACCACATCGCCTATAAGCGGCGCTATGGCTCTGGCGTATCCCCTCGCCAAGGCCTCAAGCTCCCTCTGAGAGAGTTTTTTGGGATCCACCCGCACAGCCCCCTTAGCGCCGCCATAAGGCAAACCAGCGAGGCTGTTCTTAAGCGTCATAAGCATAGCCAAAGCCACGTCGTCGGCAAGGGTAACCTCTGGATGAAAACGAATACCACCCTTAAAAGGACCCAACACATCACAATGCTGAACACGATAACCCTCAAACACCTCATAACCCCCGTTGTCCATCCTCACGGGGATATTCACCATGAGAATGCGTTGCGGCTTTGCCATGATTTTGTAAAAGTCCTCTGGGAACCCGCCGAGCTCGACGCCTCTTTTCAGGTATCTCAGCACGTAGTCAAGGAACCCGCTAGTGAGGGCCATAGATAATTCTTAGAACTTAATTAATAAATATTGGTATATATAGCTCTAGGGCTTGGCTATTGAGCCGTGGCAACCTATTGTGTAGGTTATCACAGCTTTTCAATTGCTGTCGCTATATACCTCCCGACTTCTGCCGTGGTGCTCTTTCCGCCAATGTCGGGGGTTTTCACGTTGTTTTCTATACTCTTCTCCACCGCGCGTCGGATCGCCGCGGCGGCGTCTTTTCCGCCTATCCACTCAAACATCATAGCCGCAGATAGTATCGTCGCTATGGGGTTCGCGACGCCTTTCCCCGCTATGTCGAAGGCGGCGCCGTGTACCGGCTCAAACATGGCCTTTGAGTCGCCGATGTTGCCGCTTGGCGCGAGGCCGATGCCGCCCGCCACCTGCGCCGCGAGGTCTGTCAAGATGTCGCCGTATTGATTCGTGGTGAGCACCACGTCGAAGCGGGCTGGGTTCCGCACCAGCTCCATGGCCGCTGCGTCTACATACATCTGGTCCACCTCAAGCCCCCTCAGCTCTTCAAGGGCCACGTCTCTAAAGAAGCCGTCTACAACCCTCAGGACGTTTGCCTTGTGGACCACCGTGACTTTCCGCCGCCGCATCTCGGCGTAGCGCCTAGCCACGCGCGCCACGCGGCGGGTGCCCTGGCCCGTGATCACCTTCAACGCCACTGCCACGTCGCCCACCTTGTACTCAGCGCCGACGTAGACGTCTTCCACGTTTTCCCTCACAAAGACGCAGTCTATCTCCTTTATGGCCGGCACCCCGGGGAGGTTCTTCACGGGCCTGATGTTGGCGTAGAGCGTATACCTCATCCTGATTAGCGACGTCACGTCGTAGGCGGATTCCCCTATGGGGCCCTTGAAGATTATGTCGGCCGCGTCGGCGAGCTTCAACGCCTCGGGCGGCATGGCGACTCCGTGTTTCCTCAACGCGACGTCGCCAGCCTCCGCCGTCTTTATCTCAAGATCCACCCCGAACCTCCTCGCCGCCGCGTTCACCACCTCAAGCGCGGCGTCTACGACCTCGGGCCCTATCCCGTCGCCGGGTATAACCAAGACCTTATACGGCATATTGAGGGGTTAGGCCACCTTTATAAGCTCTGATTATTTCCCTCAGCACGTTTTCGTCTATCCTCACCTTCTTAACGGCTAGGCTCTTCACAGTCTCCATCACGTAGTTCACCAGCTCCTCGCGGGGCTCGACGCCCATGTTCTTCAGAGCCCACTCCACTGCGTGCCTGCCTGAGTGTTTACCCAACACGATCCTCCTCCTGTTCCCCACGTCCTCCGGCCTCATGGGCTCGTAGGTAAACGGGTTGTTCAGAACCCCGTGGACGTGGATCCCAGCCTCGTGGCTGAACGCGTTTTCGCCGACGACTGCCTTGTTGGGGGGCACCGCCACTCCGAAGAGCTTGGAGACCAGCTGAGACAGCTCATACAGCTTCTCCAGCCGGACGTTGGTCCTCATGCCCAGCAGGTAGTGCACCGCGGCGACCACCTCCTCCAGGGCGGCGTTTCCAGCCCTCTCCCCGAAGTTGTTGACCACCACCTGCGCCACGTCGGCGCCGTTTTCAATCGCCGTTATTGTGTTGGCGACGGCCATGCCGAAGTCGTCGTGGCAGTGGACGTGTATTGGGACCGGCGGAAGCCTCTCTCTGAGGTAGCGGATTAGGTAAGCCATGCGGCTGGGGGTCATGACCCCCACGGTGTCTGGCACGTTGATCTCGTCTGCGCCGGCCTCCACGGCAGTTTTGTAGGCCTCCGCCAAGAAGGAGAGATCGCTCCTTGTGGCGTCCTCCGCGCTGAAAAGCACCCTCACGCCGTGGGATTTAGCGTACTCCACCACCTCCCCAATCCTCCTCAGAGCCTCCTCCCTTGAGATGCCAAGCTTGTACTTTAGATGTATGTCGGAGGTCGCTATGAAGACGTGGACCACGTCCACGTCGGCCGAAACGGCGGCATCCACATCGCTTTTCATCATCCTCGCGAGGCTCACAACCTCCGCCCTAGACACCTCCTTCGCTATCTGCCTAACCGCGATGTGCTCATCCCTCGACACCGCGGCGAAGCCTGCCTCGATCATGTCTACGCCGGCTTCGTCCAGCGCCAGGGCTATCTCCATCTTTTCATCCACAGACAAGGCAACGCCGGGCATCTGCTCGCCGTCTCGAAGCGTCGTGTCGAAGATCTTGATTACGCGAGCCCCGATACCATAAACCCCGGAACACCCAGCTATATAAATTTTACCTCCATTTATATATCTCGTCGCGGAACAACAAGGATTATATATTTAGTAAATTCCTCCGCCCATGAAGATCCGCGGGAGGGCCATCGTCTACGGCGACAAGATAGACACCGACGTCATCATACCGGCCAAATACCTAGTCTACACAGACCCAGCCGTGCTGGGCCAACACGCCATGGAGCCCCTCGACCCCGAGTTCCCCAAAAAGGCCAAAGGCGCGATTCTCGTGGCTGGGCGCGCCTTCGGCATGGGCTCCTCGAGAGAGCAGGCAGCAATTGCGCTAAAAGGCGCAGGCGTCCTCGCGGTGGTGGCGGAGAGCTTCGCCCGCATATTCTTCAGAAACGCCATCAACGTGGGCCTCCCGGTCCTGCAAGTGCCGGGGATCACAAAAAAGGTAAGAGAAGGCGACACGCTTGAGGTGGACCTAGAGGGGGGGTACTGCTACAATCTCTCCACCGGCGAAAAAATAGAGGGAAAGCCCATCACTGGTCTTCCTCTAGCGATCCTTAAATCTGGCGGCTTGCTGAACTACTTAAAACAAGTAAAGATCTAAACACATTCTTACAGATAAAAAACAGTATATCTTCTATTAACATCATAATGTTTTCATGAACCGCCTAGATAAGCTATAAGGAGACTCTATTTATTCATCTGGAGTAAGGCTTAATTACTCAATACATCCCGTAAGATCTAATGTGCGGAATCTTTGGAGTATATAGCCTGCTGAATGAATACATAGATGGTAGCGTAGTGATTAAGTCTCTTGCTGTGATGAGGGAACGCGGCACTAGACACGGCGCCGGCGTTGCCCTCTACGCCCCTTCCCCCCACGACAGGGTTAAGTTCTTCGCACATGTGCCTCCCCCAGACGCCGTGGAGGTGTATAAGCTACCCAGCGGCGTATACGACGTAACTAAATACGGCGATGGAGACGTAGACGGCGTGGTCTACATGAGGAGCAGGTGGCTCGACGTGTATAAGGTGATCGGGTGGCCCGAAGACATCGATAAAATGTACAGAGTATCCGAGAAGAAGTCGCCGGCTTGGCTAGGCCACACCAGATACCCCACCAACAGCCCCGGCGGGTTCCCCTACTACAGCCACCCCTTCTCCGCCGGCGACGTCGCCATTGTGCACAACGGCGACCTCAGCTCCTACGGCGCCAACCTCAACCTGCTTAAATACGGCTTTGGACACGGCGGCTTCACCGGCAACGACAGCGAGGCGATCGCCTTCTTGCTGTGGGAGCTCTACCGGCGGCACGGAGTGGAGGAGGCCATAGAGGAGCTTATGTACGGGAGGCGGGTGAGATGGGCTAGGCTAGACGGGCCCTACGCAGTGGCGTTTATAATAGGCGGCCCCAGGCCCGTCTTCGGCGCTTTTGTAGACACGCAACATTTCAGGCCGCTGTATGTGGGCCTCGCCGGGGGCAGGCTGTATGTGGCCAGCGAGGCCGCGGCCATCAAGGCGGCGGCTGGCAACGGGGTTGAGATATGGGCTCTCAGAGGCGGCGAATATGTAGTTGCGTCAGACGGCGAGATCTGGGGCAGATACAGGAAGAGGACGGTGAGCCCAGAGCTTCCGTTGCCACCGCCCCAGGCGCTGGACGCGTCGCAGTATGGGCCCACTGAGCTCTCGCCCGTGGTGAGGAGGCTACTGGCCGAGGGGGGCCGCGTAGACGTGGTCAACGTCCTAGGCCATAGGTACCTGGGCAACGGCATGCAAAGCGGAGTTCTCAAGATGTGGGGGATTGTGGGGAACGCCTCGGGCAACGTGATGGAGGGAGGCGAGATGTATATATACGGCGACGCGCAGGAGGACTTGGGCGACGCCATGAACGGCGGCTTGATAGCCGTCTACGGCAACGTCGGCGACGCCGTCGGCCAAGCCAAGAGAGGTGGTGAGATATATGTATACGGCAACGCTGGGAACAGAGCCGGCATACAGCACAGAGGCGGGGTCCTCGTGATTGGGGGCTCGGCGGGAGACTACTTGGGCGAATACATGGGCGGGGGCGTCGTCCTGGTGCTGAGGCATACGTCGGAGGAGGAGGTGGGTCGCAGAATAGGCGCGGGGATGGTGGGGGGCGTCATCTACATAAGGGGGGAGGTGGAGAGGGGGAAAATAGGCGGGGGGCTGGAGGTTGACAAAATGGAGCGCTACCTCCAAGCCCTGAGACTCGCCGGGGTTCAGGCCGACGCAAAGACTGCGCTGGAGGATGCTCACGTCCGCCGCCTCTTCTCGCTATACCACCGGGTTGAGGTGAGGGAGCTGACGGAGGAGGAGCTCACGGCGCTTACGCCGTACGTCAGGAGGTTCAACAACCTGTTTAATGAAGACGTATCAATAGAAAGGGAGGTCTTCACTGTGATAACCCCCGCCGAGTTTCAGCGTGAGTAGACTTATATAGTGTAGATGTAGAGTCCATGATGCAACATATATTTGTCAGGACATATATAGAGCCGGCGAGGCATCTAGTGCCGGAGTTCTGGGGCGAGGAGCGGGTGGCCGCCATTAGGAAGATGGCGGAAGCCGGAATGCCGCATGTCGAGTGGGGCGGCCCGGCGAGGCGGGGGAGGATACTTGACAGGCTGGTGTTTAGGGATCTGAGGGCTTCCTCGTTGAAGGAGGCGCTTTCTAGGGCGGACAGGCTGGACGTAGACGTCGGGGTCGATTTCCTCGGCGCCAGGCTTGAGCTTCCGCTGTATATAGGCGATATGTCCTTCGGCGCGTTGAGCGGGAACCCAAACATCGCAATAGCGAAGGCCGCGACCGATGCGGGGGCCGTGGCGGGCATAGGCGAAGGCGGCCTTCACCCGGAGGTGGCGAAGTTCCGCAACATAGTGGTGCAGTGGGCCTCGGCGAGGTTCGGCATGGACATGGCCCTCCTCAAGGCGGGCTTGGCGGTCAACATAAAGATCGGCCAGGGGGCCAAGCCGGGCATCGGCGGCCACCTGCCCGGCAAGAAGGTGGTAGACGTGATTGCCCAACTGCGCAAGATACCCGTGGGGAGCGACGCCCTCTCACCGGCGCCGCACCACGACATATACTCCATAGAGGACCTCGCCCAACGCGTCAAGGCGCTTAGAGATATGACGGGGAAGCCGGTGTTGGTTAAGGTGGCCGCCGTCAACAAGATACACTTCGTCGCAGTCGGCGTGGCGAGGTCCACGGCAGACGGCATAATCATCGACGGCGCGGGCGCGGGGACCGGCGCGACGCCGATTGTGGCGCGGGACCACCTCGGCATACCCATAGACTACGCCGTTCCCGTAGTCGACGCGTGGTTGCGGAGAGACGGCACCCGTCACAACGTCCGCGTGGTGGCTGGAGGATTGCTTTACAGCCCCATGGACGTGGCGAAGATAGTGGCCCTCGGCGCCGACGTGGCCAACCTGGGCACTGCGGCTTTGATAGCCATGGGTTGCATAATGTGCCACGCCTGCCACACCGGCGGCTGCCCAACGGCGCTGACCAACATGATAGGGACGCCAAAGGTGCTCGACATAGAGTGGGGCTCAAGGCTACTTGCGAACTACCTCCTCGCCGTGGGGAGGGGGCTCAAGGCCGTGCTCTACGCCCTAGGCATGTCCAGCATAAGGGAGCTCGTGGGGCGGAGGGATCTGCTCGAGGCGTATTACATAGATACCTACCTAGCCGAGGCGCTGGGCTTGGCGGTTAGGGAGGAGGGGGAGGTGGCGTGGATAGAGCCGAACACCCGGCAACTGGTGCAGAGGGAGTACTACGAGGAGGGGCGGCCGCCCATAACTGGGATGGGCGGGGTCGTGCCCGGCTACACCACGCCGGCGAGGCGGCCCCTCGATCTGCTACGCATAGAGGCAGCGCAGGTGACCCACCCCTCCGTAGATCCCTACAGAGAGGACCTGGAGGTTTCAGTGAGGATAGGCCCCGAGGAGTACCACACCCCCGTCGTGGTGCCTGCAATAGACGACGCGGCGGTGTTAGCGGCCTATGCCTTGGGCGCTCCCATCTACGGCGAAAACAGATACGGGATAAGGCGCATAGATGAGGATGCGGCGGTGGTGCCGCCGGGCCAAGACGTCGACGTAGGTTCAGGCGTCGTGGTGATAGACGAAAGGCTCGGAGGTGGCCTTTTGGAGGAGGCTGTGGCGCGGCTCGACCTGGATCTTAGGCGGAGGGGCGTCAGGGGGCAGGTATACATAGTGGCGGTGGGGAGGTTGCACAACGGCGGCGACATATACAAGCTCGCGGCGCTTGGGGCAGATCTGGTGGCTCCCCTGGGGATCTTTGAATATGTCAAGGAGCGGGTCAAGCACATGGAGCTGAGGGCCCGCATGATGAGATACGAAAACGTAATCAACGCCTTGACCAAGGAACTTAAGCTCCTCATGGGCGCCAACGGGGTCACCAGCTACTACCACACGCTGGTCGGAAACAGAGACCTCCTCAGATCGCTAGACGGCAGAATCGCGAGACTCCTAGGGGTTGAGGTAGCGGGCAAGTAGCTTCCTCCTGCATCTCTCGCAGAAGTAGGCTGTCTTTCTGTCGGTGTCCAGCAAGGTGTTGCTGAAGTACATGACGCACTTGGGGTTGGAGCAGTGGCCCAACCCGTAGAGATGCCCAGCTTCGTGCGTGATCTCTTTAGCCAGCCTCTCCGCGAATAGGGGGCCGCGGAGCCTTGCCGTAAACACCACGGCTGTCCTTAAGGCCGGTTGCGCCAGGCCGAAGAGGAAGTTGAAGCCTGGGTAGTAGCCGTCGCAGTCGAGCACGTACACCGTCGGCGTGGAGACGCTTGCGGCAAGCGCCTCAACCGCCACGTCGGCCCGGCACTGCCCTCGCGACCTGTCTAAAAACTTCGACAAGTCCAGGACCGCGGTCCTCCAGGTCACGTCGAATTCCGGGATGTCTACGGGAGGTAGATGCGGCGGGATGTAAACCGTCAGCTTAGCCTTCATTTCTGTAGACTAGGTACTGGGCGGCGGGGCACGCCGCGCTACAGAGAAGACAGCCTATGCACTTCTTCTCGTCTACCTCAAACCTCCTGCCTGGGCCTGTCCTCTTCAACGCGCCGGTGGGGCACCAGTGAACGCAGAGGTCGCAGTCGCCGCATATGGCAGAGCGCACCAGCAGACCGGCGGCGTCAAGCGCCGTCTTGCCGTCTCCGGCTGAGACGGCCCAGCCGCTCCCCCTCCGCTCAAGCTTCACGGCGCCCCTCTTGCCCCTGACCTCGTATTCGCCCTCTAAGGCGCCTAACATCTTCAACAGATGTCTCAGGGTTGCGGGGTCGGGCTCCGCGTCCATCTCGACCTCCACCCTGCCTCCATCAACTCTGAGCCTGACGGGGAGCTCGGCCCCCTTCTCTCTTTTCACCCACCTCGCCATGTCGCCCGGTATCTTCCCCCGCCACCGCCAGAGCCCCATCTCCACTTCTTTCTCTGCGAAGCGTTCCCCCAACGCCGCCTCCATTTTCTCGTATATGTCTGGGTAGCTCCTTTTTACGTTGTCGAGCTCAGCCAGCTCATTCGCCGGGCACACGACGCAACCGAGTCTGTCGAAACCCCTCTCGTAGGCCGGGTTGTATGGGAGCTTGTGTAGGAATATATACAGCCACACCTCCAGCGCGGTCCATTCCTGGAGCGGGGCCGCGACGACAGAGCCGGCCACCCACTTGCTCTGCGAGATCTTGGGCAACTTAGCCCTGAGGAAGGACTCGGCTCCCCTCTGCCCCACCACGCTTATGTAGCCCTGGGGGAACTTAGCCTTGAGCGCCTCCGTGGTGGGGCCCAGCTTAATCACCTTGCAACACCATCGGTAGTCCCTCGCAGGCGGGCCGAAGAGCTTCATGGCACGCCAGAAGCGGTCGCCGGCGGCGCCTACTATCACCTCCGCCCCGTACCTCTCCCGAACCGCCTTGAGGTTCTCGTAGGTCTCGGGCGGCTCCAGACCCGTGTCGTTGAAGTAGATGTGGAACTTAAGGCCGCTTCTAGCCGCGAGGTCAAGCGCCACGAGGCTGTCCTTCCCCCCTGAGTAAGACACGACGAGGGGCTTCTTGTACTTCTCAGCCACCTCCCTTATGAAGCTTATCGCCTCCTCCGCCAGCTCCTCTATGTGCTCTCTGTTGAGCTCTGCGGCCTCCCTAAGGGTTGAGGGGCGCCCCGGGGGCAACGGCGTCTTGGCTCTCCACGACTTCACCACGTGGAGTCGGCCTCCTCTAAACAGCTTCGCAACGCCGTGGAGCCTGCCGTCTCTCGTAGATATGGCCACGTGTCTAAACTTCTCCTCGGGCAGACTGCCCTCCACTACCCGGTCTGGATGTATGTCGTATCCCTCGGGAAGCTCCGCCATGTCCACCACGGCCCAGTAGCCCAGCCTCTCCGCCAGCATGGTGGCCACGCCTTCATACAGCGGCCTGAACCTCCAGCGTCTCTCGAGGACGTCGTAGAATCGATGCCCCACCGTCTTGCCCCTCACCACAACCTCGTCTGCCTGGTCCGCGTAGCCGGGGATCTTATTCAGCAAAACCACCTCGTCTAGAGGGATCAGCTCCTCCGCAAGCTCGGCGTTGCCGAGCTCGTTTAAGACAGCTTGTCTCGTGATCTCCACGTCTGCGGGGAAGGCGGGGCGGGGGTCGGCCGGCTGCGTGAGCCTCACCTCGACGAAGTTGCTACACTTATCGGCGACTTTCCTGGGGTTTAGCACCGGCAGGTTGAGGTCGGTGCACCAGTAAACAGCCACGGAGGTCTTTCGTGTTTGAGAAATAAGATTTTTGCATGTATGCTATATAGGTGGTAAGCTTTATAAATAGGTCTCTTCATCCCCTTATGCGTTCGGGGAAAACCGCCCAATAATCCTCGACTCGACGCTCCGCGAAGGCGAGCAGACCCCTGGCGTGGTGTTCTCCGAGGAGTGGCGTGTGAGGATCGCCAAGGCGCTTTCAGACATCGGCGTGGGGATGATAGAAGTGGGCGACCCCAGCGTGGCCCCCGACATAAAATCCGCCATTAAGAGGATCATCCAGCTTAAGCACAACGGCGAAATCACGAGCCACATTGTGGTCCACAGCCGCGCGGTGAGGCAGGATCTCGAAAACGCAGCCTCGCTGGAGCCTGACCGCGTCGCCGTGTTCTACGGCGTCAGCGACATACACCTCAAGTACAAACACAGAAAGACGAGGGGGGAGGCCCTCCAGATCATCGCCGAGATGGTGTCCATGGTGAAGTCCCACGGCGTCGCCGTAAGGTTCACGGCGGAAGACGCGTCCCGCGCAGATCTCGACTACCTCATCCAAGTCGTGAAGACGGCGTATGAGGCGGGGGCCGACAGAGTCAGCATAGCGGACACAGTGGGCGTCTTCACGCCAGATAGAGCTAGGGAGGTCTTCGCCAAGGTCAAGGCGGCTGTGCCGGGCGTCGGCCTTGACATACACGCCCATAACGACTTCGGCATGGCGGTGGCCAACAGCCTCGCCGCGGTGGAGGGCGGGGCCGACGTGGTCCACACCACGGTCAACGGGCTGGGCGAGAGGGCTGGGATAACGCCGCTCCAGGCCTTCGCCGCCGCGTATTACTACCACAAAGGCGTGAAGCTCGTAAAGCTGGAGAAGCTGCCAGAGATAACTGCCGTGGTGGAAGCGGCAAGCGGCATAACGGTCATGCCGAACTTCCCCGTGGTCGGGGAGAACGTGTTTACCCACAAGGCGGGCGTCCACCAAGCTGGCGTGTTGGCGAACCCCGAGACCTACGAGCCTATACCGCCTGAGGTGGTGGGGAGGGGTCGCGACTTTTCCCTGGATAAATACAGCGGGAGGAAGGCTGTGCAACACAGGCTGGAGCGCATGGGGATCTCGGTGCCTCCCGAGGTGGTGGATAAGGTGGTGGAGGAGGTAAAGCGGAGCAACGCGCGGCGCCTTAGAGACGAGGACCTCCTGGAGATACTTGAGAAGGTCACAAACACGCCCTACAGGGCCAAGGTGAATAAACACATAGAGGCTTATGTATGGCTCAAGGTAGCCAACAACGTCTACACAACCTCAGTGGCTAGGCGGCTGGCGGCTTTGAGAAACGTGGTGTCTGTGTCTGAGATAACCGGCGAATACGACATCGTCGTGAAGGTTGTCGCGGAAAACACAGAGGAGCTGAACCAAGCGATTGAGGGCATACGCGAGGTGAAAGGGGTTGCATCCACGTTGACAAGCCTAGTGCTCAAGGAGCTTCCAGTGAACCACCGGCATTCTATATAGCGGGTCGGTCGCCTCTGTAAATCAACGTATTTAAAGCAGAGGGTGTGGCTTTTCTATGCGTCATCTACTAACGCTTATGGAGTACAAGCCGCATGAGGTTGAATACCTCCTGCGCATGTCCAGGGACTTCAAGACGCGGTACCTAGCCGGCGAGGTCTACACCCCGCTGTTTCCCGGGCGGATAGTGGTCCTGTATTTTGAGAAGCCCAGCACGAGGACGAGGCTGTCGCTTTCGGCGGCCGCGGCGCAACTGGGGCTGCAGCCCGTGACGACGTCGCCGAACGAGCTCCAAATGGGGAGGGGAGAAACCGTGGCGGACACGATGAGGGTGATCTCGCGATACGCCGCCGCGGTGGCCGCCAGGGTGTATAAGCACGAGACGCTTGAGGAGATGGCGAGGCACAGCTCAATTCCTGTGATAAACGCCCTTTCAGACAGACACCACCCGCTCCAGGCCTTGGCAGACGCGCTTACCCTCTGGGAGAGGTCGGGCAGGCTACACAGCGTCAAGGTGGCGTTTGTAGGCGATGTGGCTAACAACGTAGCCACGAGCCTAGCCATAATAGGCGCTAAGCTGGGCTGGGAGGTTAGGCTAGTGGGCCCGAAGCAACTGTGGAGCATGAAGCTTATCGACGAGCTGTCGGAGGACTTGGCGAAGACGGGGGCGCGCATCTACTTCACAGACTCCATAAACGAGGCGGCGGGCGTCGACGGCGTCTACACAGACGTCTGGGTCTCGATGGGCTTCGAGAGGGAGGCCGAGGAGAGGCGGCGGCTCCTATCGCCGTATCAAGTAAACAGCCGGGTGATGGAGATCGCGGGGAAAAAGGCCGTGTTTCTCCACTGCCTGCCGGCACACAGAGGAGAGGAGGTCACCGACGACGTAATAGACGGGCCGCAATCCGCCGTGTGGGACCAGGCCGAGAACAGGATGCACACCGCAAAGGCCGTCTTCGCCTACCTCCTAAGATAGCTGACCTCCTCCCCGACCTGAAGGGCGGGGGTTCCCTTTGGACGGGGAGGTGCCCTCGTCCCGTCTTCATCGGCGCCTTGGGCGGGGGTCATGGGTGCGGCCCGGGCCAGCACCGCGGGCCATTTGTTGCCGGCCTTCTGCGCCATGAGCGAAGTCCAGACGGCGTGTATAATGGGCCGCGGAATGATGGGATTCGTCTTCCTCACAGCTTCCCTCGGCACGATCCCCTTTTTCAGCCTCTTCCTTACCTCCTTCACGTCCCACCAAACTGCTTTCACCCACCCAGTGGGGGTGGCTTTCCACAGCATGTTAAGGACGGCCGCCGCGTCTCTATCCACGACGTGGCCATGAGGACAGTGCAAAGCGTGCCAACCGCCGTTGTCCCTCAAGAGCGTGAAGTGGATAGGGCACACCTTGCTGTTGCAATACGGCGAGACGTAAACTACTACAGAGCCAGCCTCCCTCGCCTTGTCCTCCACAGCCCTCAAAATCTTTCTAAATGGCGTTTGCTTGATGCGGTGTCTCAGTTCTCTCTTCCCCACCTTCTTCTTTACGCCTTTTTTCGCCTTCTCCTCAACGCCGATCATCTCCTCCTGCGGGTTTTTGCCCAGCTCCTCCGTTATTATCACGGCGGGGCTTTTCGTCATCTCGCGGGCGACCTGCCTCACGCGCGCCTCCTTACGCCTCCTCTCCCTAAGCCTCCTCGCGAATTTTCTAAACTCCCTCGTGTCTGTAACGTTCTGCCTCCTCTCCTCCTCGTCTCTCCCGGCGTATGGGTATTTCCGCTTCAGCTCTTCAAGCTTTGCATTTCTGACAGTCTCGTATCTCTTCGCAAGCTTGCCGAAGTCAGTCCTTATCGAGTACACTGCTGGGTTTATGTACTGCCTATTCCACTGCGCCACGGCGTCTACTGTCGAGAGCAGACTCACGCGGGCAACAGCCACCGAGTTTTCGTTTACGTCAAAGGCGACAGACTCTGCCGGAGGCTTCCTCTCGGGCGCCACGTCGAAGATGAATACGGCGTACCATCTGCCCCTCTGCCGCTTCAGCATCAGCGTGGAGACAAGCTCGGCCTCTCCCCTCAGCGTCTTCCACCAGTAGAGCCAGAACCTCCTATGCGGCTTAATCCAAACCTCCCTCCTCCCGCCGGGGAGGGATAGCGCCAGCCGGACGAGAGCCGCGGAGCTGATGGCCTTCTTGTAGCTCCAGCTGTCTTTAGCGAATCTTATCGAAACCCGCCCCACCTCTGGGCGCGGTTTGTGGACTCGGCCATCTCTCTTCAGCGCGAGAAACGACTTGCCGATTTCTACGCCTTGGTTTATAGCCTGCTGGATCAGCTGGGCGGGCAGGGGGTACTGCTCTCTAAATCTTCGGTACAGCTCGTTGTACTTCTCCTTTTCCAGCGTCCCCCTCTCTGCGACGTATGCCGCGACCTCCTCCACGATGCGGCGGTACGGCTCCTCCACGGCGTATAGCTCAGACGGCGGGCGCTCAAGCTCTACAGCAACAGCCCTCCTCACGCTCTTCCATGTCCCACCTCCCCTAAAAACTTTAACGAACCGGCACCCCGCCCTAAAGGGCGAGGCTTTCCATTATATGTAAGGCCTGGGATCGACAATTTTTCCCTCCAACGCCGTCGCAGCGGCGGTGGCAGGGTTCGCCAGATACACCTTGGAATCCGGGTGCCCGACTCTGCCCTTGAAGTTGCGGTTGCTCGTGGTCACAACAACCTCGCCGGGGCCCGCCACGCCGAAGTGGCCCCCGAGGCAGGGGCCGCAGGTGCCGTAGGTGACCACGCATCCGGCCTTCGTCAACACGTCTACGTACCCCAGCTCCATGGCTTTCCTAAACACGTCGTAGCTGGCTGGGATGGCTATGCACCGGCTCTTGACCCTGCCCCTCTTCAGTATGCGGGCCGCGGCCTCTATGTCGCTGAGCCTCCCGTTTGTGCAGGACCCTATAAACACCTGATCCACCTCAACTCCCTCCACCTCCCTCACGGCCTTCACGTTGTCCACGCTGTGCGGCGCCGCCACGAGGGGCTCTAGCCTGTCCAGCTCCACAGCGTATTTATCCACGTATCTGCCCGGCTCCAGCTGAGGCGGCTTATATGAGGCGCCTCTCTCCCTCTGGAGGTAATCCACCGTCACCTCGTCTGGGATAAACATAAGCGCGTCGGCGCCCATCTCCGTGGACATGTTGGCCACGGTGGCTCTGTCGTCCATGGGGAAGGACCCCGGGTTGCGCACATATACCTCCACCGAGAATCCGCTGAAGCCCTCGGCGCCGAACTGCCCAAGCAGGTGAAGCGCCACGTCCTTGCCCATTACGCCCCTTAGGAACCGCCCCTCAACGTCTATCCTAAACGGCATAGGCACCACCAGCCAGGTCTTGCCCAGCTTAAGCGTTGCGGCTATGTCGGTGGCCCCGAGACCCTGGGCGAAGGCCCCCACGGCGCCTGCCGTGTTTGTGTGGGAATCCGCGGCGAAGACCACCTGCTCCGGCATGGCGTATTTCTCCAGAATTATCTGGTGGAGAATGCCGCCGCCCACGTCGTAGAAATGCGGCAGGCCAAGCGACTTTACGTGCTTCCTGATGTAGACCATGATCTCGGCGGCTCTCTGAGTAGGCGGAGGAGATAGGTGGTCAAACGCCACCACCACCCTGTCTCTGTCAAACACCTCCACCTTACCCATAGACTCCAGCACCTCCAACACGTGGTACCCCGTGAGGTCGTGGAACCCCACCAAATCCGGCGCCACCTCAACCACCTCGCCCGGGGTCGGCGCCTTCCCCAGCTTTTTAGAGAATATGTATTCAGTCCACGTAGGCATGTAGAGAAAAAACGTTCTATATATAAAAAATTTAGGGCTTACCCTACCCGCAGTGCGGCGTTTACCGCCGCGTAGGCGTCCACAAGCCCGTAGCCGCTGAACACGTCAAAGCCGGCGGGGCCTATGTCTCTTGCCGTGGAGGTCAGCACTTGGTACATCTCGTCGGGCGTCAGTGGCCTTAGGCCTAAGGCGGATCTCACGGCTTGTATCAACGCCACCACACCTGTGACGTGGGGCGTCGCCATGGAGGTGCCGGACATGTAGGCATATTGTCCGCCTGGGTAGGTGGAGAGTATGTTGACGCCGGGCGCCGCCACGTCCACCTCGGGGCCGTCGCTCGACCAGGTGGGCACGTTGTAGTTCTGGTCGACGGCTGCCACCGCAATCACCCAGCTGTACCTCGCCGGGTATGCGACGTTGTTTGTGGTGGGGTTGCCGTCGCCTGAGTTTCCGGCGGCTACGACTTGTATGGCGCCTTGTTGGTAGGCCCAGTAAGACGCGTCTCTGAGCACTGAAGAGTCTGAGGGGCCGCCCAGCGACATCGACAGTATCTTGACGCCGGCCTTTACGGCTTCCACTATGCCTTCTGCGATGTCGCTGTAGTAGCCGCTTCCGGAGTCGCTTAAGACCTTGACGGCCACCAGCCGGACTTTGGGCGCCACCCCCGCTACGCCGACGTTGTTGAGAGAGGCCGCGATTATGCCGGCGACGTGCGTGCCGTGGCCGTTCCTATCTGCGCACTTCGCCAAGTTCGTGCCTTTGTAAAGGCTGGTCCCCACGGTGTATATACAATACACCACTTTTCCGTAGAGCTCTGGATGTTTGTAGTCGATGCCTGTGTCTAAAACAGCCACCGTGACTCCATAGCCGAAGGCGGCGTCTCCGATGGTGGTGAAATAAGCGTCCCACACCAGATGCGCGTTTATCATCTTCACGTTCCACTGCACATCTGAATAATCTCCGAAGCCCACGGCGTACGCCACCTTATCCTCCTCCACGTACCTAACGTTTTTCAGCTTCCCTTTCAACTCGTCCACTTTGTGGTCGGGAACCTGAAGCACAACTGCCTTGATTTCTCTGATGTGTTTCAACGCCTTTATCTCTCCGGTGTTGTTCAGCTGGCTGAGCCCGTTGAGCGCGGAGGCGTCTTCATACCCCACGACAATTCTCGCCGCGTTTAGAAACGCCGCCAGCGCCAACAGCACCAGGATTTTAGTTCTTGCGGCCATGGAGCAGTTTGAAAAAATGTTAATAAATGTTTTGGTGTATACCTCTTTAACTATGTCATTAATTCGTTGAAAATCTCCGCAACGCGTTTCTGCACCTTTTTCGACACGCCGACGCTCCTCGCAGTCTCCAGGACCTCAGCCCCTATGCGGAGCTGTAGGTCGAGCTCGCCGAAGAACTGGGGCGCCTGTCTAATGGTGGCCCGGCCATCCCACTGTATTAAATAAAGCGCTTGCAACACCTCGACGTAGTTTATGCGGCCGATTGGGTCAAACGGCGGGAGGCGGGGCCCCCTCTCGCCCCGTCTGTTGGACAGATAAATCTCCCGCATGTAGCCGCTCAGCGCCACTATTGTCCTGTAGATCTCCTTCGTCCCCCTGGCCTTCACGGGGTCGTACACTATCCTCGCCGCAGTGGGCCTGACGACACGCGCCACCTGCTCCACATCTAGGATCCTCGTCATAGGCGGCACCCCGTATATCCAGTTCACCTCCACCCCGTACCCAACGGCCTTGTCGTATATAGCCGCTACCTCGCCCAACGCAGGCAACGGCGGAAGCACAAGCCTCCTCACCCCGAGGGCATCTGCAAACATCACATACCAGTCGAACTCCTCCCCAGCCACCCGGGGCAACACCAACGCCTCCGGCGGCGTCTCTTCGAGCTCAAGCGCCGCGGCGACGGGGGACCGGGAGGTGTCGAGCTCCCCCACCTCCAGCACATACGGCACACCAGCCTGCCCCACGTATCTAAGGAGCCGGCGCCACCGGCCCCTCCTCTTGAGGTAGACCTGGTACCTCATACCAGCCCGGCCGCGAGCTCAGCCGCAACCACAGCCCTGCAGACCGCCTGCGGCGCGTCCATCGCCTCCTCGCCTATCCTGTACACCCCCGCCGCCTTTTCCAGAACCCACCTGTTTGCGAAGTCCCCACGGGGGAACCCACCAACGACAACCACAGAGCCCAACAGCGACCGGCCTAAACCCGGCAGAGACGCCTTCTCCCCGGCCTCGTGCAGAGCGACCCAACGGCCCCCCAGCTTCTCCAACAGGCCGCGGAGGCTTTTCCGGCTCAGCTCCATAAGCGGCTCGCCGCTGGGCGGCACCTTCCCGGCCAAGAAAAGTTGCTCCATCAACGACACGAAGTTGTTGTAGTTCTTGGGAACCCTGGTCTCAGGGCGGATTGAGATTACGTGGTCATCCCGCGTATGTACATACACCCGCCCAAGTCCCCTCCTGTTTAGCAGGCTGTATTGAAACGCCAGCAGAACTTGGTGCACTATGTCGGGCCTCCCCCTCCTGGCCGCGTCTGTTAGGTGAGACATGGCCGGGTGGTGCCTCGCCCTGTCGAGCAGAAGCTCCCCAGGCCTCTTGCCCCGCCTCCTCGCGTCGGCCACCACCGCTGGGTGGCCCCAGAGCTCCCTAGGCACGAGCTCCAAGGCGGATTCGGCGAGTACCAGAATCACTGGAGGAGGCTCTTCTCAAGCTCCTCTAGATCAGCCAAGATCGTGTTTACAGCCCTCTGCACGGCCTCCAGGGGGGTGCCCCTCCTCACCTTTAGCTTAAAGTAGACGTTTTCCTGCAGGGGGTGATCCACGTCGAATTGCACATACTCGACGTCTGGGTCGTTGGATAGGTACTCCACCAGCGGCGAGAACAAGGTGTAAGACTCCCCCTTTACCTTGATCTCCAGATGTTTATCGTCCAGTCTCAAAATCTCTAGGTTAAGCACACAGAAGGCTATCTGAGGTTTTTTAAATTTTCCAACAGAAGAACCCGCGTCTTCTGGGGAGGGTGTCTGAGGCTTAACACGGCGCCTCTGTTTAAAACACCTGCTTTTATAAGCTCCTCCACAGCCGCCTCTATGGAGATCCTCCTGGCGAAGGCATACGCCACCACCACCCTCTTAGCCTGGGGGGTCAGGGGATGTTTCTCCGCCTCTTCGTACATCTTTGAAAGAGCCTCAGCCGCCTCCAACACTTCCTCGTAGCTCAGCTCGGTCTCCAGCACATCTCCCTGAACCTCCGCGAAGAACCCCTTGAACCTCAACGCATCAGCCACTACGTCTGGGGGGATGGGCCTCGTGAGCTCCGCGTCTCTAAACAAGACGAGCAACGGCACCTGGACGACGCCGCGCCCCCCTCTGGCCAGCCCCGCAAGCCTCTTCACAAGAGCAACCGCGTCTTCCAGCTCCTCCCCCTCGCCCTCCAGCTGCACGTAGACGTGTGTAAGGCGGGTGTTGACTATATACGTCGTCTTGACGTGCTTCTGTATAAACACGAGGAACCTCTCAACCTCCTCCCTTGTGTTGAACTTAAACGACAGGGTTACATACACGCCGAACTCCTGGGGCCGGAGTTAAAAAATTTGTCAGTCTCGTAAGAAGCCCCAGCTTCTAACCGACTCAGTAGGCCTTCACGAGCTCCAGCGGCAATTTTAGTTGAGGAAATAACGGTTAAAGCGGTCTCACGTATTCCCTCGCCGCTGTGGTGAATGCCAGCAGACCCTTCGGTCTGTACACCTCTCTTATCTTGTCTTCGTATACCTCGTATCGGCTGAATGCCAGCTCCAGCTTGACCTCCTTCACGGCGCCGTTTTGGGCGCAGTATGCCCTTAGCTGATTCAACGAGAGGCACACCTCCGACCCATCTACCGCCACGTAAACCTCAACCATGTACGGGTGGGAGTTGTTTACTGGCTTCTCCTTCACCACCCCCACCATCCACGGGTATTTGCGTAGAGCCTTCGCTATTTCAACCAGCCTTTCCCTGGCGTGGGGAGCCCACGCCCTAATCCACTCCACGCCGAATGCCTCCAGCTCTGGATACTCCCGTAGAAGTTCCTCCGCCTGGTCAGTCTTAACAAGCTGGCTTAGGCGGCTTCTTATCTCCGCCGTGTCTCTGTGCTAGAGATTTCTGTTTTTCTCGTGTAGTTGTTTTTAAACCGGCGTGTAGGGGTGTGGCGTAGACGCGGAGAAGCCGCCTCAGCCGGACTCTCGGCGGCGCCGTACTCCATGTATCATGGGCTGTATTCGGAGGCTGTTGTTTCCTCCACCGCCTCCGCCGTGGCGTTTGTGGAGGTAGGTCGGTTTAGGGAGGCTGTTGAGTATGTGCAGAAGGCGGCTAAGGCGCTTTACGAGGCGGCAAGAGACGTCTTTGAGCACGTAAGGGTTACGGCTCAACGCCTCGTTGAGCTCTTCGTTGAAGCAGTCGCGAGGGTGCTGGCTTGGGTAGATGAACACAAGGCCTACCTCTTCTTGATGGCCGCCGTCGCGGCTGGGGCAATCGCGCTGTCTGCCGCGTTGAATCTGTGGGGTCTTGTGGAGCTGGAGAAGCTGGTGCATGCCGCCGTGGGCGCGCCGCTTGTGGCTGGGCTGGCGGATGCAGGTGGGAAGGCGGCGGAGAGGTTTAAGACGCTGGCCGAGAGGTGGAGGGTGGATGAGAATGAGAAGCAGAAGATAGAAGAGATCATTAACGAGGTCATCAACGCCCCTCTGAAGGGAGGGAGGCCGTTTTCGAAGTTGACAAGATTGGAGAATCTGTCACCGCCACTCGCGGAGCTGAGAAAGGCGTTGAAGCATGTCAAGGGCGAGGTGGACAAAGACGCCGCCGTAGTTGCGGCGCTAGTACTCTACAAGACCCTTGTGAAAAACGCCGAGGCCATCGGGGAGTGGGCTGGGTGGTACAAGTGGGCGAGAGGGCTGGTTGAGAGGCAGGTGTTCACTGTGAGGGCAGAAGAGGTGAAGAGACTCCGCGGGTCGCAGAGGGGGCTTGAGGAGGTGGCGGAGGAGGTGATAGAGGAGCTGAACAGGGTGTTGGTGTTGTACTCGCAGAGCGACTTCTATAAGGAGAGACCCGACCTCCTCAACAAGCTCAAGCAACTTCTGGAGGTGGACTTTGGCGAGGCGGAGGGGCTGACCGAGGCGAGGAGCGATGAGCTCTCTGAATTTGGAGGTGTTAATATGGGGACTAGGGTCTACGCGGCCCTTCTCTCCGTGGCGAGAGGCGGGATATACGGACACATCGCCACGTTATTTATGGGTGAGGGGGCTCTGGCGGATATAGTGATGTCGGCGCCCGTGACAGCCTACGAGAAGGCCAGGAAGATCGCCGGAGCGCGCGGAGAGACTGTTGACCCGTCCCGCTCGCGTAGGAGGGCGAAGGCTGGGGGGATCGCTGGGGGGCGCGGCGGGGCTGTGGATCTGCCGCATGTGAAGGCGGCTGATTGGGGGGACAGGGCCGCTTCTGTGCTTCTGCGGTTCTTAATCGGATACGGCGAGATAGATCCGCGGCTCTTGAGCGGAGCCGGCGAGGTGAGTCTGAAGTTTAGACTCGTCGAGAAAGACGTCAAGAAAGACGACGAGAAGAAACGCGTCGAGGGGGGCGTCGAGAGGGGGTTCCAGGTGTTTAGGGTCTACGGCGGCGTTGAGGCGCCTGTCGGCGAGCTGTGGATAGGGGACGTGGCTTACTTCAAGATCGGCAAAGAGGAGCTGAGGCGTCTCGTGGAGGTGGCGAGAAAGACGGCGCCAGACCTCTCGGGGATGGACACGTCGCGGCAGTACGTAGAGTGGCGCGCCACAGACGTGACGACCGTCAAAAGACAGATAGTGGCTGGCACAGTTCATTCTTGGCAGTTGAGGTGGTACTTCGGTCTCCTCGGCGGGCCGAAGTCGTTCAGCGGCAGTGCTAGCGTCACGAAGGAGGGCATCAAGCTCTTCGTCACTGCGTATTGGCCTCGCGAGAGTGAGAACCAGATCTTGAAGAAGAGCAGTTGGCTGGAGTCTCTGCTAGGCCGTACCGTTAACAACTGGCGGGAGCTGGTAGACGCAATAAACTGGAGCTGGGTTTTGAAGAGGGTTGAGGAGCTGATCGGCGCATTGAAGCCCTGGATAGGCCCCGAGAGTGCTAACGACGCAGAGAGGGAGGGGTTAGTGAGGAGGATGTTGGGCGAGCTGGAGCTCCTTGCCAACTTCGCCGAGGCGAGGAGGGGCATGGATGACGGTAGGTGGAAAGAGGTGAGAGCTGTGAGGCTGGCGGAAGCGGTGGAGTCGTTGAGCGGCGGGAGGATAAAGGGCGATCACGCCAAAGGGCTGGCCCAGGCGATTATCTACTACGCCGAGGGGCATAAGAAAAAAGCAGAGGGGCTCATCGAAGACCTAGCTAAAGTGGTCGGCGACTCTAGAGAGGAGGTGCAGGGCGTCGTTGAACGCGTTCTCAGCGGTGAGGATCCCTATGTGTACTGCCTCGCTAGGGACTGCGCTAGGGATGAGGTGGTGAGGAAGTTCGTCGCACCAGCCCTAGAGCTGATAATGTTGGACAAGGCGCTGAACGACAACGACGAGTTCAAAAAAGAGGAGGCGTTACTGTACTTCGGCGAGATGTATGCAACTGCGGTGGCAGGAGACGGCTCCGCGGGGCAGAGGAGTGTCGTGTTAGCCGTCGGTGGGGAGCTGGGCGGAGGCGCTACGCTTCTGCGCCTAGCCACGTTACACCTGTTCAACCAGCTCCTGCCCGACGAGCTGAAATTTGGCGTACGGACGTACGTGGAGAGGGACAGATATTACTACATAGCCGCCCATGGTGAGAACGCAACGAAGCTTAAGCGACTCCTCGCAGTGACGGCACCCTCCGCCGGCGGAGGGTATTTAAGCGAAAAGTTCAAGAAATTCATGAAGGAGGCACGGGTAGAGGTGCGGCTCGACAACATAAGGCTGACTCCAAGCGGCCGCGTCGCCGCCGACTTGACCATATCTGAGGGAGGCGCCGCCGTGAATTACTACTTGTATCTGCAGAACAGTATCTTGCTCGATTTCCAATCGACGGACCGGAGCCGCGCCGAGCTCGCGGCACGCCTACTAAGGCTGGCGGGCGTCAGCGCAGAGGTGAGTAAGGCGGGCAATAGAGGCGTGTGGCACGTCGTAGCCACCACCGACATGCTTGCGGCCGGGCGCGAGGAGCTTAGAAACGCCCTCGCAGAGATCGTTAGGGAAGCCGTAGAGAGAGGCTGGATGGATGAGAAGAAGGCGGAGTTCTGGCTTAAGAAGCTGGAGAGGGGGCGCACGGTGAGGGAGGGCTTGCCCAAGTACCTTGTGCGGCTGGACAAGGGCGCTCTTGAGGTCACATTCGGCTCTCCCAACCCCAACAGCATAACACGGGAGACACAGCGGCTTAAGGAAATGGGTCTCGTGGAGAACTGGCACTTCACAGTCAAGATGCCTGAGGAGGACCGCAACGGCTACCTGTATATCCCCAGGGAGGGCTTGGCGTACGCCGCATGGCTCTCCGTAAAGGGCTCTGAGAAGCAACGGGAGCTAGCGACTAAGTTTGTAAGCTACATATTGGAGAGGGCCAGGGAGGAGGGCGAAGACGTGTACAGAAAGGCCTTGGAGGTCGTGGAGGAGGGCAGGGCTAGGGGCTCCCTAACGCTGAAGGGCTTTGAGAAGAAGGTCGAAGTGGAGGGCAGGGAATACGTGGTGAAGGTCATAGACGGAGAAGCCGTTGAGGAGGACAGAGGCGGCAGGAAGTTGCTGAGGATTAGGGTAACGGCGGAGGTGGGCCGCGTGGAGGGCGAGCACACGATTGTGAACCGCGTGGTGCGTGAGTACAAGATAACATACGGCAGGTATGGAGCCGACAACGCGGCAGTGGGCTACGCCGTGGCGAAGGCCAGCGCCCCCGGCGGCAGGAAGGCAGACGCAGAGAGATTTTCAGCGCTGATCGAAGCCCTCACGGGGAGGAGGCCGGGAATGTACCGCACGAGGGACGGCAAGATAAAGATGATGTGCTACGGAGAGCACCTAGAAGACTTCAGGCGCTACGCCGAACTCACAGACGCCATAGAGGAGTGGCTCAGGAAGACGGGGCGGTGAGACACCTGGACGGCATCAAAGATTTATACATGCGCCCAACGGCGCGTATGAAGAAGACCGTGGTCACCCCAGGGGAGACTTTGGCATATGTGGAGGAGTTCGAGGTTAAGGGCTCTGCCTACAGCGTAGACTACAGGTTTCTATCCTCCGTGTTGGGCGTGGCGGCTTTTGACGAGAAGACGCACATAGCCGTGGTGAGGCCGCTGAAAGACCCGGCGATACCCCCGCCCGGCTCTGTGGCGTATTGCCAAGTGACCGGAAAGGGGAGGAGGGCCTACCAGCTTAGGTGCTTCGCCGTCGAGGGGCAGAGGGGCCCCGTCGATCTCAAATACGCCTTCACCGGAATCTTGCCGTACTTCTTCGCAGACGGGGAGCTGGGCATAGGAGACTACATACGGGCTAAGGTCGTCTCGACCTACGGCCCGCCGCTGGTGGTGAGCATACGCGGAGCCACCTACGGCTCTGTGTTGTCCCGTTGCCCCCACTGCGGCTCCGTATTGAAGAGGCGCGGGATGGCTCTCTACTGCCCCAACTGCTCCACTGAAGTAAGGCGGAAAATAGCTGTTGGGCACTACACTGCATAACTTTTAAACCCAGTACACTTTTATACCGTGGACGCGGTTCTAAGGGAGCTGATGCAACACTGGCGCCACTTCGTCGATACGGACATCGCGAAGGCCTACAGAGATGAGGTTGCCAAGTTCGAGCGGTGGGTTAGAGAGATGGGGCTCAGCCTCCTCGCCCTAAGGGCGCGGGAAGCCGCCGAAAAAGGAAACCCCGTGGCTAGGGACTACCCAAGCGAGTACATAAAAGGCCTAATCAGGCGGGGACAGGCGAAGATTCTGGTAAACATGTTCGCCGCGTATCTAGTCCACAGAGGACTCGCCACACAGTA
>Ga0079996_115856_pt1 | contig 24482 bp, 22 predicted proteins | sample PerSpoAPS_AMetaG_FD_69199 | JGI IMG/M metagenome (GOLD analysis project Ga0079996, IMG submission 69199) | Thermal spring microbial communities from Yellowstone National Park, Wyoming, USA - Perpetual Spouter A (PS_A) MetaG (SPADES assembly)... | ecosystem: Environmental > Aquatic > Thermal... | reverse complement strand
TGCAGGAGAGGCAGGTCACTATTGAGGGGGATACCTACAGGCTTGAAGAGCCTTTCATTGTGCTTGCAACCCAGAACCCTGTGGAATCGGAGGGTGTATTCCCCCTTCCAGGATCCCAGCTAGATAGGTTTCTAGTGAAAATAGAGAGCTCTTATCCGAGCACTAAAGGACTGATCGAGGTTGTTAAGAAGATAGATGCTATTGAGGAAGCTTATTACCGCTTAAAGCCCGTCCTCTCCAGGGAGGAGATCTTAGACGCTATTAACTCGGCATCCAGGGTTGATGTTGATGATTCTATATATGATTATATAGTTAGGATCATAGAGGCTACTAGAAGACATAGAATGCTTCTAATGGGTGTATCCCCAAGAGCTGGAATAGCACTTGCAAGACTTGCAAAGGCGTGGGCCTACCTAGATGGCAGGAGATACGTGATCCCTGACGACGTAAAGGCTGTTGTGATCCCTGTTCTCAGGCATAGATTGATCTTCAAGCCAGAGTATGAAATAGAGAATGCAGATCCTGTAGCAACAATAAAGGAGATTATAGCTGGTGTTGAGGTGCCCAAACCATGAGGCTCATGACCATCCTAGCGATCTCAGTAGCTCTCACCCTAGCACTTATATTTCCCCACACATATTCCCAGGCAATTGATAACACAACATATCAAGGCTATGATGTAAGCATATATCTCGGCATGCATACTATTAACTTCACAGCAATAGTAGGATCTGGCATAGAAGGGTCTAGAGGGTCTATATGGCCTGGAGGATCTAATGTATCGAGGATCCTGGAGGCTATAAAGGATATAAGCATGGGCTGTGACACGCTTTCATGCATAGCAGCGAATAGAACTGCTAGAGCTTCTATTGAGCAGAGCCTCAGAGAGCTTGAGAGAACAGGGTACATAGATCCAGGTGCTGTTGATGAGATAATTAGAAGCATAGATCAGATCTCCATAAGTGATGAAAGCCTAAGAAGACTCCTCAGCAATCCGGAGATAACGCAGCTAATATCCAACATATTTGCAGAGAACTCTCCACTAGGGGTTCTAGGGGTGCTTGACAGCCTTTTCAGAGGAGGTAGAATATCGCTAAACGAGTATATAGCCGCTCTCGAGTTCCTCAAGAGAATCTCGCTTAGCCAGGGCCTCCAAGGAGAAGCCCTCACTATTGATAGGATACAGCTTGAGATTATAAGGAATCTCATATTATCCAGAACAGCTGAGGGGCTTGTTAGGGGGCTTGCAAACATACTCGTGTCTTCCAACGTCTCGCCTCAGCAGATCCAGCAACAGCAGATAAGTAGCAGGAGTAGCCTCTATCCCGGCTACCAGCGATATCCCATATACCTACCTATGCCAACAGGGTCTCTTGACAGCGACCAGCTCTATATAGTTATAGCCATAGTAGGTGTTTCAATATTAGCTACTATCGTCGTGATGAGGCTTTCAAGGAAGCTTCTGAAGATAAGAGCCTTGAAAGACTTGGAGATGAAGATCAAGACCTCTCTGAAGGGTTATAGCGGCGTTGTTGGGATCTATTGGAAGGCAGTTGAGTTTGTCTCTAGAAGAGTTCCTAGAGATAAGAGCGAGACGCATAGAGAGTATCTAAATAAGGTAAGGAGGTTAATGGGCTCTCGAAGATCTTTTGAAGATCTCACTGAAATATATGAAAGTGTTAGATATGCACACGAGCCTGAGGATAAGTTCTATGAAAGGGCTCTAAAGGATTATAAGGAGTTGAGTAGTGGTGAGAGCAACTAGAATAGTTCTTGAGATCTTGCCGAGGATCTCTGTGCTCATTATACTCACCCCTATATTGATAAATATAAATCTATATGCAATCTTAATAACGAGGATCCCCTTATTAATATCTAGAGGAGCTCTCGATATAGCTTCATACCCCCTTCTAATATTTGTATCGATATTAAGCGGTCTACTAACCCTAGTGTATCCATCCCCATCAATACTCACCCTAACCATTTTCTTCATGGTCCTAGCAGATCCTAGGTTTGTCCTCGCTCTTGGCATCTACACGGTAATTGTGATATTCTTCATAGTACTTATATCAGATGCTATTAGAAACATATATAGAAAGTTAGAAGGCTCCCCTGTAGTAGATATAAGGAGCGCTTTGAGAGACACTATACTAGGCTCCTTAGCTCTTTTCCTAGTCACTATAGTCTCTCCACTGATCGTTTCTCTCTTAGTGGCGTCATATATATTCTCCTTCAAGCTCCATACCCAGAGCCCTTATCTAGCTCCCATAGTGTCTTTCCTAAATAATAACCCAGCGGGTTCCATAGTCATGACCTCAATATTGCTTGCTGTCTTCTATATTCTCTCAAGGTATGCTATCGAGATCTCTATATTATACACTATGCCAAACCCGAGGATCGCTTTGACAGAGCTCTCCAGCGTCGCTAATATCTCATGGATAAAACCCTCCCTAGGCTTTCTAAGAGGCTTCATAGTCTCAGCCATAATAACACCCCCTATATATTACATGTTCCGTGGATTCCTAGCCTCTCTAGCACCTTACCCAAGCGAATCGATGGATCTTGTGAGGAGCGTTCTCTTCAGTCTCGTGGGAATAGCTCTCTTCGCCATCATATGGTCTATAGTCTCCAGAGGACTATTTACTGAAGAGAGAGAGCCCGGTATAAAGGGAGTAATATATCTCGTAACCATTATTGCATTGATATATACCTTATCAATGACTCTAGACATGTCTCCCTGGAGCTCCCAGTCTCAGAATAGTCTCGACAGCTTCCTAGCCCCTGTAGCACAATACTATAAAGATCTATGGATCATGGCTGAGCTATTGATAAGAGCTATGGGCGGCGCTCCCTGAGCGTGGATAGAAATGAAGAAAAATACCGCTAGATCCCTCGAATCTCTGGTAGGAGGAGTCACGATCCTCACTCTGCTTTTGATAGGCCTTATCTCGATACTGGAACTAGGACCGCCACAGATCATGATTTACACAGGAGCAACGCCATTCAATACAGGTCTTCTAGGGACTAGCGATATATATGCTGAGACAAAGTCCATATACCCAAACTCTTTCGTGGTCACCGATTGGAGCAAGCCTCCTCTTCTTACAGATAAGTGCGAGGTCGTTGTACTAATATCCATATCGCCCGAGATCCCCTATAGCGATAGCGAAGCGGGGATGATAGCCGATTTCATCTCCAGGTGCTCCGAAAAAGGAGTTCTAGTTGCTGATGAGAGTGGCAATTCTAATAAGCTGCTATATCTCTTAGGATCTTCTGTGAGGGTACTCGGCAACAAGGTGCTAGATGTGTCGTCCAGGCTCCCATACCCTGTAGCGATTTTCAACACATCCTGGGGATACGGGGATGAGCTTACTCTAGATATAGCATCAAGCCTATCTATAGAGGATCCCAAGGATCATTATATAGCGCTGTCGGGCTATATACCAGCAGCTTATCTAGCCAACCAATTTGGGGAGATCGGGGACAGGGTTTTCTTTGATGTTCCAATCGCCTATGAGGATACATATGGAAACACAAAGATCTTTGTAATAGGCGATGGCTCCCTCTTTCTCAATCAGATCATGAGGAGTAGTTATAAGGAGAAGTATCTAACCCTCTACACTGAGGCACTGGATAATCTATGTAGACATAGATCCGAGTGCTACGTAATATTCGATGCAACAAAATATATCGGTGGAGACCCAGTATCAATCATTATGAGGGGCGTTAATCCATCGCTTCTAGTAACGCCAGAGTTTATAGCAGCTGCTATAGCAAGGATAATACACCCAGCCACATGGCTTCCACCTGCAGTATCGTGGATAGACAGTGTTATTCAGAGACTGGTCTCGATATCTAACCTAGCTAGGGTTCTTGTCATAAGTACATCAGTTCTAATAATATCTCTAGCCCTTCTTTCAAAGACCCCTACTAGAAGGACTGATGATCCGATAGGGTATAAAGAGAATATATCCATAGCGTTTGAGGGCAGGATCTCGGATCTAGTTAGAAAACCCTCGCTAACTAGAAGAGATTTTCAGGATCTATACAAAGCGATCAACGAGATAGTATATAGATGGATCGATACTAAACTAGAATCAAATGAGTGCTCAGAAAAATTAGCTAGTAAAGGAGCTGATCCTACCAAGGCAAAGATCTTCTGTAAATATATGAAGAAAATGGGTAGAAGAGCTAACTTCGAAACGATCTATCCACCTATAGTGAGATGGGAGAAAGCTATTAAAAAGGCTCTAAAGCTCTATGAAGAGATCAGCTCGTCAATTGATCTCAACTCTCTTTCAACGCCATAGTAGATCATTAAGAGCCGGACCCCACCTTCGATATCTATATTAAATGAAACATTTAACCAAAGCATTAACCCCTATCCTCGAAATCTACTGGTACTCGTCATTACTTATTATATCAATAGGGCATACAGATATATATCCCACTCTAAAGGACTAGGTTTGCTCCTTTATTTTATATCACCCACATATATCGATCGATAGGTATAGAAATCTCAACCCTGATTCTATAGTGGATCATCACTATATGATTGGAAAGCCTTTACTCCTATGTGGAATGTGTAGTCGAGGAATGTAATGATCTAGAAGATTATTATAAGAGGATATAGGATGTTAAAGTTATAACTAAGGAAGCAATGCTATTAGAGGTGATCTATTACGGAGCTGAAAGATAGGATCCTTGAGAGTAAATTAAGGAGGTTAGCAAACTTACTCGAGGAGTTATCGTTAAGAGGTTTGATCCTCGCTAGTGAGTCTATGAATAGATGGTTAGTTGGGAAGAGCCTATCTTCTATAACCTTTATAGGGCGTGATGCAGTTAGGATCTATGTACCGGTTTTGGAATATACTAGGGCTGTGGATCACCTTTCCGGAATTAGATCTGTTGATGTTATTGCTTATCAAAGATACCCCGTGGATGTGCCTGAGGGTTTCAAAGTGTTTAGCGGAAGTATTGAGGATCTTGTTAGGAAAGAGATTAGTGTAAGAGGTGCTTTAGGTTGCGATCTATCTCTCCTAGGGAGAACAATGCTTAATATCCTTACTGGGAAGTGTATAGACGTCTCGGAGGAACTTTGGAGGATCAGGTCGTCGAAGTCAGATAGCGAGATCGAGGCTATATCCAGGGCTGCCGAGATAGCCTCGAAAGCTTATCTAGATATTGTAAAGATAGTCTCTGGAGGCATATCTGAAAGAGACCTAGCTGGTGAGATTGACAGGGCTTTAAGGAGGCATGGTTCAGAGGGGTACGCATTTCCAACAATAGTCGCTTCGGGGCCTAATGCTTCCTATCCTCACGCCGAGCCCGGTGATAAAATTATATCCCCAAGCGAGGCTGTAGTTATAGATATGGGGGCTATATACTCAGGATATGTATCTGATATGACAAGAATGTTATTGGGCAAGAACTCGGATCAAGAGGTTAGAAGAGCTCTAGAAGCTGTGGAAGAAGCGCTCAACAATTCTATTGAGAGGATAGCGGTGGGGGCGAAGGCCTCGGATATAGATGAGGCTGCTAGAAACACGATCAATAGGATGGGTTACGGAAAATACTATATACACTCTACAGGACACGGGGTTGGGGTAGAGGTACATGAGCAACCAATAATATCAAGATCTTCTCAAGCGATAATTGAAAAGGGATCTGTAATAACTGTAGAGCCGGGAATCTATATACCTGGCAGACTGGGAGTCAGGATCGAGGAGCTAGTCCTCGTCGAAGAGAAGGGGGTCTCTATATTAACCAAAGCACCAAGAGTAATAATATTCTAACCTAATAGAATACTACAATATTCTATAGAGATGATGTTGAAAAAGCAAAGGCTTTTAGAGAGGTTTAGGAAGGATATGAAGTGCCAGTACTTATGGTAGATCCAAGAACACTTCTAAGATATGCCTAATACATAAAGCAACAAAGAGTATGGGAAGGATAGGATAGGGATCTGTAGCAAAGAAGGCGAGAAGTGGTATAGAGAGGTAGTAGCATTATTAAATATCTATCTGAGGGGGCTTTGAAGTCCTTTATGAGGGCAATGTCCAGAAGGGCTTCGGGGTCCCAATCCTAGATGGGAGCACAGTGCCGCTGGGCTCCACAGCCCTTCCGAGAAGCCTCCCGGGGCGTATAGCCCGGGAGGTGGAGTGGGAGGAAGCCTCTGATAGCCACGGAGATCAAAATCCTGTGGATCAAGAAGCAAAGCATTCCAAAACAAAAGAAAGCCAACAACCATCAATAACTATCGATGAACATGCGGATTATTTCTTGGCTGTACTGTGAAATGGGACTATTTTTCTTATGAGAAAAATGGTCCATAGCTTTTATTTTATTTAGCTTTTGACTTCTCCTCATCTTTTGATGCTAGGGGGAATGTATTCCTTAGTCTTTTTTCAGCAAGTATGTATGCCTCCTCCAATATTTCTCTAGCTTCCTGGCTCGCTTGAGGCGTGTATAGTGCTGATGATGGTATATATTCTCCATGTTCCGATATGATTTCTTTTAGACCGCTCTCTATCATCTGAACCTCAAGCTCCATGCTGGGCATAAGGCCCTTGAAAATTCCTCTGATCTCTCTTAGTACCGCTACCGCGGGTCCTAACGATTCTATCGCTTGTCCAAGGGCTAGGTAGTTCTCTATTTTTAACAGTATCCCCTCCACTATGTACCTCACAGCTGTCATGTGCCTAAGCACTGATCTTATTTGGCTTACTTCTCCAGCAACTATTTTGGCTCTCATATCATCCCCCATAGAGGTTAATTCTACTACATTGTTGAAGAGCTGTTTCTCCCTTTCCTCTAATCTAGATATATACATATCTATTCTAGATAATAGGTTTCTTAACATGATCAGAACAGCCTCTGCTCTCTCCTTCTTTTTCTTATCGATCCCCCTAGATCCGGAGCCTAGTACCCCACCGCTTAGAAGTCCCATGATGCTTCATCCTAAATAGAGTGGTTGCTATGTGACCCTTATATAGCCTAGGGCTCTTAAGCAATCTACTTAGTGATTATACTTAAATTTATAAGTTCTCTATCTATATCCATATCCGATGATGAGGTGGAATCTTAGTGCGCATGATATATAGGGGCTTTAGGGTTACTGTGACTATGGGGGTTCCTGGGGCTGTGACCCTGAATGAGGGCTATGCCCAGGAGGGATGATCTGCCATAGAATTGAAAGCAGAATTGAAAGAAGGGTGGGTGATATGAAGACCATATATACGAGGGATCTGCTGAGAATCGGTGTGGATGGGGGTAGATATAGGATCTGTGGTTGGGTCGACAGGGTTAGGGATCTGGGGAGGATTAAATTTGCAATATTAAGGGATAGGGAGGGAACTATACAGATCGTTGGGAAAGCAGGAGAGACTTCTGAAGATGTGTTGAAGACTATAGCAGAACTGGATAGGGAAGACGTCGTGTGTGTAAGTGGGGTTTTCAGAAGAAATCCCCAGGCCCCGGGAGGAGGTGAGATAGTTGCTGAGAAGATAGATCTCATATCTAAGGTGGTTGAGCCAGCACCAATAGAGGTTGGAGGCTCTTTCCAATCAGACCTATCCACTAGGCTCAGGTGGAGATGGCTAGATGTTAGAAACCCCAGGGTGCTCGGAATATTCATATTAGAGGCTGAGGTTGCCAACGCCTTTAGGGAGTACTTCAGAGCCAATGGTTTCATAGAGATCTTCACACCAAAGATAGTTGGGGGCGCGACCGAGGGCGGGGCTGAGGTATTTCCCGTAGTTTATTTTGATAGACAGGCCTTCTTAGCACAATCGCCCCAGTTTTATAAGCAGATGGGCGTGATCGCTGGGTTTGAGAAGGTTTTTGAGATAGGGCCTGTATATAGGGCTGAGAAGCACCATACAGTTAGGCACCTAACAGAGTATCACTCGATAGATTATGAGGTGGGTTTCATAGAAGGGCTTGAAGATGTGCTAAGGGTTGCTGAGGGAGCTTTTAAACATGTGGTTGAGAGTGTTCTCAGGAATAGCAAGGTCAGGGAGATTATAGATAGTTATGGTGCTTCGGATATATTAGTGCCTAAGGAGTTCCCCAGAATAACTATGATGGAGGCCTATAAAATACTGGAGGCGATGGGTAAGAGAATACCTTATGGCGAGGATCTAGACTCAGAGGCTGAGAAGATGCTATGGACATACGCTAGGAAAGAATACTCCTCAGACTTCGTGTTTGTCACGGAATATCCGTGGAAGGTAAGACCTTTCTACGCCATGAGAAAGCCTGAAGAGCCTGAGTGGACCCTCAGCTTCGACCTTCTATTCAGGGGCCTAGAAGTAGCTACCGGAGGGCAGAGAGAGCATAGGTACCATATACTAGTGGAGCAGGCTAAGGAGAAGGGGCTTAACCCAGATAACTTCTGGTTCTACCTAGAATTCTTTAAATATGGTGCACCTCCACACGGAGGCGCAGGGATAGGGCTTGAGAGGGTTGTGATGCAGATTCTAAAGCTGCAGAACATAAGAGAGGCTAGGCTCCTCCCAAGGGACCCTGAGAGGCTATTTCCCTAGCAAGTTAGTACGCAATATTTATTGAGACTATCTTCACCTCCGTCAGGTTAAGAATAGTGCTTCTAACCCCTTCCCTCCCTCCCAAACCGCTTAGCTTGACTCCTCCGAATGGCAGTGCATCCCATCTAAGCCTAGTGCTATCGTTGATCATAACTCCGCCTACTTCGAGCTCTCTGGCAATCCTCAGAGCCTTAGCAATATCTCTAGTGAAGATCGCGGCCTGGAGCCCGTAGTCAGTCATATTAGCGATCTCGGCAGCCTCGTCATCCCTAGAGAACCCCGTTATCGGCGCTATAGGGCCGAAAACCTCTTCCCTCATGACCCTCGCATCCCTCGGAGGCTCATATATGACTGTTGGGGCTAGATAAAAGCCCTTCATCCTCATTCTATCTCCACCATGTAGGAGTTTACCACCCTTTTCAAGTGCATCTCTTATCATGCTCTGAAGGTTTCTAAGAGATTCTTCTGAGATGACAGGCCCCATATCGGATTCCTCGTTCAGGGGGTCTCCTACCCTTATCCTTTTAACACTCTCTAGGAATGCCTCTACAAATTTATCCCTGATTTTTTCATGGACAATGATTCTTTTACCGGCATTGCAGTTCTGCCCAGCATATTCATATCTAGCCCTAGCTGCTATCTGAGCAGCCCTGACCACATCGGCGTCCTCAAGCACTATTATGGGATCTGACCCGCCCATCTCCATCATAATCCTCTTACCGCTTAACACAGCCTTAGAAGCTATGGAAACCCCTGTTGCTGTAGATCCTGTGAAGGTTATTCCATGAACCTTTCTATTGCTAACAATCTCATCCCCTACTATGGATGCAGGCCCTGGTAGAACACTTAGAACACCCTTCGGAAGCCCTGCTCTATAGAGTATTGAGGCCAGCTCTAGCGCTGAAATCGGTGTTGCAGAGGCTGGCTTAACCACCACGGTGTTGCCGACAGCTATGTTAGGGGCGACCTTGTGGGCAAAGCTATTAGCTGGGAAGTTAAATGGCAGTATAGCCCCTACAACACCTATAGGTTCTCTAACCTCCATAACAATCCTGTTTTCATTTCCAGGGGGATATTCATAGGCGTCAACCCTGTGAACCTTACCCTCTAGCACCATTCTAGCTTCTTCAGCAGCGATTCTGAAAAGGGATACCGCTCTGGAGATCTCGACTCTTGCATCCCTTATAGGTTTTCCGGCCTCCATGGAGAGGATCCTAGCAAGTTCCTCACTAGAGGACTCTATCAGATCTGCCGCCCTCTTCAAAATCTTTATCCTATTAACCAGAGGCTCCCTAGAGAATTTTTCGAATGTTTCGTACGCTATATCTATAGCTCTTCTAACCATCTCCCGATCAGATGCTATAGAAACACGATCTATAGCCTCACCCGTGCCAGGAGATATAACATCTTGATAGGATCCTGAATCGATGCGTTCGCCACCAATAATTAATTCCCTCATGATATCCACCCGAAGGTCTCAATAATTAGTTACTTAAAAAAATATATATCTAACCTCCCTCTTACTCGTAATTAAATCAGATCATGATGCTCTAAATCCTACTTCTAGCCTAAGCCGGTGTGTTTTGATTTCATGATATACTTTGCTCAAGAACGTCTAGGATCTGGAGAGCTGAATTATGTCCGATCAAAAGTCGTAACTGGCTTTAGAAAATTTAATATTATCTCTAGATTCGTTAGTTGGAGGCCCATGAGGAGAAGAGGTAGAAGTAGAAGAAGATCGAGGTATTATCTAGTAGCACTACTCTCTATAGTAATGGCTGTAGTCCTTTACTTCTCTTTACAGGCTCTCACAGACTACATGGCTAGAGAGAGTATGGCGAGGCTTCTTTCATCTAGGCCTGACTGCTCCTCTCTTCCTAAAAGAGCTCTAATAGCTGACAGCTTGTCAATTGATTACCCGAACGAGTCTCTCATAAGAAAGATCTCCGTGCTATTAGAGGGTGCTGGCTATTTCGTAGATATTAAAAAAGGAGCGGAAGTCACTCCAGATCTATATTCTAGACTAAATGAATACTCAATAGTAATTCTTAGAGTACACGGGGGAAAAGCCGATGTGGTAGTAGATGGGAGAGATATAAAGATCAACGGGCTCTTTACAGGTCTCGAGTGGAGAGACGAGTATGTAGGGTTTAAGCAGAATGGCACAGGCACCAGAGCCTTCCCATATAACTCTACTAAGGCCTATCTAGCACTTCTTCCGAAATTCTTCTACGAGAGGCTTGGAGGCCTTTTCTGCAAAGGATCAGTAGTTATAGTTGCAAGCTGCTACTCACTCTACACAAGGGATATAGCTGATGCATTTGCATCGAAGGGTTTAACATATTACCTTGGATTTGAGGGACTTGTAAGTGTTGATTATATAGATAAGGCCCTTGAGAGGCTTTTAAGCCTTGTTCTCACAAAAAACTATAGTTGGGTAGATGCGGTAGACAGGCTACTAAAAGAAATAGGTCCGGATCCCACCATGGGTGAGTATATGACAGCCATATACTATAGAGGGTAGTCCTTTTAACTGAAGCCTTCAGCTATAATATGCTTTAATAGCTTATTAGCTCAGCCCTGAATTACATAGTCATGAGATAGAGCGATTTGAGGCCCCTGAGGCTATACTCGCTTCTTAGCAATCTAGCTGGTGGCTTAGCGAACCCCTTCGTCGGGTTCTTCGTGGTAGCTTCCAACGTGCCTACATACATGGTTTCCCTAGTATCTTCAGCCTCTACAGCTCTGCCTGGGATATCGCAGATAGCGATCCTAAGGATCAAAACAGATCCTAGGAAGATGGTTATTCTGGGTACTATGATAACTGGGATTATATGGATAGTCTCCGGCATAGTCTCAGCGATCGGGGCCCTATTCGTTGGGCTCTATCTAACAACTCAGATAGTCTCTGGCATAGCTTCACTAGGATGGTCCCTGATACTGGAGAAAGTGAGCAGAGGTAGGAGAGGCTTCGAGCTAGCTAGATACTCTTTCTACGCAAATGCGGGCTCTCTACTAGCAACCCTGATCACGGGCTATCTTGTCGGGAGAAACTTAGGCTATATAGCCTATTCCTACATAGCGACGGGCACTCTCCTCATAATCAGCTCGCTATTGATTCTAGGCTATAAGGATTATAACCAGTCTGTTGACAAGGATCTGGGCAGCGTGTCCTACTCTGAAAGAGGTAAAGGCAAGGATAGGCTGGGAGATCTGAGAAGATTCTACATGGTTAATTTCTCCTACATGATAGTTATGTCGCTTGCATGGCCCCTGTTCCCCATAGCCCAGGTTCATAAATTTGGGATGAGTGCTACAGAAGTTGGGATCTTAACAGTTATATCGGGCGTCTCGACCCTGGCATTACAGAGGATCGTGGGGACACTGGTAGATCTCAATAGAAAGATCGTTATGTTCTCCGGAAGAGTCTTACTGGCATCATTTCCCCTAGGATACGCACTCTCTACGAATGTGTATCAATTATATGCAGTGCAGATAGTATCTGGTTTCACGAACTCAGCTGTGATAGCTTATACATCCTACGTTATGGATAACTCCTCTGATAAGAGAAAAGCACTGTCAATGTTTAATTTCTTAAACGGTATAGGCACTATAATAGGCTCTGTACTTGGAGGAGCCCTGTTTACCATGATATCTTCCGCGGAAGATCCTGTTGACGCTGTGGATCTACTCATGCTTATAATAGGAATCGTGAGGGTTATAGCAGCGATACCATACTTATATGTAAGAGACGTAAAGATCCTCTAGTGACGATCAGGGAATACGTAGTTCTAGAGCGAATAAGGTTTTTCAAGATAAAGATAGCTTAACATTGATCCTGTATATTAGATTAAGAATTGAATCTACTTAGAAAAATATCGAGCAAATATAACAAAACTGTGAAAATCTATATAGTTCTGGGCTCAAACCCCACCTCAGTTTATATGCACTGAGCTCTAACTATACTAAGTTATTATGTTTTTCAAGTTCTCCCTATTGCGGTTTTATAATACTTATTTCGATTATTTCCTATGTAATGCTGAGGATAGACCGGGCTATGTCTAGATACTCTGTAGAGGGTCGATACTAGGGGAATCCAAATCCCTAAAATATAAGTGTTTTAAGCAATTTATTCAGAGGAGCTGCTATTGGTGGAAATCGAGGTTATACTTGGAGGTCCCCAGGGAGGAGGTATAGAGACTGCTGCCCAGGTATTCATGAGGGCTCTTGCTAGAACAGGTCTATATGTATATGGAAAGAGGGAATATTTTTCCAATATAATGGGTAGGCATAGCTATTTCCAGGTTAGGGCTAGGGATAGGCCTGTGAGATCTGTTAGGAGTAGTGTTGATGTAGTAGCGGGGCTGGATGCTGAATCCATAGCTACACACTTCGACGACATAGTTCCTGGTGGCGCGATAGTTTTTGATCCTTCATTTACCCAGACAAAGATAGATGCTCTACCCATGATGGAGCCAGAAACAAAGGAGTTTGTTAAGGAGAGGCTGAGGAGCAGCGGATACCAAGCAACTGTTCAGGGCGCCCTTATGTATGCCGAGGAGAAGCTGGGGGCTAAGCTATACCCGCTTCCGTATCAGAAGATGCTTGTGGAAACCGCTGAGAGGCTTAAGGCGGGCAGTCTCTCGGCTGTCCAGAGGTTTTTAAATACGGTCGTGCTCTCAGCTGTGTCGGCACTGATCAACATTCCTCTGGATGCTTTTAAGAAGGGTCTTGAGGATGTTTTTGGCGTTAGGAGGCCGCAGGTCATAGAGCAGAACATGGTTGTGGCGGATATTGTATATAACTATGTTAATAATAACTTCAACAAATTTGATAAGAGAATAGGGGACTTCAAGCCCAGAGACGAATTACTAGCTATAGTTAATGGCAATGAGGCTGTAGCTATTGGAAAGATCCTCGGCGGGCTCACGTTCCAAACATACTATCCAATAACACCAGCGGCAGATGAGAGCTTCTTCTTAGAGAGCTACGAGCTATTAGAAGCGGATCCAGAATTCAGGGATGAAGCAGAACTTCTAAAAGGAGCGGGGGTAGTGATCTTCCAGTCAGAGGATGAGTTAGCAGCTATAAACATGGCCATAGGTGCAGCCCTAGCAGGGGCTAGAAGCGCTACTGCCACGAGCGGCCCTGGATTCTCGCTAATGGCTGAAGGCCTTGGCTGGGCAGGGATGAACGAGGCCCCGGTTGTTGTTACTCTATATATGAGGGGTGGGCCCAGCACGGGGCTTCCGACGAGGGATAGCCAGGCTGATCTCCTGTTCGCATTGTCCGCTGGACATGGTGAGTTCCCGAGGATTGTTATATCTTCAGGGGATCATGAGGAGGCGATCTACGATGCTGTGAGAGCCCTTAACTGGGCTGAGATATACCAGTGCCCAGTGATCCATCTAGTGGAAAAGAATCTGGCAAACTCATGGGCTATGGTTAGGATGTATGATAAGGATAAGATAAAGATTACAAGAGGCAGGATAGTTAGAGAGCCTGTTAAGGATTATAAGAGATTCGTGTTCACAGAAGATGGGATATCTCCGAGGGCATTTGTAGGGACGCCGGGAATTGTTATGTGGTACACAGGAGATGAGCATGATGAGCATGGACATATAACAGAGGATCCTGAGACAAGGTATATGATGTATATGAAGAGGCTTAAGAAGCTAGAGACGGCAGATAGAGAGATCCCGGAAGAGGAGAGAGCAATTCTATATGGGGATGAGAATGCGGATATAACCATAGTGAGCTGGGGATCTACGAAAGGCGCTATATTAGATGCAATGGAAATTCTAAGGGATAGGGGTTATAGAATTAGGTTCCTTCAGATAAAGGTTTTCAGCCCATTCCCGAAGAACATAGTTAGAAGAATCCTAAGTAGCTCTAACATAGTAATAGATATAGAGAACAACTACTTAGGACAAGCTGCTAAGGTTATAGCCATGGAGACGGGGATACTGATTAAACACAAGGCGTTAAAGTGGACTGGCAGACCCGTAACAGAGACAGAGGTTATCAAGAGTGTTGAGAAAGTGGTTAAGGACAATGTCGAAGTGATCTACTTAAAGGATGGGAAATAGATGTTTTTTAGCCCGGGCCTGTCTCAGAAAAGCCGTTTATAGAGCTTAGTTTCTTAAATATATCTATTAGGGTTTTCAGCTTAATAGGATTCACGATAGAGAGGCTCAATAAGAATATCGGCACGAATCTAGGATCTGAGAAACCCTTTAATATAGATTTCTTTACTTTTTCATCATAAGGTAGATTCTCTAAGTAGATCTCTATCTTCTCTCTAAATATGCCCGGGATCTTCTCGAGGGATCTGCTAGGAGCTTCGAGACTAGTAAAGTATGAGAACACTGCTATGTCCCACGCCATGTGAGCAGGCTTTCTACATCTCTCTATCTGTTCTAGGTCTACATAATATATTACTCCATCCCTCGATACTATGAAGTTGTCAGGCTTCGTATCGATCATACATAACCCCTTGCTGTGGATATCTGCAATTGATCTCAAGAAGATCTCTACGGCTTTCTCGAGATCCTCTCCCTTTACTATATATTCACTAAGGGGCACACCTTCTATATATTCCTTAATCATTGTAAAGGACCAAGGATCTATGTAGAGGATCCTAGGCGTGTTTATCCCGTATTTCCTCAGCTCGATCGAATATCTATATTCATTCCAGAATCTCGTTGAGGGCAGGGCTTTCGGCCTTATACCGATAAGCGTTATTAGATCTACCGTCGGGCTTATGAGAATCCATTTTGTAGATGCATACTCAGAGAATCTCTTAACAACCATTTTAACACCACTCTCCTTCTCAGCATATATCTTAGAAGTCGAGATAGCCTCGAGGATCTTTGACAGGGCTCCCTCGATGGTTTTATTCCCACTGATCCTAGTAAGTCTCTCTTTGACATTATCAAATCTTATAACCCTCCCTTCCAGGACCTCGATAAGGATTTCTGGGGGCGGCGGTTCCTGGGTAGCTGGGGCTTCTATCTCTTTCAGCATCTTAGTTAGCGGATTAAAGAACTCATCTATAGATCTTCTAAGATTCTTCATAACCTTGGCAGCCTTGATCCAGTCGGTTTTCATATAAATTGTTATTCTTATAGGCCTCTCTCTTAAGATCCATCCATCCTTTACTTTAAATCCATATCTCTCAGCATTAAGACAAAGAGCTATATCTATATCTGCTTTACCATTCTCGAAGTAGTTATTTGCTAGGTATCTATATATAGATCCATCGCTACTACCAAGCTTATATAGGTTCTTATATAGAGGATATCTAACACCGATTCTTATTAGATCGTGCCCACCAGATAAGATAGAAAATTCCCAAATAAGATCTCTTATCAAGCTTCTAGAGGCTGAGGCTATGATCTCTTCGTCTCTGGGCTCGCCGAGTAATAGGTATAGGGAGCATGCTCTATAGCCCAGGGTTTTGAATATGCAGTCAATCAGTATAAGCTGTTTCGGAATATATATTGAGAATGACCTCTTATTTCTAATGCTTTTAAAATCCGTGATCTTCTCTGTTAGAAACACTCTGATCAATATGAGGTACCCAGGTCTATCTCTTTAAAATTACGAAGCCTTTTCTCATCATTAGGTCTATATTCTTTTTAACCATTCTGGATAACGAGGATATGATCCTGATCGCTGGTACGTTGCTCTCTTGGGCTTCCAGCTTTCTGGCTATTGGCTCTATGTTGTTTCTACAGAGATCTATTAAGAGGCAGTTCATACACCTCTGGCTAGCATCTACACCATTAACTATGGCCAGGAGCCCGTAGATCTCGTCTATGAATGCTCCCTTGTTCTCTAGAACCTCGAGAAAGATCCCCTGATCCGACTTATGTGCCCTATAAACCAGGTATATTTTAGATGTTAGTAGATAGTTCTCTCCGTGCTTTATGATCCACCCATGATCCTCTAGGAAGTGGAGATGTCTATATACGGCGGTCCTTATTATACCCATTTTCTCAGCGATTTGAGAGGCCCTTGTAATGCCCCTCGCTAAAAATGTTAAGACTCTGAGCCTCTGGTCATTCGATACAGTTGCGTTGAAGTTATCCTCATGTATGAGCACAATACTATCAGTTAGAGTACTTTTCCTAAGAAGATAGGGAGCTCCCCTCGATATCTCTTCGCCACCAATTCTAATACCGCTCTCCAAGATAATCCCATACCAAGATATAATTAGTTCTTGAGATATATAAAGAGAGCTAAACTTAATTACCCCAAACACATGATCATAAGAGGGGCCGTAGTCTAGCTTGGTAGGATGCCAGCCTGGGGTGAGAACCCCGCTAGAACCAGTTCCCAGAACGCTGGTGGTCCCGGGTTCAAATCCCGGCGGCCCCACTAGATCTCGCTATTATATAGCCTATATCTCCTCAACTCTGTATGAGTAGAACTCGTTATGAATGAGACACTATTTAGAATATATATTCGATCGTGAAAATATAGCTAACTCCTTATGGAGCTTGTGCCCTTCCTAGGACGTCCATTATGAGTCTCTGTGAAGCATTCCACCCCGGTATGCATGTAATCTGCCCACCTGGCCATGTACCGGAGCCTCCTAGGTAGAGCCCCTGGATCGGGGTTCTATATCCCCAGCCACATACTGGTCTACAGTCATATAGATAGTCACTTGTCATTGAGATATGGTTTATCATCCCACCCCTAACCCTGAAAACCCTTTCTATATCCTCTGCATCCATTATCTCTATCGCTATTGCCTTCTCACGGATTCCTGGAGAGATCTCCTCTAGATCGTCTATGTCGAGACCCCCGGTTGCAATGATATAGTTTTTCCCAACAACCACCTCGCCCATCGGTGTCTGTATAATCGAGTCTCTATAGGGCTCTAGCCTCTCTGAGAGCCTAGGCTTCTCCTTAAAGACCGCCACCACCCTTTTAACACCAACCCTTGGGGAGCCCTTTTCAAGCCTTCTAAGTATGTCCTCATCTACTAGCCCAGGATCTATGAGATCTAGCATCGTATTAGCAGGACTAGCAGTAGAAATCACGTATTTAGTCTCGATTCTACTGCCATCCTCTAGCACAACCCCTTCTACCTTTTTACTACTTACAGAGATTCTTCTTACTCCTATACCCAGGTATATCTTTACACCGAGCTCCAACGCTCTTCTATATAGCTCGTCAACAAGGACCCAGGATCCCTTCTCACCCATTCGCATAGGTAGATACCACCCCTTGGGAGGGTTATAATAGCCAACTAGGAAAGCCGGCTGATCTATGTAGAAGCCGATAATGAACATGTCCCAGAGCCACCTAGGCAGATATCTCGAGAGAAAGACATATGAGCTCTCCTTCACGAATCTAGCCAATACAGGGTCTTGGGAGATTTCATCCCGGCTCGGAGGATCAGCCCTAAAGAGGTACTTCTTCAACGATGCGTGGAAGCTCTCGATCTCACTCCACATATCCCTTAAACTACTAACACCAATAGATTCGAACTCCATAAACCTCTTCTCGATATCCAGCCACCACCTGACAATGGTGTCCTTATGCACATATACAGCTATGGGATCAGGGTAGTACTTATCTATCCTCAGCCCGAGAACCTCTATCAGCTCGTCTGGGACAAGCCCGATGACATAGGCCCCCACAGGTATCTTGGCGCCCGAGAGCCACTTAGATCCAGCCATCCCACCATACCAGGGCAGATGATCTATAACAGCTACCCTCAGCCCCCTCATAGCAAGGGCGATAGATGCTACCAACCCGTTATGCCCTGCTCCAATAACCACTACATCCAAACCAATATACCCTGGCTATATGTTATCTCCTGGGGCTATTTTTCTTTAGCTATGAAGTAATCCTGGTACGTGTACTATATCTTCTGAGAGACATATGCTAGCTTTCCCAAGTCCGGCCTCCATACCGGTTAAAAGGGTTAGCACCTCTTCATCGGCATCTTATCCCTCAATGATCATTGATTTTCTCTTGCTCCAGGGTTGCTGTGTTTTCTCCTCCACAGGGGTTTAGATATCTCTATGGGCTCATAGGTGGCTGTTGAGCCCAGAGGAAAGGGGCTCCCCTCTAGGCTTGAAACCCCGAAGCCCTTCTGAGCATTGCCCCTATACAGAGCTTCGGTCTCGGGAGCTCAAGCGTCATCACATCCCGAGGATATCTATATGCAAAGCACATGTGGTATCGCCTCGTCATCAAAATAGCTAGAATAGTAAGTCTAGCAATTAACCATGAAAGCAGAAACAGCATCTGAACCCATTCAAAATATATCAAGCCTAAAAACAGTATAGATAATCTTTATCATAAATAGCTGAGCCTTTAGTGTAGTCTCTTAGATCCTCTTAGGTTTCTTCAGGGGTTTCTTCGTAGGTCTTCATTTCAATTGGTGATGCCATTACCCTCTCTCTGAGGTAGTTAACCATCTTCCTTGCCTCTTCTAGCGCTACGTGTCTCCCTGTTCTCTGGGCTTCTTGGATCTTCTGTGTCAGGGTTGTCTCAAGAGTCTCACCCGGTTTGACTGATAGTCTGATCTTTTCGAAGATCATTGGGCTTGGATGTAGTATTGCTCCCTTCTTTATGAAGATCTCGTCATCTAGCTGTGTGGCTATTACAGCACCTACTTCCTCGCCGCCCAGCATCAGAGTATATACTGAATCGCCATCTATCGTCTCGCCGAGCTTATTTACCTGGTACTCGACACCCTTTCCAAAGGCCTCACCCCATAGAGCTGTTCCACCTATCTCTTTCATTGCATTCTCTACCTGCTGATCCCTTCTGAAGACCTCTATGAGAAGCTTTGAAGGATCCCATACTATCTTGCCATTCTCCACACCGTAATCTATCCTGATCCTGACCACATCCCCTTTATCAACCCTGAATCTATCTACTAGTATCCTATAGAGCGTGCTGTTAAGCTCCCCCACAGCTCTCGCTATCTCCTGAGAAGTTACACTTCCTTTCTTAATCTCTTCTCTTAGCTGAGCGAACATAGTCCTTCTCAACTTATCTGCATATCCACCTGCTATAACATATCCTGATGAGAGAGTAGGCATTTCAACCCCCATAGATCGTGAATGATAAGAGGATAATAAATACCAGCTACTCAGTATCTACTTCCTCAGTAAATCGAGTTTATAACTCTCCTCCGTTGCCCCTCACACTTTCAACTACTTGTCTCTCGTTGGTCGTTGGTTGTTATTGATTTTCTTTTGTTCCGAGGTTGCTGTGTTTTCTCCTCCACAGGGGTTTAGATATCTCTATGGGCTCATAGGTGGCTGTTGAGCCCAGAGGAAAGGGGCTCCCCTCTAGGCTTGAAACCCCGAAGCCCTTCTGAGCATTGCCTCTATACAGAGCTTCGAGGCCCCCTAGATAAATATTTATCAAGGCTACCACCTCTCTATACTCTTCTCGCCTTCCTTGCTACAGATCCCTATCCTCTCTATACTCTATTGTTGCTCTATGTAGTGGGCATGTCTTCTAGGTATTCCTAGGATCTACCATTAATATCGGCACACCATACTCCTTTGCCCTGTCTATTATTGTGTTTAGCTCTCCCTTCAATGCACTCTAATATATCCTATGCTTTGATGTTTATTCTTGTACCTAGCGATCATGATCCTGATGTCATCCTCGTATATTCTCTCAATAACTATTACTCCTCTCAACCCCATGGCATCTCTTGCTATTAGGTTTGCTGTTTTCCACCTATAATCCCTCTTCTTCCCCTCCTTAAGCTTCTCCAGAGCCTCCCTAGCCTCTTTGCCACCAGATCCATGCCTCTTCTGAATACCCTTCTTCCTATAGCTATAGCCTAGAGTAGTCTTAGCAAGGTCTGTTTCGAGGATTATTACGAATGCCTTGTAGAGAGACGCTGCGGATTTCTCATTAACATCAACAGGCTTCACAATCCTCTTTTGCTTATAGATCTCAGCCTCCTTTTCAGAGATAGATAAAAAATTGATCTCCTACTCCTCCTATTAAGCTTAAGCTTTGCATGTAATGCTGGTTTTAAACCTTTTGCTATCAGCTTGTAGAACTTCTTAGTTGGCTAAGATCTAGATATACCCAGCCCCTATGGGTATTAATAGCAGCGCTTGTGAAGAAAGTGTTCTCAACACCATTTATATTGATCTTCGCAGGGTTTACTGGTTTCCATACATGGCCATCAACTAGCTATAGGCTAACTCTATTGATCCTCGGCATTAGTATGCCTCCCATCATCTCAAGATCTACCTGGTGCCGAGCTATCTCCCAAGATCTTCTCCAGAGATATATCTCACGAGCCTCTTACCCCTAAGATCCTTTTTCCCTAGACCTAGATACTTAACCAACTCATCGAAGATCTCTCTAGAGTATTGCCTAGCCCTATTCCTCCTTGGAGAGGAAACCCTTTCAACAGCATCCTGGCATAAGCCATGTATGTAGTGGGATGGGATATCTGGATAGATATTCCTTAGCTCGTGGTACTTCTCATTCCTCAGAATGCGATGTTTCTAGAGAGGCTCCTAGGAGAGTCCGACATTGTAACCCTCCATATACCACTAACACCCTGAAACAAAGCATATGATAAATGAGGAGAGGCTGAGGAGGATGAAGAGAACAGCACTTTTAGCAAATACAGCTAGGGGTGGTAGCGGATACAGGAGCTCTAGTTAAAGCTCTAAGAGAAGGCTGGATAGCCGGGGCAACCCTAGATGTATTTGAAGGAGAACTCTTAAACCAGAACCACTCATTAACAGTGTTTAAAGCATCATACTAACAACCGCATATAGCTAGTGCAACCTACGATGCAAGACATAAATGGCAAAGCTAACAGCGGAAAACCTAGTAGCCTTCTATGAGGGCAGGATACCGCCAACCTTATGACCCCTCCCCGCCCTAAAGGGGCGGGGTTTCTATGCTGGGGTCTCGGGCGTTAGCCCCCTGGAAAGGGATTAATGGCTTAACACCAATATGTGTTACATGGTAGCTCTCAATCTTTTTTGCTATTTTTATCCTGTATCCGAGCCTTCTCGCTATATTCAACGCAGCATTAATATCTGCGTTTATCTTCTTCCCAGTCTTCCTACAAATATACAGCCCTCTATATATCCTCCCGTTCTTATGTTTTGCCCCACATATAGAGCATCTCTGGCTGGTATAGTCCTCTGGCACGATCTCAACTTCTATGCCATACTCCATGAATATATCCACAATCCAAAGAACTATTTTCCTAAACCACCATATATTCGTGTTATACTCATTACCATTGTTTTGTGAGAGCATGTATGGGTATCCTATGTATAGCTTTCTAACTCCTCTTCTATGTAGTTCATCTGCTAGGAATCTAATCGCTGTTATGTATAGATGCCTGAGCCTCTCATCCCTCTTATATATAGCATCTAGGTATTTCTCATGATAGTTGATCCATGTTGATATGCCAAGCCTCCTCAGCACATCCCTTATAGATTGATATGTAGCTATCTCCCTCTTCCACCAATAATACTCAGACTTAATAGATCCGCCTTTAATGAGCAAAAGCAGAACCATCCGAGATCACCGCGGCAAATAGGTTATTCAAACCCATATCCATGAATGCCTCCTTATCCCCTATGGGATCCCTCTGCCTAATACTCCTCGGGTTTACGATCCTTCTCTTTTTCTTTTTCTCTTCATCATCGTATATGGGCTTTACATAGCCCTTTAGATTCGATTTAGGTGGATCTACACCAACCTCTATTGGTACAAGGGCAAACCACCTACCATTAACATATATGATCTCAAGCCTTCCCTGTTTACCCTCCCACCTAATCCTGCCAACATACCTTATCCTCAGATCGAAGTCTTCAAGTACTATGTATCCTTCGTTCTTGCTAATAGGCTCTAGATAATATCTATCGTTTCTAATCAGTATGTGTATCTCTTTCTCACCAGTCTCCCTATCCTTCCAATATCCTGGTGGAGAGACTTTCTTGATATGCGGAGGTAGCCTACCTTTTCTTGTTTCTTATGCTTTAGTAGCTCGAAGAAGGCGTTCCAAGCCCCATCATTCTTATTAACAACCTGGCCAGCATTAACACCGAGAACCCCCTTATACTTATGAATAATATCTTCTGTTAATCTCATCCCTCTTCCCAGGCGATAGCTCTCCATTGAAGAATGCATGCCTCTTCTCATAGCTAAGCTCGCTCCACAGCTTAGCGCATGCCAATCCTATGTCGAATAGCGTTTCTTCCTCATATCTATTAGGGAATAGAGCTACTCTATTGGTTCTCCGCCTGCTCTTTCTCCTCTTCTCTATCTCTTTTCTGAATGCTTCTAGGGGATCGGAGTCTCTGGCGGGCACGCCTCGGAGATTCCCCCGCCGGACATCTTACTAGCATATTTGCCCACCGAGATCCGATCCCCACTAAATAACACTATGAAAACCCTATAAAAACATACCCAGCCCTAAAGGACGAGGCTTGCCCTGTTGTGACTCTCAACGAATTTCTTCACATGTTTCTCGATACCACTAGATAAAATATTATCTCCTAAGTAAACAACAAAAGATTTATCTACAAATCCATATTTGATAGCTATGTGAATAGTGTGCGATACTAAGTCTCTTTTCCTGAACAATATATGTAAGCTTAGCATTGAGAGAACTACTATCACCTAGAGTATCTCTGATCAAGTCTCCAAAGTACCCCCACAACAACTCCAATATCTCTAACGCCAGTGCCGACAAGATCGTCGATCGCGTAGCGTATCATCGGCTTACCGAGTAGGGGAATAAGGTGTTTGGGCTTAGAGAAAGGAACAGTTTTAACCTAGAACCCTCGCCAGCAGCGAGAACAAGGCCCTTTAAATCCATGTAAGCACCTCAGAGTATTTAATGAAAAGAGAGATATTTAAACATGGCATACCTTCAATAGAAGCTCTCATCAAGGCTTTGATAATTCTAGTCCTTACACCTAGACTGCTTATTAATGCAACCATATCTCGAAAAAGCAAGCAATGTTACTATTATTAACTACTATTTGAATACAGCAAAGCTATTCTCAACCACCTGTAAGAGCAATATTTGATACCTAGTAGAATTTCCTCGTTAGAGCATTAGTGGTAATCCCTTGATTAGCTTTCCTGTCACTGGATCTACTCTAAAGCCCATTTGCTCTAGAGCCACTACCCCTATGAGAGGTGTTGTGTCCCTAGGTCTCACAATGACGTAGCTTGCTGCAGTCCTGTCTTCAATTTGTATAATTGCTAGAGCTAGCCTCACCCTCTCTCTACCTGTAGCTGTCTCAGCCTCCGCCTCCGCTTGTCCCTCGATGGTTATTGATGGTTATTGATATTAATTTGTTTGTGTAGCTTTGCTTCTTGATCCACAGGGATGTAATAACATCCCTGTGGTCATCGAGGGACTTCCACCTCCCCCATAGGGATATGGATATCCCTATGGGTTCATGGGTGGCGGTTGAGCCCAGCGGCATGGGGCTCCCATCTAGGGTTGAAACTCCGAAGCCCTTCTGGGCAATGCCCTCATAAAGGGCTTCGAGGGCTTTAAAATAGATATTTATCAATGCCACTACCTCTCTATGCCATCTCTCGTCTCCCTTGCTGCAGATCCCTATTCTATCCTCCCCATACTCTATCAAGGCATTGTGTATCGAGCAGATCTTAGATGTATTCCTAGGATCTACCATCAATACTGGCACACCGTATTCCCTTGCCTTGTCTATTATCGCATTGAGCTCTCCCTTCAATGCACTCTGATATATCCTATGCCTCAACTGTCTATCCCTATACCTAGCGATCATAATCCTTATATTATCTCTCGAGATCCTCTCAATAACTATTACTCCTCTCATCCTCATGGCTTCCCTGACTATCATGTTTGCTGTTTTCATCCTATAGTCCCTCTTCTTCTTCCCCTCCTTAAGCTTTTTCATAGCCTTT
>Ga0079996_109634_pt1 | contig 24520 bp, 22 predicted proteins | sample PerSpoAPS_AMetaG_FD_69199 | JGI IMG/M metagenome (GOLD analysis project Ga0079996, IMG submission 69199) | Thermal spring microbial communities from Yellowstone National Park, Wyoming, USA - Perpetual Spouter A (PS_A) MetaG (SPADES assembly)... | ecosystem: Environmental > Aquatic > Thermal... | reverse complement strand
AACCACATTAGTCCTCTTCATCCCTCATCCACTCTAGAGGTTTGCCCTCATAACACATAAGAGGATACCACCTTATAAATCTCTCTATTCATCCCCGCCCTAAAGGGACGAGGCTTGTCGTTCTTTTTGTCAGGCCTTCCTTGCTGGCCAGCTCTCTAAGCTTCACATAAAAATCTTTTCTTAGATAAACTCTTTTATAATGTTCTCTTATATATTTCGAGAGAGACCTCATATCAGACAGAACCCCCATATTATGCCTAATATTAGGCATAATATTATCCCTAATATAGGGCTTCTTCCAGAGCCTTACTAATACTGTTAGTATATAGAATCCACAGCTGTGGGTTCTTGATCTGCCGATCTGCGTTACCAGAAAATGGTAACGCAGATCGGGAGCCCGCAGCTGCGGGGCTCGAAGGCGGCTTTTTATATGGGTGGCTAATTATTATATTTGGTGGTTGTTGTGAATAGTGATGAACTGTATCGGTATTGCAACTCCTTTCTTGACAAACTTACCGCTGCTGTTATGGATGCTGCTGAAGAAGGCTATATAGAGATTACTAAGAAGTTCGTATCTTCACCTATGCCCCCATACATATATGATCATCAAGTCATCATCCGCTTCAGAGACTATAGCACCACTGTTTCCTGCCTTGATGACGGAAAAGCCGAGGTTAAGATTCAGATGGGAAACGATATTGAGAAGCACGTCTTAAGCACGAAACAGGAGATGGAGCGATTCCAGAAAGATCTTTTAACGCTCATTGACATGATTAGACATAGCGCAAAGATCGGGGGGTTCATGACAAAAAAGAAACATCAATATGGAAAATCTAAGAAGAAGAAAAGCTCTGCATGTGTAACGGTTTCTTGATGGGCAGTATTTTTATATCCCATCCCATCTGACCTCTTTTAAAAAGTTGGGTGTGTGTTCTAATTATTACCACATTACACCTGAAAGCCTCGTCCCTTTAGGGCGGGGATGGTTTTAATAGCTCTCAAGATATTTGTTTTTGGAGGGGCTCTATTGCTTCTAGCGGAGAGGTTTGCCTACCCTTTCGATAGGCATGAGGGTTAGTCCCGAGCCTGCTGGCATAGAGCTCCTCAGGAGATACAATGTTACTCTAAACCATGCTATAAACAAGATCCTGAGCCTTGGTTTGAGAAGCGTTGGGAGGGTTCACAACGCTCTATATAGAGAACTCAGAGAATGGTTTGGGCTTCCATCCAGGGTTGCTGTTGACTGCTATAGAGATGTCCTCGCAAATGCTAATGCTTGGAGGAACAATCCTAGGAGGGGAGGAGACCAAGGGTTAAGAAGCTGTCAAACATCCAGAGCTATCCCCCTTCTAACCCTACTCATGCTATCCTCATCACGTTCAAACAGCCTGTGAGGCGGTATATATCTTATAGGATCTATGTATTGTTCTCTAGCCACGCTCCTCACAATCCCAGGGTCTATGTTGAGGGGCTTCGGCTCAATAATCACTGTTTCAGCTCTGTAGTTATCACCAACCTCCCTAAGCCCTACAAGCGTTACTGGATGCTGGAGCACCCATGCAAAGATCTCAACCTGCTTCCTAGAATATTCATCTATGGGGTATGTCTTGAACTCGAAATACTTATTAAGATATGGGCTATAGAGATCTGGCTGCGCAGCAATGTATATCCCATTCTCATACCTCCTGAACGTGGGTGGAATACCGATCCCAACAACATTTGCTTTGTGGAGAGCAATATACATCCTCACACCTTTTCTAAGCATCTCTTCGCTGTATATGTTGTGGAGCTCAAGCATATCCTTCAGATCATATGTGAATACCCTTAGGATGAATGGATCGAGGTCTCTGGGGACTACATGGTTCTTCGAAATGTAGAGCTGCTCGAATATCTTCCCAAATATAGCTCCCTCAAGTGTTCCCTGAGGAGGAGGGGCTATCCTCTTAGCAATGTCCGATGCTTTTGCTACGAGAACCATGCCCCCACCAACTATATCCCCGAAAAAGGGAGTCTCTATAGGTTGCCTAGCACCTTTGATACGTAGATCTTTTTCTAAAGCCACGCTTTTCCTAGGATATTTTTGGGGTGTATATGTCTGAGCTGGCTAGGGCTTTCAAAAAACCTGAGAACACCAAGCTATTGCTAAGAAAGATTATACCAGGTGTTCTAAGTGAGAAGGGTAGGGTCAGGGTTGTGCTTGCCAATGGGGAGAGCTACTCTATAGACGCTTCAAGAATAAGATCAATATCCTATATCCCTGGTCGTGGCTATGTTATTGATTACGAGACAGAACACCCAGAATTTTATGGGGAGAAGGGGAGCATTGCAGATCCAAACGATCCCATGCTGAAGCTAGCAATACCCCTTAGATTCAAAATAGAGAAATCAATCGAGACAGCATATCTCTGCCCATTCTGCGGAAGAGAGCTCGAACTAGAAAAGGACGCCGATGATATCGCATATAGATGTGAAACTCATGGCTATGAGTGGGAATGGGATGAGTATGTTGATATTGACGTTATACCGAGGAAAGCCCCCAAACCAATTAGAAAGGAGATTGAGAAAACAAAACTAGAAATAGATCCTCCAAACATTCGGGATGTTGAAAACTTCGTAGCGAAATTCGCAGATATAGAGGCTAGGTGGATCAATAATATACCTGGAGAGCTTGTCTCACTCATTTCAAAGGATTCAAAGGAGTATTCAGCGGATTTCTACACATCAATAACCTTCCCAGCGGGAAATCACACAATAAATTTAGCGATGAAGGAGATCAATAACGAGAAATACCTGTTGGCAGAGATCACAAAAAACATATATCATGTTGTCCATGAAGAGATGCTAGCTGAAAGGGCGCTATTCAAGGTCAAGATTAGAGATCATGAGCTGTTTAGCTTGCTATTTGGGAAGATAGAGGAGACCGAAGAGCCTGAGATCAGCTTTGACGAGGCTGTGAAAATCGCTAGGGAGAAGATACCAGACTGGGCGGATGGGATCGTATTCGTGGGATATGAATCGTGTGGAGGTTATCTAGATCAATATCACTGCGGCTATCTAAGCAAAGCCCTGCCTGCCAAAGCATCAAGAAAACCTGGCTCATTCTTCTATACAAGTGTAAGGTGGAGGAGTATAGATCTTGGTGAGCATAGCTACGAGATCTTCAAGCACCTCACGAACAAACTGGTAACAAAGGATGATATATACGAGATAGAACCTGTGGGCAGCTCATTCGATAGAAAAGATTACTACGATCTAAAGCTGAAGAACATGGAGGATATACTGAAGAAGAGGAAGATAGAGAAGTTCGATGATTTAGTGTCAGAGATAGATAGGATCTTGCCAGAGTGGAGCAAGGGCATCTACATCTCTAGAGAGAACGATAGATATGTTGTAAGAATGGTTGCTGAGTATCCCAGCAGGGACTATGATTACTACTATAAGGAGAACTGGGTTGTTAATCTCGATGTCCCAGAGGATCTTCTTAAACAGTTAGATGGCAAGGTCATCCTGAGGAGCGGAAAGATAGTAGAAGTTGAAAGAGCTGGGAAGAGACCAAGCGATAAGATAAAGCTAAATAAAAAAGGTTAAAAAAGATATTTTGCTATCTGTGGTGGAGGGCTAGGCTTTGCCAGAACTACCACTCCCTTCAACACCATATCCATACCCGATAGATTCTCTGTGCAGCAACAAATAAAGGAGAAACTGGGAAGGAAGCGGGAATAAACTCCATATCTAGGGAAACCGTTTCTCAGCAGATGGTGGTTCATAGTCTTTCATGTTCGATGATTTCATAACTCTCCATCATCTACTTCTCAACGGTGAGTATTGGAAAACGGGATTGAAATATGATCTATATAAGCTTTTTATTTTTATAGATATTCTTTGGTGGAGATGGTATGGGGCCTCTTGCTAAGGGTTTGGCTATATTCCTATTGATTGTTGTTGGTAGTGTGGGGGGTGCCTATGTGCTCTCGTACTACGGCTATATCGACATCCCTGTCATTGGTGATGAGGCTAGGATGGGGAGGTTTGAGGAGACCCTCAGGAGCATGGGTATCATAGCTATTGAGGTTAATGTTAGCAACACCTCCGGGATATACTATACATCACTCCCAATAGCTAGGGAATATCCGCCTGACAGGTCTATATGGTGGGCTGGGGCTATAGAGGATGTTATGAGCAAGAGGAGATCTGAGATATATGATATGCTCCTGACAGAGGCTAGGGAGATGGCTAGGAGGAGCTTCGAGACAGTAGCAGTATTCCAGAGGGGAGGTGCCAAGATGACTGTTGAGATGCTTAGAAAGGGAGAGGGGGTTGGATTGACACTACCCCACTACCTTGTTCTAATGTATGCTGGAGAGGCTTCTAAGGTGATGCCCCTCAGCAACCCATCGAGACCAACAAGCGCCCTATGGCCTTGGTTCCCCTACCTAACACCTGATGAGGAGTTTGGATATATACTTGCTAGAGCCGCTAACGAGAGCATGACATGGGAGGACTACCAGAGGGAGAGGATACGCATATGCTGGGCAACCACAGATGGGCACGCACTCACAGATGCCTATATATATCCAGGGCTGTGGGCTGGGATAAAGAGTGGAAAGGTAAACGCCTCTGAAAAGGAGATAAGGGACATATGCACAAGATTCGGAGAACTCCTCACGATGAGGAGGACAAGCCCAGCACTAGCCCTGCTAACAAAGACAGCAGAGATAGAGTGGGGAAGACACTCAGGGCTAATAATATGGATGGAGCCCCACGAGAAAGACGGCTTCAGAATATTCACAGCAACAATAGACGGAGATCCAAAACAAGCAGCAGAGCTAGCATACGAACTAATAAAGAACATATCAACATCCCTGAATAGAACTGCAACTTTTGGCAATCCATCGCGTTTTGGAAATCCGGTAGGCGATTACGAGCTAATCACATATGCTTTGGAAAATAGAAAGCCATATGGATATTATCTAGGAACAATGGTAGCTTCTAAGGTTGGTCAAATGGTGTATACTTTTACCCATGAGACAAAGATATATGTGTATATTTATATATCTGGATCGTTGGAGTTCAAAAAGGAACTGCTAAAGATCTTGTTAGAGCCTGTTGCAAGCAACGACGTAATAAGATGGGTAGAGAATGCCAATACCGAGCAAACAGATAACATACTTTTCCTGATGTCAGCATATAGGGGTTGGGTGACCGAGATCTATATCGATGTAGATGTAGAACCATATGATAAATTTATCAAGTCAATAGATACTAGCAAAACATTTATCTATGTAGGGAACCGCAGCACTTCAAGAGAATATGATAATATGTATAGAAACGTTATAGATACATACTTGGATCTATTCTATAAGATATATGCTGGTGGAAAGCTTCCAGTAGGCTACTTCTACTGGGGTATCAATGGCGAGCCTCCTAGGTATGAGGTCAGGGCTATTGATCCTCCAAGAGATCCTCCGAAGAGCTTTGACTACCAGGTTCTCTTTATAGCCCCAGGGGCTTCCAAAGCTGTTGGGTAGATATCCTCCTCTATCTTTTTATATTATATTGCTTAGTTCACAGGGATCAGGGCTACTGCGAATGCCGGGCTTGGATATGTTACTGCGTTTAGTCCTGTGAATGGGTCTTGGGCTCCCATGTTCACATAGCTTGCAAACTCTGGGGGCCACGGTGTTGGGACGTTTGGCAGTGAGAACATCGTCTGCTTCCAGTCATATATTACCTGGTTTAGGAAGTTGTAGCAGTTGCTCTTATACGGGTTTAGTAGAGGTGGTAATGGGTTCCAGGCTGGCTGGTCTAGCCTGCAGTAGTAGCCGTAGATCCCCATTGCTGGTGTGGCATACATTATCCTGAACCTTACCTTTGCTATGGTGTAGCCCTGCCCTACTGAGAATTTGAGGGGGTTCTGTGGGTTGAAGCTATAGCTGTCCCAGTATATCAGGAAGTAACCTGAGGTAGGGGCGTTGGAGGGTGGTGTGTTGTTCTGTGTGAAGTCGTTTAGATCTAGCAGGTAGAACTTTCTAACATCTGTGAACCACGGATCTGGCTCCTTCGTCATTTTCGCTATTTTTATTGGATCTGTAATTTTTATTATTCCTGCTCTGTCTTCTATTGTATCTACTGCTATTAGTATTGCTGTTGCTCCGTATATTGCTTTCCTCCCCTTCCCAGGTATGTCTATGATCTGGACTGGTATTGTTGCTGCCACGAAGTATTTGATTGGGCCATTTATCGGGGTTTGTGTCATGTCTTTAACAGCCTCTATGTAGTATCCTATGCTCCTCCACCTGGGGTTGTTAGCCACATATTCGAAGAAGCTGTCCACAGACAATCCGTTTAGTGCGTAGTTGGATTTCGATACTGTTATGAGGGGGTCTAGGGATCTCCCCTGGATCACTGATTGCTTCGTGTAGTCCGGTATTATGAACTGGGTTTGCATTGTAGAGCATCTGGGGATTGGGAGGTAGTTCTGGGCTCCCGGGTATGGGTAGCATATCAGTATGTTGCCCTGCCTCCCGACAGATATACCTGGATCTATATATGCTATGAAGTACGGTGCTCCCGTTCTCGTGTCAAGGCCTGGGAATCTTGCTAGCTGGTCTGTTACCGAGGTGTCGATTTTTATGTCCAGCGGTCTCCCCCTAAAATCCTCTGTGTTGGGGAGCCCGTATTCGTTTGAGATCCAGTACTTCGTCACAGCACACCCTGCTACGCTACATACATCGGGCACCTCTGACCATGTTACAGATCTATTATAGCCCCATAGTGCGTTTATCCCGCTGCTAGGCCCCATTGTGTAGAAGTGGTAGACACCCCCGCTTGGCTGCTCAACCATCTTGTAAGATCTCGATGCTGTTATGTTGATTATCGATGGGAAGCTGCCGTATTGGGATACTGTGTATCCATAATAGCCAGCAGGCTCTACAAGCTTCATACCTGGGGCTGATAGGGGGTTGAGAACGCCTATAGGGTCTGGTGTCTCTAGATCCCCACCCCTAGCCTGGGGTGTAGTGGGGCTTACATAGGCGCTGTAGTACGTCCTGAAGTTGTAGGAGTAAGCCGAGCCGATCATAGGCCCTGCCAACACCCTGGATAGGTCTGATAGGAGCCACGGGTATGCCCCCAGGTTCTTGCAGCTATCCACAGCACCGAACCTCGTGCAGACTATCGTGACCTTCACCGGCCAGCTAGTGATTGTTGTCTCCACAGCCACCGGGCTGTGTATCATCATACCCCCGTGGATTGTGTCTGGGAGCTGAGGGGTTATAGAGGCTGTGGAACCTCTAGGCCCTCCTCTAGCTATTTCGCACACAAGGACATCTGCAGCGTCGTCGCTGTCTATTGCGAACCACCAGTCCCCCTCGTACTGGCTGTAGATCTGTATTGTGAATGTTGTGTATGTTGCGAAGTAGTCCTTCTGCTGGAATGGGAATGGGGAGTATGGGAGCCACCAGGGTATCCAGAAGCTGTCGAATTCATAGAAGTATATCTTGTCCACAGATCCGCTCCATATCAGCGGCGGGTTTGATGCGAAGAATCTGTCGAAGTCCTGTGTGCTCCAAGCATATCCCCCGGGCCACTGGTATGCCCTCATCTGCGGTGGGCTCACAATCCTTGCGTAGCTGGAGAGCCTTGAGAAGCCCTCGGGGGTGAGCCAGAACCACTCAGACCTGGGGGGCATCACACCCAGAGCTACAGCCTCCCACCCTGTTGTCTCCTGCTGCCTCACAACTATCTCGTAGTATACATCCATGCCTGCCCTGCTGCTCACAAGCCTTATTCTCCCGCTATGCCAGAAGTTGCCGCTGGGGCCGTGGCTCCCGTACCAGCTTGCCACTACAGTACACTGGGTGGTGTCCTTGGGCCAGGGCGGGGTTGCAGGGATCCTGGGCGGCATCCCAAGCCTTGATGACTCTAGCCCCTGATACTTGCATCTCTCCTCAGAACATACAAAAACCCCGACAGGGGTGTTCACGTTATCTGTTGAGAGCACGGTGTGGACACCTATGTGGACACCCTCCCCAGGTGGTATGGCTATCCAGCAGCTTAGAAATGCGTTCGCCAGGGTGCTCACCTCGGATACTCTGTAGAGCGACTCTAGGGGCCCGGGTCTTGAGCATATCAGGTAGTCAAACTTAGAGCGATCCCAAGAAGGCTCTATATATGATGTTTCTAGGGCTGGGGGGCTATACCTCCAGTCCCTGCTCTCGACGAAACCCATCACAGGTGCTATGGACTGTCCATATGGGGTTGAGTATAGTATGAGGACTGCGAACCTCTTGAGCTCCTGGTATCCGGAGGATATGGCTATGCTTATGAAGTACCTATACCCTGTGGATACCTCTGCGGGGTATATGGAGGCTGTGAATGTGAAGGGGGACTCCTCGGGGGATGCAAGAGAGGCTCCCAGAGAGGCTATCCTTGAGAGCATCATCATATACGCTGCTAGGCTTGCTATCAGGACTATAGCCATTATTATGAGTGCAGATGCTACAGAGGATATGCCCCTCCTACCCACTCAACCCACCAAAGGGAAACGCTTCTTTGAAAAGCTTAGCTCCTCCCGGTGTATGTGGCTATGAACTCCTCTATAGCCTGCCACAGCTGCCTAGACCTAGTATAGTTGGGGTCATCGCTCAGTCTCGCCATAACATACTCTGTGAACCTCGGGCTCCCTCCATAGCCTCTACCCTCTAGGTAGACAACTATCTCTGGAGCAGCTATATATCTGACAACACCTGCCGAGGTGTTAGCAACCCTGGAGAACAGGTTTGCCAGTCTGGAGGCATTCTCGTTGCTGCATCCAAGCCCATCTGATAGTCTCTGGCACGCCACAAACACAGCCTCCCTATAGCCGGTGTCCAACATAGCCCTGGAGAGGCTTTCGAGGAAGAAGCTAGACCAGCAGAGGGGGCATCCGCTCCTCTCCAGAAATACTATTATAGATCTGTCTGCTATGGATATGTTCTCCATACCTGAGAAGCTGAGGTTCCCTGAGTCGTCGAGCCTGGCTATGAAAACCCCCTCTTCGAGGCTATACCCGGGGCTTATGTTGATTGGTCTCGGGGGCTGGATTGTCTGGGTGGGTGGCTGGGGCTGTGGGGGCTGTGGGGCTAGGTGTTGGTATAGTATTAGCCCAGCTACTATGTAGCCGGCTGCGGAGGATAGGAAGGCTGTGAGGGCTATTATAGCCAGCTCCCTAGTCCTTCTCATCCATCAACCCCCAGCTCGATATTATGTTGTTGATCTTAAACCTCATCTCCCTCACGTTCATGCAGAGCATCGCCTGCTCCTCGGGGAACGCCTCCCTGAATCTAGCTGACTTCGAGTCGTCTAGACATAGCCTCCCAATCAGCTCCCATATGATATCCACACACTTCACAACCACCTCAGACCTAGACCTGGAGCCAGTTACCATCATGAGCACAGCCGTCTTCATAGCAAACTCCCTAGCCCTCTCCCTAGGAACGGATATCCCGAACATATCCCACCAAACGAGATCCCAAAACCTGTTAAGCTTATAACCTGGTACTCTGACAAGATATAAAAATAAAAAATTGCCATGTTACCAATAAAACTGAAAGCCCCGCCCTTTAGGGCGGGGAGGAGGTCAGATTATAGCTATTCGGGGCTGGGTTTTTGGTTGGGGTAGCGGGGTTTTGAGCTGGTTCTATGGCAATGTTGGTAGAAAGAAGCTCCACTCACCATACTACATAGACGACCTAGCCGTTAGGAGTCCGAGGATGATGAACATCCCGGAACCTGATGCAGGCCTGCTCATACCAACCTCAAGTGGGATGGCTCCCCAGGGGACTGAGAGATACTCGATATATATTGGGAGGACTAAGATAAGGGATATACCGTACTATTACAACCCATTCGCCCCGGTGAACCCGATGTTTGCGATCCTGGGATCCCCTGGCTTTGGTAAGAGCGAGCTCCTCATGAACCTGATACTCAGGCTCAAGCTGAAGAACCCAGTAGATCCTGCGGTTGTTGTGATAGACCCGCAGGGGGAGTATAGGAGGGTTCTGAGCCACCTAGCTAGATTCGGCATATATGGGCTGGAGCTGAGGGTGGGGGTAGACTCGTTCATAAACCCCTTCGACAGCCCGGAGGGTGTTGAATATCAACTATGGGTTGCAAACGCAGTAATCCCCTCAATATTGGAGGCCCTCAACATAACCCCATCCCAGGCTCCTAGGATGGACACTGTGCTCAAGAGGGTGATATTCGATGTCTACCACCACCAGAAGGGCTACAACCCCTCGGATCCCTCGACCTGGAGGGAGCCCCCTACGATGCTCGATATTGTGAGGGAGGTGAAGGCGAAGATCGAGGAGGAGCTGAAGAGGAGGGAGCAGGAGAAGAGATCTAGCGGGAGGCTCCAGAGCCTCTACTCGATCTACGATAGGCTGCAGAAGTGGGTAATAGGGATTGGGACTGACTACTTCTCAAGATCCAGCACAATACCGATCTCAGACCTCCTAAGAGCCCCGATAACGGTGATAAATGTAAAGCATCTGGAGGCGGAGGCCAGAGACCTTGTTATATTATATGTGTTCAACGTCCTCTACCAGCTTATGAAGAACATGATGCCGGTGAGGAACAGGATAAGGGTTGCCTTCATAGTGGATGAGGGCTGGATACTGCTGAAGAGGCCGACTAGGAAGAAGGAGTCGCCCCTAGAGATACTGATGAGGCAGGCTAGGAAGTATGGTTTCATGGTTGGCGTGGCTACCCAGAAGTTCGACGACCTCAGCAACACGATACTGAGCAACGTGGGGACTCTATTCATATTCAACCCGAACGATCCGAAGGTTGTGGACTATGCAAAGAACGCCGGGGTTCCTGAGAAGACTGCGAAGGAGATCCTGAACCTTGAAAGGGGCTGGTGCCTTGTCAGAAGCTTGTGGACATCCAGACAGGATGTTGAGAATCCAAATGCATCGTTCTTCGTTAAGGTGGATAGTGAGGTGGATCCAACCATAACGGCTGTGAAGCCCAGGAGGATAACCCCAGAGGAGTTCATAAGGCATGCAGAGACCATGGCACTCATAAACGAGTTCTCAATATCCATTTAGCCGCCATAGATGAAACAAGAAGGCAAGACTGTATTGCCTGAAAACACCTGCAGAATAGCATGAATTAAAAGCAGGTTTTTCTAGAGTATTGTCTAGCCCTGTTCCTTCTAAGAGAGGATATCCTTTCAACAACATCTTGACAAACCCCATGTATGTAGTGGGATGGGATATCTGGATAGATATTCCTTAGCTCTCGGTACTTTTCATTCTTAAGCCTATAGTAGCTCTCGATAATATTCCTAGATGCGTGGGGAAGCACATCTCCAAGCATCCTGCCATATATATTGAGGATCTCTTCCAATGCCCTGAACTCTCTTCTAGATAGCTTCTTTGAGGGTATAGCAGCGGTTCTACTAACAACTATCTTATCTCCTGGCTTTGCAACCCACATCCACCTCTTATCACTCTTTTTCCTCCTCCTAGCCATTATCCATAGACCCTCTTTGTTCCTAAACCTCCACTCCAACTTAATTAATAATGAAAGAATATAAAAAGACTTCTACTACCATGAAAAAGAAACCAATGAATATGAGTGCTACAAATGATTATGAAGACCGAAACAGCCTCAAACACCCCTCCTATTGGAAGGATCAGCATAGCGATCAGCATTATAGGCTCCGCCATAAGGCCTAGAGGCAGGATAGCTGTTTTAAGCTCAGATAAGCTGGATCTAGGGTTTGGAGGGGTTTTAGACAGCCTGGAGATAGATCATATCAAGGTATATAGACTTGTGATGAGGGAGGAGGGTGTAGAGATAATAAGGCATCTGGTAGAAAGAGGGGTTAGAAGCTTTATAGTAGCATCGCAGACAGCCTCGGAGCTTCTAGTAAAAGCTGTGACCATGGGATATAGAGATAGCCTGGACACAGCTATTGAGGTACACGCCATGAGTAGCAGAGTCGCTAGACCACTCATCGAAAGAGGTCTAGGCAATAGGTTAAGGGTAATAATATATGAAAGCCCAACATTCAGAGAGTTCATGTTAAACATCATAGAGAAGATAGCAGGGCAGGCTGGAAACCTAGGAACCCTCGAATAAAATATAGCTTTACATGTGAAAGCATTTCCTTCAGAATATGAATAAACTGGATAGTTAGAATGTTAAATACTTTGCCTTCACACACATCGCCTCCTAAGGTTTATATATAGTTTACCTTGTAAAGCTTTTTAAGCTTGTAGGGAAGTATATCTGGTGGTTCTTTATATTCTTAGGCAATGTGAGGTTGCTAGGTATACACCATATAACAGCCCTTGCAAGCGATCCCCAGGCTAACCTTGATTTCTATGTAGGTGTGCTAGGTTTAAGGCTTGTGAAGATAAGTGTTAATCAGGACGATCCTGGCGTGTATCACTTCTTCTATGCAGATGCCGAGGGTTCCCCCGGAACTGATCTAACATTCTTCCCCTATGTAGGTATTCCTAGAGGGGTTCCAGGATATGGTGTTTCTTCGAGAGTCTATTTCTCGATCCCCATGGATTCTCTGGATTATTGGGTTGAGAGGCTAAAAAACGCTGGCGTGAGGATCGGGGAGCCTAGGAGGGAGGACGATGGTGTTCTTGTCGAATTCGAAGATCCAGACGGCCTTCCCCTAGCCCTTGTAGCCCACAGAGAAGCTGATCAAAAGCCTGTCGAGCCTTGGAGAGGTAGCCCAGTGCCTGGGGAGCACTTCATAAGAGGCTTCCACAAAGCAGAGATCACTGTTGTTAGTTGCAAGCACAGCGGGTGGTTCTTAGAGGATGTTCTCGGCTTTAGAAAGGTCTATGAGGGTTTGCACAGGGTTAGATATGAGGTTGGCGATGGAGGTTCTGGGTCTATGATAGATGTTCTATGCCCACCAGGCCTCGACTATGGCTATGTAGGCGCTGGATCTGTTCACCATATTGCGTGGAACACAGCCAAAGAAGAGGATCAAGCTGTATTTAGGGAGAGACTATTGAGACTCGGCTTCAGGGTGACCCCTGTTATTGATAGGAAATGGTTTAAATCGATCTACTTTAGAGAACCTGGTTATGTGCTATACGAGATAGCGACATCAGGCCCTGGATTCAGCGTTGACGAGCCACCTGAGATGCTCGGAAGCGACCTTGTGCTCCCAGAATGGCTTGAGCCTCAGAGGAGATGGATAGAGAGCTGGCTGCCAAGGGTTAGGCTTCTAAGTGGTGTGGAGATCCCTAGGAGGAGGGGCTGATGGTACAGATTATAAGGGGCGAGATCCTGGGCTTTAAACACATCTATATACCCCCGTCAAAGGGGGATAGGATCTTGGTTCTCCTCCACGGCACGGGCGGGGATGAGGAGGATCTAGTGCCCCTTGCAAGGACTATAGATCTCGATGCAGGGATCCTTAGCCCCAGAGGGAAGGTTCTCGAGAACGGCATGCCTAGGTTCTTCAGAAGGATCGCTCCAGGGATATACGATCTCGAGGATCTTAGATACAGAGCTGAGGAGCTGGCAGATTTCATAGAGATCGCGTCCCACCAATATGGTTTTAAAAAGGCCAGAGCTATAGCTGTTGGCTACTCCAACGGTGCAAACATAGCTGTAGCCACCCTGCTTCTAAGGCCAGGTTCATTTGCGGGTGCAATACTTCTAAGGCCACTCTTCCCAGTAGATCTTGGTGTTAGGCCCAACCTAGCTGGCAAGGAGATCCTGATATTAGCAGGCTCTAGAGACCCCATAGCTTTTCCAAGTGATGCTGAGAATCTATATAGGAGGCTGGCATCCCTAGGAGCATCTGTAGAGCTTAAAATCATCGAGTCTGGGCATGAGCTGAGTAGAAGGGATATAGAGACTATGAGGGAGTGGCTGCCAAAAGCCTATAGCAATATAGAGAGGAGCACCTCTAAACCAGATCTCGGATCACTAGCAGATCTATATTAACGTAAAAAACCTATAAGCTGTGGAGAAGGCCTATATAGGTGGCACCCATGCCCTGGAGAAGGGTTTTCTCTGAGAGAGCCCTTGAGAGCGCAGGAGGGTCTGTGGCTGTTAAGGTTGAGGACAAGGTGATCTTCATAGCAAGGGTAGATGGAGAGCTATACGCAATAGACGCTGTGTGCACCCATGCAAGGTGTATCCTGGGTAGTGTGGATAAAGAGAAAAGGGTGGTTAGATGCTATTGTCATGGAGCAGTCTTCGATCTCAGAAGCGGGGCAATGATAGAGCCTCCTAGCGTGGCGCCCAGCTTCCCTAAGGAGAAGATGGGGTTAAAAACATATGGTGTTAGGATAAATAGTGGGTGGGTTGAGCTCGACATATAATCTCGAGACTTCTTCGCCCTATCCACAGCTAGTGATCCACAAGAGTTTTTATAAATATATCAATGCCAATTTAAAAACCCTTCTCTGTACAGCGGTTCCCTGCAGAATTGAGTGGTTATAAACAAGCTAACATAGTCTCCTTTCCCCTGCCTCACTAGCTCTATATATCTTGCTAGAAGATCCGCTAGATCTTTTTGATGTATATTGTGTAGAGCAGTGCGAAGAATATAGCCATTATAGATGCCGATATACCCACAGCCATATATGCTAGATCCCATGTTAATGGTATCAAGCTATTAGCTAGATCGTTAACATGGATCCCTCTATCTCCTATGAGAACCATATAGGGTATTCTAGGAGCATCGTGAAGCACCTCTCCCAAGGGGACTCCAAGGGCGCTTGAGAGGGCCAGTATATAGGCTGATAGATAGCTTCTACCCCCTCTCCTAGAAACTATGTATAGCGATATAGCCCCAACCCATATTGCAGCTATTGTGACTAGGAAGGCTATGAAGAGGGGTAGGAAGCCCATATATACTCCTTGGAAGCCGTTTATAGCTTTGAAGAGATAAGGGGAGTGCTCCCCCAGGGCTATATATAACCAAAAGCCTGTTAGGCTCTGAGCAACTAGGATCGGTAGGCCTGCAGCGATATAGAATCTAAACCCATTTGAATATATATTCATCTCATGAGGATCATGGGTTCTCCAGCTTTTAATAGCATATATAGACGCAGTTAGAAGCGATGCCATTGTAAGCGCTCCTAGCCATGTGTGAATTAAAAGGGGCATGTAGAGTGGATGCTTTATAAAACCCCAAGCCCCTGTAGGCATCGCCTCCGGGTTATCTATATAGGCGAAGATCGCTCTGAAACCTCCTGGCACAGCTAGTGCCGATGCTCCCATAAGAGTCCCTATCATGATATGAGTTCTCGGAGATACCCTGTCCCAGCTATACCAGTAGATCACTATTGATGGGATCGAAACCAGTATCCCTACAAGGGCTATCGATATGGCTGTGAAAAGCTCTCTCATAGCTATATAGGTGAGGGATGGCCAGAGACCTGCGAGGACTATTGTGAGCCATGTTCCCCACACACCTGCAACTAGGTCTGAGACTGCGAGGAATCTAAATGATCTCTTGACTGTCTCGAGGAGCAAAGGATCTCTCCTTCTATAGGAGATATACTCTAGCATGGGAACCAATATTGATAGGCCTAGCACTATGTTCACAAGTGTCACGTGGATAAGAACCGTCATACCGGCTAGAATGAATGACATCCACGCTACTGGATTTATATCCATATGCTGGGTCATGCTCTTATCACCACAACCTCTCTCTCGAGCTCCCTCAGAGGTCTTATGGTGAGGTAGTAGAGCGCTATTAGACCTCCAGCGAAGATTAGAAGGATTATAGCTATTACTAACAAGCTGAACTCAAACGATATCGGGACAGGGGTTATAACCTGGTCTTTCCTCACAAGCCCATATATAGCCCAGGGCCTCCTACCTATCTCCCTAACAGCCCATCCTGCTGATGCGGCTGCGAGGGCTAGTATTGGTGCTGCGAATGATAAGTAGATTATAAGGGTCTCTATATCTATCCTCAGAATCTTTCTAACAAGCTTGTCTATAACCCCTATATAGAGGCCGAAATAGGCTATACCAATGATGAAAAGTATGACGCCTGATACTACCATTGTGTAGTAGAGCACATGTATTAGAGATCCAATTTCTCTAGCTGTTTCTATCGTTAGCATAGCGGCACCGGGGTAGATGCTCTGGTTGGAGAGGAAGGCTAGATAGTCTAGGCCCTTGAAGTAGTAGTTAGGATCGCCGTGGAGTATGATACCAAGGATAGGGTTAACTCCTCCTTCTGGTGGGAAGCCCTCTGCCGCTAGGAATTTCACATATTGATATTCATAGACAATCCTCCCCATTAGATCGCCTGCCAGTGGCTGGAGGATCGATGCCACGCCTCCAAAGCCAAATGCTATCTTAGCTATCCTCTTATAGAAAGATCTAGCGTTGCTCCTAGTCCTGAGATACATATATGAGTAGACAGCTGCAGTCTCAAAAGAAGCTATTACTATGGTTGCCAACACCGTGTGGATGAATGTTGGTAGCAAGTCTGGGTTTTGAAAGACAACTCCTGGGTCGTAGATTATATATCCCACGCTCCTCAGAGCCTCTGGATCAGATAATATAGTAGAGCCCGACTGCGATAGCAGTCCTAGAGCGTATTGCGCTGCGGTAGCATTTACGACCTCAGGCCCTAGGCTCGGAGTCCATGGTAGTACTTTCCCCACTAGCGATCCAGTCCCCCACGGCACCTGCATCCACGAGTTAGCTGCCAGTATTAGATATGCAGAGGCGTTAGATCCTATCAACACTCCGAGCCCTATCAACCAGTGGATCCACCCCCTTAATTTGCCCCATGTATATAGATACGTTGGTAGCAACACGATCTCGGCTAGGAATGCGAAGAGCTCATAGAACATGGGGAGGAAAAACGCTGATCCTATAGCTAGTATGGTTCCAGACCATATCTGAACCAAGCCGAACTCCACAAGAGTTCCCGTCACAGCTCCGAAGGCAAAGGATATAGCCCAGACATAGGAGGTTATTTTAGCTGCTAACAGAAGCTGCTGATCCTTCCTAGCTATGCCTAGACCCTCTAGAAAGAGCACTAAATATGGAAGCCCTACGGCCATCACCAAGAAGAAACCATGAACATAGATACCAACTATAGTCATTGGGATTGCATTGTTGAATGAAGAGTCAGAGATTATACACCACCCCGTATTTATACAACGAATATTTCTTAAAAAGGTAATTATTACAACTGAAAGCCTCGCCCTTTAGGGCGGGGAGGAGGTCAGAGATTAGAATAGATTAGATAGGCGTATCTAAACCTATATCTAATTATACAATATTTATATCGCTATTCTAGCCCTCCTCCTAGATAGCATGGGATTTCAGATGCAACCCCAGGGATTCCCTAGATTTCCTATTAAAGAAACACTTAGCCCTTCATCTCTCAACTTTTCCCACTATCTTCGTCACATTTAGTCATTGGGATCTTATCGAGGGAGTTTCCAGGGTTAAATAATGGTTCCAACCCACACTGCTCTAAATCCTCCGCTACCTCTCTACCCAACTTCGTAATACTAGAAACTCGAAGTATTCTTCAACAAAGCCTCTAAGGGTTATCCCTTCAGTTAGATCCACACCCTTCCCTATCAAGAAGATCCCTCCCATACTTAATGTACACTTCCTTTTAGATGCTTCGCCAAATCAAAATAGACAGTCAAACCCATACCTTCGATCCTCGAAGCCTCGTCTAGAACATTTAGACCATCTATACGAGCTCTCAACTAGTCCTCGATACTACTCCTTCGAGGAAATCTATATACTAGCTACCGGCTTAGAACTACCTCTACAGCTATGATAAAGGCTAGCACCTTGCCAGCGTCTGAGGATGTAGAGCTTCTGGAGAGGAGATCTAGGCCTCAGAGTCTCATAAGCCTCTATCTTCCCTTTTAAGGGCTTTGGTATTTTTAGAAGAGCAAGGGGTTTTATAGTGATGCTAATATTCTATATATTGTTTCATGCGGTGGGCTCATCCCTTGGATCGCCTTTCTTGTATTCTCCATATTTTCCTCTGGATTCCTCATAGCATTTCCCACTATTTCTATGACCTTTTCTATGCCCTCTACCCTATATATCGGGGCATTTCTTGTGGCTAGGCATTTATCCACTGACAGCTCTAGGGGGAAGAATGTGATACCTGGTACTCCGTAGAGTGCTGCTTCTCTTGCCATCGTTCCTCCCCCCGTTACTACTGCTACAGAATGTTTTGCTAGTGCCGGGCCTATTGCCTTTCCTGGAGGGGGTATGACTATTCTTTCCCTCTCTATCTCCCCCTTATACCTATTCTCCACAGCCCTTCTCTGATCCTCGTATCTCGGTAAGAATACTATTCTCAGGCTCATTGATAGTATCCTCTCGATCAGCTTGAACCATGTCTCCTCCATAGATCCCCATCTATAGTATGATGCCTTGCTCTCCTCGGGCCTGATAACCACATAGCTCTTCTCCTCGAGACCGAGTCTCTTTATATGTCTCGCATCATGAGCATCCTCTAAATAGAAGATCCAGCTGAGCTCGTCGACACCAGGGTATCTAACGACCCTTGTGTGGGGCAGTAGGTAGGGTTTCCACTCGATATCCTCTATACACTCGCTATAGACAAGATACGATGCTATGGGTAGTGTGAGCCTGTTAACATGTATTGAGTGGGGTGTGTCGGAGAGTATTATGAGAGGTTTTCCAAGACCATATATGATCCTTGCCTCAGCCGGATTGGGGTAGGAGACGCCAGCCACCAGATCGTTGAGCCTTGGATGTAGAACCCCGAGCAGCCTTGACATCCTATCTATATCGATTCTCAGCTTCTCATACAGGGTCTCCCCATATCCACCAATCAGGATAGCATCGATTCCAAGCGTCTCCACCAACCCCTCTATAGCGTCATACCTCCTCGACGTTATGATCACATCGTATCCCCTTGGCGAGAGATAGTTTTTGAGGGATGCCGCTATCAACAACTGCTTAGATGTGAGGGCGTCAAACCATATCACACGCATCCCAAGCCCCATATAAAAACCCCAAAGAGATTTATTGGTTGGATAGAAAATGCCCAGACTATTTGGGACTGACGGTGTTAGGGGGATCTTCAACAAAGATCTAGGGGTTGTCGAGGCTTCGAGGCTTTGCATGGCGATTGGCACATACCTTAAGCCAGGGGCTAGGGTTCTAGTGGCTTCAGACTATAGAGGAGGATCCGAGGCTATATACCACGCTGGCGTAGCAGGTCTAATAAGCACTGGTATTAGGGTATATGATGCTGGCAAGATCCCCACGCCAGCTCTCCAACTCGCTGTGAAGGAGATGGGGTTTGACGCTGGTGTCATGTTCACTGCGAGCCATAACCCGCCTGAGTATGTTGGTATAAAGCTCATAGGATCTGATGGCGTTGAGGCTAGCGATAACATCGAGGAGGAGGTGGAGTCAATATATTTCGAATCGAGGTTTAGAAGGGTTGACTATGTCGAGGCGAGTCATTCTATTAAAAGGGTTGAGGGTGTTGTTGATCTATATGTAGATAGGATAGCTTCTCTAGTAGACTCTCAGAGGATCTCTTCCAAGGGCTATAGGGTTGTGGTTGATACTGCAAATAGTGTGACGGCCCATACAACACCTAGGATCCTTAGGAGGCTTGGTGTTAAGGTGCTAGCCATAAACGCGGATCCCTCTCCAATCCCTTCAAGACCCTACGAGCCCACCCCAGAATCTCTAGGGGATCTCTCGAGGGTTGTGAGGAGCTTAGGAGCTGATCTAGGTGTTGGGCATGACAGCGATGGGGATAGAGCTATATTTGTCTCTGAAGATGGCGAGGTGCATTGGGGCGATAGGAGCGCCTCTATAATAGCGATCCACCTAGCAGAGATGGGGAGATATAGGGGATCTAAGAGGGTTGTCACAGCTGTCTCGACATCTGAATATGTTGCTGAGTATCTTAGAAAAGCCGGTATAGGTGTCTCCTACACCGCCGTGGGGATCAAAAGACTTGTCGAGGGCCTCAGAGCATCGGGGGGTATATGTGCTTTCGAGGAGAACGGGGGTTTTGTGTATCCGCTGCACCATAGCGTTAGGGATGGGGGTGCTAAGCTAGCCCTCTTCCTAGAAGCCATGGCCTACTCGGGCAAGAAGGCCTCGGAGCTTTTCTCAGAGTTTCCAAGGGTATATATAGTTAAGACCAAAATACCGATGGATAGATCCAAGGCCCTCAAGGCTGTAGAGGCTATCAAGCAAGCTTACAAAGGCTTCGAGGTGGTGGATGTAGACGGTGTTAGGATAGCCACAAGAGGTGGGTGGTTCCTTGTGAGACCATCTGGCACGGAGCCTGTGCTGAGAATCATGCTCGAGTCTCTCAGCGAGGATGAGGGTAGGAGAATGCTTAGCGAGGTTCTCTCGATAGTTAGGGGTGTTACATCATGAAGTACAGGCTCCTAGATCTACTAGCCTGCCCTATGTGCAGGAATTTCCCGCTAGAGCTGATAGTTATCGAGGAGAGGAAGCTCCAGAGAAGGGAGCTTGGGAGAGAGAAGCCTCTGTGTGAGCTGTGGTGTAGCTATCTCAAGAAAGATCTTTCGAAGGAGAAGATCGAGACCCCTTGTGAGGAGTGTATAGCTATAGAGATTGTTACAGCTGTGATTAGATGTAGCAAGTGTGGCAGATGGTATCCTGTGATAGATGAGATACCCAGGATGCTCCCAGATATGTATAGGAATGAGAAGGAGGATAGGGATTTCCTGCAGAAATACAGGGATAAGATCCATGAGGATATACTTAAGAGTGGAAAGCCATATAACCTGGGCTAGGGCTCCTCATTTCCTGAACTCAAATAGGCTTCTACTCTTAGCCCCTGATCTGAGTGTTTTATCTGTCACGCCGAAATATTCTAGGATCCTCAGGGCTGCTGGTATCACCTGGTGATCTATGTAGTATGTAGGATCTATATCCTTTGGATCTACGAAGAAGTATGGCATAGCCCTATCGCTGATCCTCCCAGCGCCCTTTACAATGACATATCCGATCTTATCCCCAATAGCTATTCTCCCACCCTTGCTTAGAAGGATTTTGGCTGCCCTTACATGGGGGGCCGTTGCCTCATACTCTTCCAGAGGCCTCGTTATGGTTTTCCATATCACTAGCTTCTCTATTGGTACTCTACCCGCCTCAAGATCCTTTATAACCCCCTTTACATATTCGATAGCCTTTGAGATATCCTCAGTTCTGAGGATGACCTCTGCAACCTTCTCCTGGATCTCCTTTGCAAGCTCCGACCAATCACCTCTAACTGCCTCGAAACCCACAATATCTATTCTCCCATCCTCTGTTAGGCCTACGTATCTCTTCTTAGCCTCTGTGAAGAATACCTTCTTATAGATCTTCTCTATCTTTATCTCCATCTCAAGCTCCCTAGAGATCTTCTCTGCAAACTCCTCAGCAACCCCTTTGACATAGCCTATGAATAGTGAGTCAGTATCGCCGTAGATCACGTTGAGCCCCATGCTTCTCGCAATCTCTATAGCCCTTTTAATAGTCGCCCTACCCCATGCTGTGACAGCCTCTGCCCCCTGTCTGAAGTACCATCTAGCCCCCACCCACCCCATGTATCCGTAGGCTGCGTTTGCAAGTATCTTTAGAGCCCTCTGCCTCTCATCTAGGATCCTATATTCAGCGCTATCAATACTATATTTCTTCATCTCCTCCCTAACAGCTTTTCTAAGCCTCAGAAGGGTCTCCAAAACCCTCTTATAGAAGCCAGGAGGAGATTTTCTAAAGAGATACCCAGTCTCCGGGGCCTCCCAGCATCCATCTTCACCGCATTCCTCCGGGTTTGATATATATGTGTCCGGGCCTATGTTATATTTGATCATTATGTTTGGGTACATCGATGAGAAGTCCATAACAGCTATGTTGCTATGTATACCGGGCTTGGGCTCGAGAACAACCGCCCCTTTATATGGCTCGTAGGGCCTCTCCTCCCTATTAGGCACCAGCTCCCCATACTTATATGCCTCCCTCATGAGATACCATTCTAGCCTATGCCCTACAGAGGCTGCGCCGACCTGGTCTAGTGGGAGACCTGTTAGGGATGATAGTTGGATCGCGAATGGCAGGATCTTCATACCGATCCCCAGCGTTGACGCGACATCGTCTCTGGAGTATTTAAGTAGAATCGGTCTTTTAGACATGTCATCCCAGTATCTAGCTATCTCGTACCATGATACATATGTTCTCTCAGATCTACTCATAACACCTAGATATTCTGCAACGGCATCTAGGCTTTTGATCTTGACCTCGTGTATCTCCTCAGCAAAGTCATATAGATCTATGTGAAGCCTCCCGGGAATCGAGTAGTGACCATAAACACTCGGCCTCGGCTCACCCCCCTTTCTACGCCCTATATCGAGCTTTATACCGTGTCTCTTACACCTCTCCATTAGATATGGTATGTCGAAATATGTGCTGTTATATCCAAACAGTATATCTGGATCCTCATCGAGTATATACTCAATAAACTCCCTAATGGGCTTTAAATCTCTTGGCCCTGGATCTTCTGCTAGGAGCTGTGTGAACTCACCTTCGTCATTCATAACCCCTATTATTATTACAGGATCTGTCTCAGCCCTCGGAGAGCCTCTAGGGTTGTAAACCTCTATATCGAAGGCCACAGATCTCAGATTAGGCGGTCTCGTAATATCTCCATAGCCTATCCTCTCTATAACCTCATACTCCTCTGAGACCCTGTATTCACCGCTTCTCGGCAGCTTCCTAACCCTGAATCTATGCCAGGTACTTGGAGGAGTATCCCTATCGATCATATATCTCAGGGCAAACCTTATATCAGCCTCCAGAACCTCCCTAACATATGCAAGCCCCCTAACCCTCTCCCTATACTCCCTAACACTCTCGGGAATCACAGTCTGTATTCTGAGGACATTGACAGGCCTTCCATAGAACTTCCTATCCACCTTCCTAACATCTGTGATAGGGGATGAGGGGGTGCTCAGCTTCCTAATCATCTCAGCAACACTATCTATGGGAGCATTATCCTCTAGAACCGCGTAGAAATACGGTCTGAAACTCCTATCCCTAAGGAGAACCCTATTACCGGAGCCATCGATCCCCCATATTATTATCTGAGGCTCTGATCTAACCACCTCGTAGCTCAGATCTAGAACAAATATGTCGAGAACCTCCTCCATACTATCCAAATAGGATATTCACAAAAGCATAAAAAAGACAGCATAGTCTCTCCTAAAATCAAACAACTCTAAGACAGACAACTCATCACAGCACCTACAACTGAAAGCCTTGCCTTTCAAGGCGTAGATTATATCTATTGAGCCTTATATACTCTAACTTTCTTTATTAATGGAGACAACGCATTGCAGGTCTCGGAGGCCACATTCAAGCGATACATAGTAGGGGTGCTAGGCAAAGGTTAAATACATATGTATGAGACGATAATAATAGCCATAACCCTGAGCCCGTTGAAGGAGATAGAGATAACGCGTCTAGGACCGGGTATAGGGCTAAACCCCCCTCAAAGAGGGAGGTTCAAACCTCCGCTTGTCCCTTGATGGTCATTGATTATAAGCTTATCCACTCAAACACTGACGCTAGTATCTAGGGGCAAGCTATTCTCAGATTCAATGTGGATCATTTTAGAGAGGATCTTAGGGGATGCTTAAACCAGTCCCCATAAGCTCTACCTTCTCCACACCCTTCAGAGCAAGAAGATAGAGCTTATAAGAGCATTAATTCTAGCGGTTTTAACCTTCCAGTTACTGGGTCTACTTGGAATCCTAATAATTCTAGGGTTGTAACCCCGAGGATTGGCGGTGTTTTCTCAGACCCTATAACAACGAGACTTGTAACTCCCCTACCCTCTATTATTATGTATGCCTCTGAAACAGGATATTCGGTTACTTCACCACTAGCAACCTTAAATTTTCTTTTATCAACTACTTTGAGATCGAGTTTCTCAGCAATATGCCCAAGTATCATAGTATATATCGCACCACTATCAGCTACAAATTCCACCTCTACTCTGAGATCCCTATTAAACGGATTAGCTATAACACCTATAACACGAACATATCCTATGATACTATCCGCTTGTCCCTCGATGGTTATTGATTGTCATTGATATTCATTTGCTTTGGATTGCTTTGCTTCTTGAACCACAGGGATGCTATAACATCCCTGTGGTCATCGAGGGACTTCCACCTTCCCCAAAGAGATCTTGGGATCTCTATGGGTTCATGGGTGGCTGTTGAGCCCAGCGGAAAGAGGCTCCCATCTACCCCTGGATCTCCGAAGCCCTTCTGGGCATAGCCCTCATACAGGGCTTCGGTCTCGGGAGCTCTGGACATCATCGCTTCCCGAGGTTTTTCCACACCCAGGTCTAGCAGGGATATCACCTCATCATCAAAACAACTATGGATTGGATACTTATAAGCTTAAGCTGGAGAACAAACCAATGAACATGAGCACTACAAATAATAATGAAAGCCAAAACAGCCTTCCA
>Ga0079996_114432_pt1 | contig 24604 bp, 23 predicted proteins | sample PerSpoAPS_AMetaG_FD_69199 | JGI IMG/M metagenome (GOLD analysis project Ga0079996, IMG submission 69199) | Thermal spring microbial communities from Yellowstone National Park, Wyoming, USA - Perpetual Spouter A (PS_A) MetaG (SPADES assembly)... | ecosystem: Environmental > Aquatic > Thermal... | reverse complement strand
TGCTGTGCCCAGTTCTTACGTCAGAATCGTGATCCCGAGAGAGGGAGTTGAAAGACAAGGGGAAGCGGAACAGAGGTCTCGAGAACCTCGCGAGCGTGATCCCGAGAGAGGGAGTTGAAAGAGCGTAGTCTCGCCATATGTCCACGCAGACTCATCTACAATTGTGATCCCGAGAGAGGGAGTTGAAAGGGTGGACCCGAAGCGCTGGGCAAGGTACGCAGAAGAGCTCATGTGATCCCGAGAGAGGGAGTTGAAAGCCTCCAAACTCACCCGGAACAAATGGCGCTCCAGGGTGAAGTGATCCCGAGAGAGGGAGTTGAAAGAATACCGTTCCCATCATCATGCTCCAGTATGTGATACTTAATGTGATCCCGAGAGAGGGAGTTGAAAGTTCATCAATGACCTCTCCCGTTATCGCATCCACATACTTTTTCAGTGATCCCGAGAGAGGGAGTTGAAAGCGCATAGACGCCTACTTCAGAACTCGCCACACCCATCTTCTCGACAAGGTGATCCCGAGAGAGGGAGTTGAAAGCATAGTAAGCCGGCCTGTTAGGGCGAGCGGTGACAGACATGTGATCCCGAGAGAGGGAGTTGAAAGGCGCTGGCTCGGCTGGCTCATGTACAGGATTGCTCAGGGCGTTTCGTGATCCCGAGAGAGGGAGTTGAAAGTCTTCTGATGCGACGATCTTCCTGTGTAGATGGTGGAGAACGTTGTCGTGTGATCCCGAGAGAGGGAGTTGAAAGGAGGCCGAGCTGAAGCTGAAAGAGGTCGAGGAGGCGGCGGTGATCCCGAGAGAGGGAGTTGAAAGCGGGTTGGTGACCGCGAAGTGGATCGCCTTAGCCGCTATCGTGTGATCCCGAGAGAGGGAGTTGAAAGCCGGCATTCACGTTAGTGATGCTGACAGTACTTCCCGCGTCAGGTGATCCCGAGAGAGGGAGTTGAAAGCGGCTAAGCAACAGCTTGATGGCTTCGATCTCCCTCGCATCGTAATCCCGAGAGAATGAATGGAAAAGGAGCTAAGTTGAAAGTGATCCATAAAGAGGAAGTTGGAAGGATTGGTCGTCGGCTTCGAGGCCCTCGTCGAAAGGATCAGGCACAGGTTCGGCGAGGAGGCGGTCAGGAAGGTGCTTGAGGGCGTTGAGGAGGCTATCAGGAAGGACCCGAAGCTGACGCGCTTCGGCGCGCTGCTCCTAGTGGCCGGAGAGCTGGGATACCTCCGCTCCGAGGGCGACGCAAGGCCTTCCCTCAGGATCGGCGAGCTGGTGGGAGGTCTGAGGTCAGTCTCGGTGACGGGAAGGCTGCTCGGCCTGAAGGGTCCCATCGAGAGGGGAGGTAAGAGGATGCTGGTGCTCAGGTTGGCCGACGGCTCTGGAGGCGTCGACGTCGTCGCCTGGGGTCAGGCGGCCGATAGGGTGGCCTCTTCGGGCATCGGGGTAGGCGACGCAGTGCGAATCTCCAACGCGAGGACCAAGGAGGGACCAGACGGTGAGGTCGAGCTGCACCTCGACGAGGGCTCTATGTTGGAGGCCGCCCAGGTCCCCGATCTCCCTCCCCTCACGGCCCTGGTGACCGGGTTCCCTCAACGGGTCGAGAGGAGGTCGCTGGACGTCATGGGGACCGTCGTGGGCCTTTCGGAGGAGCGGGCCGTCACGCTCTCGGGCAAGGAAACCCGTGTGAAGGACGTCCTGATCTCGGTCGGCGGTCAACTGGTGGAGCTCACGGTCTGGTCGAAGCATGTGGAGGGCGCACCGCAGCTCGAGCCGTGGACGGAGTTCCTGATCACATCGCTCAGGCACAGGGACGGAGGCCTCAGCACCAGCTCTAGGACCTGCGTCTCACCTCTCTCCCGGTCTACGCCTTCGGAGGCCCTGGGACCCCTCCGCGTCCTCTCGTCGAGGCCTGACGGCACATGCCTCCTCACTAACGGCCTGTCTTACTTCCTCGCGAGGGGGAAGGCGCTGGATCGGGACGTCGTCTTATCGGTGCTCTCGTGCAGGTTCGTCAGGGAGGGGAGGCACTGGTGGATGGAGCCGGGTGATGTCGAGCCGCTGGAGGGCGTCGAGGTCTCAGAGCCCGCTGACGTTCCGCTCGGTGAGCTGAGGAAGGGGATGAGGGGCATCGCCGTCTCCGGGAGGCTCCTGAACAAATCCCAGCTCTCAGAGGTTAGGACTCCTTCAGGAAGGGTGGCCACCGTTGCCTTCTGGCTCTCCGACGGAGCCCGCTCGGTCTACTGCAGGGCTTGGAGGGAAGCGGCCGAAAGGATCTGCTCGATCCCTGAGGGCAGGGCCGTGAGGCTGAGGTACGTCAGGGTCGAGGCCGACAGGTACGGAGGGACTGTCGTCACCTTGGATCCTGAATCGGACGTCTTCGAGCTCACGGAGGCCTGACGTCGAACTCGTCCGGGTACCCCTCTTCCTCCGTTTGCGCCTGCTGCTCCTGCTGGAACCTGAAGGGTTGCTGGCCCGACTCGAGCGCAGTCAGCGGAGGCCCTATCACGATCCCCCTCTTGCTCATGATCTCGAAGGTGTAGACCGTCATGTCGGCCGGAGACCAGCGCATCTTCCTCACCATCAGCGTCCTCACTAGCCTCCCTCCGATGTTCCTGAGGCCGAGCACTATGACCCCGGAAGAGAGGAACTCCTCGTACCCGAACCTGCTGAGCCTCGTGGAGCCCGAAGGTATGTCGCAGGTCAGCACCGTCGTAGCCCCGATCTTCTCCTCGAGGAAGAGTATGATCTCCCTGATGTACTCCCTGACGGCGAACTCCTCGAGCGCGCCGAAGGCCATCGCCGATATCGGGTCGAGCACGATCCTCGATACCTGACCGCCGTTGGTCATCTTGATGATGGTGTCGATGTACGCTTTGCTGCTCTTTCCGTACTTCCTCAGGTCCTCGGAGAAGATCCTGATCTCGAACGGGTAAAGGAGGCCCATCCTGTAGTAGGACCAGAGGTCCCAGCCCAGAGTGAGCGCTCCGTCCAGAACCCCCTGCACCCTCTCGTCCAGGGAGACGTAGGCGACCCTCTCTCCGTTTCGGAGGCCCTCCAGCAGGAACTGGAGCGTCAGGATCGTCTTGCCGACCCCAGCCTCGCCCGTGATCAGGTACGTCTTGCCCCTGATGAAGCCGCCACCGAGGATCCTGTCGAGCTTCGGGATCCCCGTCGATACCCTTTCCAGCACCAACCCCTCCGCCACCATCACACTCCTCGGCTATAGGGCTTTGTCGCTGGAACTCCTCGAATCCTCCGCAAGGGCCGCCTCCTTCCTCCGCAGCACGACCTTCCTCCGGGGATCGGGGATTATCCTGAGTTTAGCGTCGCTGAAGCTGATCCTGAAGACGAGCCCGTCCAGGAGCCGGTCGAGGAAGACCGCCAGCGCCGCCACCTCGCTGTGGGGCTGGTTCCCTATCGAGACGTTGGCATCGGCTATCTCGTAGACCTCCCTCGGCACCTTGCTCGACCCGACGACGACCACCATCTCCCTCTCCTCGAGTACCCTCCTCAGCTCCTCGAGGACCTCTGGAAGAGGAAGGCCGTACATCGTCAGGTGGACCACGTAAGCTCCGGAGGCCTTTGCTGACCTCAGGTAGCTCCTCCAGTCCTTCACGTAGTGGACCTCGAAGGGCCCTCCCCAGAGCTCTGTCACCTTCCTCAGCGATTCGATGACGCCTCGGTCCTCGTCGCCGGAGATCACGATCCCGCTGGCCCCGAAGGCCCTCGCCGTCAGGCCCACGTGCGTCGTTACCCTTTCGTCCCTTCCGACCCTGTGGGAGAGCCTCAGGACCGTTATCCTCCTCATCTCAGGAACCTCTGGAGCTGCTCAATCTTCTCGTCGACGGCCTGAAGGAACTCGGTGGGATCGAAGGGCTCAAGTCTTCCACCGCACGTCGGGCACTTGAAGAAGTGGTCTACGGCCGTCGGGAAGTCGAGCTTCCTGCACGTGACCTTACCGCACCAGTAGACCTGGTTCTGCGAGTAGAACTCCTTGATCGCCTTCAGCCTGTCGACGATCCTGACGACCTGCCCCCTCACCGAGCTGACCAGCTGGTCGGTGTGGAGCCTCCACCTGAATATCCTCCTGGCGTTCTCCTTGTCGTACCCCACGACGTACGTCACCAGCGAGAGCTCCAGGAGCCTGTGCAGCACCTTCCTCACCTGCTTTATGTCCATCCCCAGCACCTCCGCGAGCTCCATGTCCGAGATCTCGGGGTTCTCCATCAGCACAGCCGCCACCCTTCTCGCCTCCTCCCCTCCCAGCACCTCGATCAGCCTCAGGGCGTCCTCGGGCTCGATGTAGTAGACCATTGCTGGGGCCTCCAATCTGTAATAAGTGTGTCACCGCGTAAAAAGTTCCTCCCCTCCGCAACGTCCCGGAGCCTTCAAGCGGAGCAGGCTGACAACAAGTATTACCGTCTAATCGGTGCACGGTCTTCCTCCGGATCTCCCATAATAACGAGGCGAACGTGGTCCCCTGTGGATGGAGAGGCTCAGGACAGGCGAGGTGCCGACGGCGCTCGCGAGGAGGCCGGCCTACATCACAGAGGTCGTCCTGGAGAACTTCATGTCCCACGAGTACTCCCGCATCACACTCACGCCCGGCATCAACCTGATCACAGGCCCCAACGGCGCAGGCAAGTCCTCGATACTGCTGGGCATCGCGGTGGCCCTCGGGCAGAGCTACACCGAGCGCGGCGAGAGGCTCGCTGATCTGATCAGGAGGGGGAAGGAATCGGCGAGGGTGACGGTGGTCTTCGACAACAGGCCGGTGGACGGAGAGCGGCCCATCAGGCAGATACCATCCGACACCGTCGCGATAACGCGCTACATCAGGCGCCAGGGCGAGTACTGGTACTACGTCAACAACCGCTTCAAGACAAAGGCCGAGGTCGAGCAGCTCCTGAGGTCCATAGGGATCAACCCGAACAACCTCCTGATCATCATGCACCAGAACATGATAGAGGAGTTCGCCGCCCGCGACGACGCCGAGAAGCTCAAGATGTTCGAGGAGGCCGTCGGGATATCGGCGCTGAGGGAGAGGATCTTCCAGGCCCAGGAGAAGCTCTCGGCCCTCATCGGAGAGGCCAGCAACGTCGCGAAGGCCCTCGAGGAGGCCAGGGCTGCCGTCGATTTCTGGAGGAAGGAGCTGGAGAAGCTGAACGAGAGGAGGGAGCTCGAGCGGAGGAAGGCCCACCTTGAGCTCGAGTACCTCTACAGCCTCGTCCGCCAGACAGAGGTCGCCATCGAGAGGAAGCGCAACTCCCTCTCGTCGATAGGGGCCGAGCTGGAGCAGCTGAGGGTCAAGGAGGCCGAGCTGAGGGCGGAGGTCAGCAGGTTGCGTGAGACCCTTCTCCGCTACGTCGAGGAGGGCAGGAGTTCGTCGGAGGTTGCTCCTGTCCTTGACGCCCTGATACAGAGGGCCGTCGAGAGGGGCGTGACGGAGTACAGGGTCGCGTCGCTGGAGAGAGAAGAGAGGGAGCTGGAGAGGGAGGTCAGGGCGCTGGAGAGGGAGCTTGAGGAGCGCTTGAGGAACGCCACGGCCAAGGGCCCGAAGGTCGAGACGACGAGGGAGCCTTCCGAGGTCCTCGACGAGCTGAAGTTCGTCGCGCTCCAGCTCTCCTCCATGGGGCCGGTCGTCGCAGAGGCCGAGGAGATGTTCTTCGCTGCCGACTCGAAGTTCAGGCAGATGGAGATCAGGGCCCAGGAGCTTGAGGCCAACGTGAGGAGGGCGATGGAGGAGCTCGAGCACAGGAAGAGGCTCTGGCGCGAGAAGATCAGGGAGCTCGTGGAGGAGCTGAGCCCCGTCTACGACTCGATCCTCTCGGCCGCTGGAGGCACGGGTTCCATCAGGGTCGCTAACCTCGACGATCCCCTCAACGCGCGCCTCGAGCTCTTCGCCGGCTTCAGGGGCAACCCGCCGACTCTCCTCGACGCCCAGACCCACAGCGGAGGAGAGAGGGTCCTGGCCACGATGGCCTTCCTCCTCGCTGTCCAGTCGAGGATCAAGTCGCCCTTCAGGGCAGTCGACGAGTTCGACGTCCACCTCGACCCGCTGAACAGGGAGATGGTGATGAGGATGCTGGTCGAGACCGCCAAGAGGAACGAGGGGGTTCAGTACCTGATCATAACGCCTGGGAAGGTTCCGGACCTCGAGGGGGTGAACGTGATCGTAGTCCAGAGCGTCTCAGGCAGGTCCATCGTCACCCAGTAGCCTCCTCGGGAAAGCCGACGTAACACCGTTCTACTGCGTGCAGCAAAGGTTCTATTGCCACGGATGACGGGGTTGGGAGGTCGATGAAGGCGGTAGAGGTGCGGCGGGAGGAGCTGCTGAGGATGATAGCGGCGCTGGAGGCCGTGGTCCGCATGAAGGTCGAGCCCTTCGCCGTCCAGGTGGGGCCGCTGCTGGAGAGGCTCAGGAGGATCGTGGAGGAGAACAGGGACGCCGAGACTCTGGTCCTCGACGCCGAGGCCCTCTACAGGATATCGGTGGTCCTGGCGCTCCAGCAGAGGTCCATCGTCCAGTCGGCCTCCTCCCTCTTCGTCGACTCGCAGATCGTCGCCTCCAAGGTCGTCGGCTCCCCTCCCGTCGCCCTCGCAGGGGCCTTCCTCCTCGCCTGGCGGCCGATGGTCAGGTTGGAGCACGTCTCGACGCCTCTGCTCATCAGGGGCTACGAGCACTTCCTCTCGCTCTCAACGAGGGCCCAGCCCCAATCAGCTCCTTCGCCGTCGGAGGTCTTGAGGGCCGAGTGGGCCTTCCTGGAGGAGGGCTTCGAGGAGGAGCTGGAGAAAGTCCTCTCCGAGCTCAGATCGAGGGGCGGATGGGTCGACTACTGGAGCTTCATCTCCGAGGGCGGAGGCGGCAAAAGGGCCCGCACCGCCTACCTCCTGAGCTTCCTGATAACGCGCGGCGACGTCGAGGTGAGGTACAACCCGCTGACAGGCGAGCTGAAGATAAGGGCTGCGGAGCGGAGGGAGGAGGCGGAGGGCGAGAGGGTCTCGCTGGCGATATCGGTGAGGTGAGGCGCCGTGTCGGGTGAAGATCAGGAAGACGTCGTTCCGCAGGCTGAGACCGAAGAGGCCGCAGGAGAGGTTGTGAGCGAGCAGGAGCTGACTAAGATGGAGCGGAAGGTCGCGATCGCGGCGGCCCTCATCCTCACCGCCGGTCACAGGCAACCAGGCGTCAGGGGCTGGGAGCTGAGGAGGAGATTGGGCAAGGGCTACCAGAGGGTGCTCGAGGCGCTCGACTCGAGGCTGAAGAAGGTAGGCCTCAGGCTCAAGGTCGTCTACGAGGACGAGTCCCAGGACCCCGAGCGGGCCAGGTACTACGTGGTGGTCTCCGAGCCCCTCGCCCTCTCAGACCTCACGACGCTCGGCTACAGCATCGACGAGGTCGCGATCCTTGCCGCGACGCTCGCTTACCTCTTCGCCTCCAACGACAGGAGGCCCTACAAGGAGGTGGTGGAGCTGCTCGAGACGAAGTACCCCAAGTGGCGCGTCGAGAGCGTCCTGGAGCGCCTGATCCGGAGGGGCTATCTCGTCAGGACCGAGGACGACCAGCTCGTCGTCGGTTGGAGGGCAAAGGTCGAGGTGGACAAGAAGGAGCTCCTCCGCGCCATCGCGTCCCTGGGTCAGGTCTTCTCCGAGCAGCGCTCCGCTCAGGCCGAGAGCGGCACCACCCCGAGCGAGAACCAGACGTAGACCATGTAGAGCCCTGCTGCGAGGAGGACCGTCCTGCCGAGGAGACCCGCGTGCCTCGCCAGCGCCGAGAACCTCTCCAGGGCCCTCTTTCCGAAGGCCGAGAGGGCGACGACCAGCGCGCCGACCGGGATCAGCATTCCGGCCGAGTAGGCGGCCATCAGGGGCACCGATCCCTCAGGGCCCACCAGCGCCGAGTACGCCAAGAAGACGACGAAGGTGGGGAGGGTGCAGCCCGCAGCTCCGAGCGCGTAGAGGGCCCCTGCGACGAGGACCTTGAGGTTCACGCGTTCGCCCAGCAGAGGACCCTGGAGCTTCCCGAGGGGTTTGCCTGCCAGAGCCATCGCCACCACTCCTGCTCCGGCCACCAGCGTCACATGGGGCAAGAGCCTGATGAGTGCTAACCTCGCGAAAGACGCAAGCAACGTCAGCACCGCCAGCGTCCCCAGCGCACCCACCGCCATCAGCGCGAACCTCATCACACCCTCAATAGCCCTCTTGCTCCCCGAACCTCCGTAGACGACGAGGGCCGGAAGCAGCGAGTATCCGCACGGCGAGAGGACCGTGGAGAGGCCGGCGAGGAAGGCCGTCACCAGCATCACAACGTCCACCAATTCATCTCCCACCCGCGCTCCTCGCAACGGCCTCGAGGGCCGAGGCCAGCTCCGAGGGCGAGAAGACGCCCCACCTCCTCTCGTAGACGACGTGACCTTCGAGGTCGAAGCCCAGCAGGGTCTCCTGCGAGACGACCTTCAGGTCGTTCAGGAACTGGACGTTCGTGGTCGCGTAGATCCAATCGTCCGGCAGGTTCATACGTCGCTTGAAGTCGAGGATGTCGTCCTCCGAGTCTCCCGGGTCGAAGCTCACCGCCATCACCGTGACCCTCTCCCTGTAGGGCGCGTAGACCTGGGCCGCGTTCCGGACGTTCAACGTGCAGGTTGGGCACCAGGTCGCGAAGAAGATCACGAGGACCGGCCTCCCCTTCGCGAGCAGCTGCCTGAGCGTGACTGTTCCTCCCGAAACGACCCTCAGGGGCCTGTCGAGGTAGCTCATCTCGTGGGCGTGTTCGTGGTCGTGGGTAGCGCCGACGCTCTCCACCTTCCCTCCCTTCAGCAGCACCGCGTACTCGTCCACCAGCATCTCCCAGGACAGGAGCCTGCCGCCGGACCTGATGGCGTGCTCAGAAGCGGCACCGATCTCCCTGAACGCCACTATCCCCGAGTCCATCGGCGTCCTCACGGACGAACCTGCGACGTACCACCCTCCCTCGGCCGATATCGGCTCTCCCGTCAGCAGGTCGTGGACCAATACCTTTTCGATCCGCGAGAACCTGAGCCCGAGGAGCCTCCCTGCACCCTCAAGCCTTCCGGAGCCTACGAGGTAGTAGATCAGCAGGCAATAGAGGTCCTCGAACTTTAAGAGCCTCCCGTCCGCTACGATGGCGCCCGCGAACCGCCTGTCTTCGATCGTCATCCCGCAGTAGTCGCACCTGTCCTCCCCTTCCCTCACAACGTCCTGCTCTGATCTCTGCACCTGCGGAAAGATCCTGGAGAAAAAGAAAAGGGCGAGGAGGGCTGTTGCACCGGAACCGGCCGCGACCAGGAACCTCCTCCTGCTTAGCCCCACAGAACGCATCGCTTCATTGCTCAACGACGACCGTGCCCGTCATCCAGGGATGTAGGTTGCAGTAATAGTCGTATCTCCCCGGCCTCGTGAAAATGAACGAGACCGACTGGCCCGGGTTAATCGAGGGGAAGTTGAAGGACCCGTCCCTCGCCACAACAGCATGTGTCACGTCGTCCTCGTTGACCCAGACCACCGTGTTGTTGACGTTGATCTTGACCTTCACGACCTGAGGCTCGAAGGTGAGGTTCGGGTTGGTCCCGGAGCCCTTGGGGTTGACGACGATGACCTTGCCCTGAGGCTGAGTCGGGGTCTGAGGTCGCTGGATTGTCTGAGTAGTCTGCTGCGCAGGCGTGGTCTTCGTCTCCGCAGGTTTTGTGGGCGTTGTTGGCGTCGTTACTGTTTGACCTACCCCCTGAGTCGAGAGGTACAGGTAGAGCGCTGCTCCTGCGATCACAAGGACCGCGAGGACAGCAATCGCCGAGACGTTCTTCATCTCCGCACCTTCCCCGCTACTCCTCGACTATCAAGAGACCTATCATGCCTGCGTCGGCGTGGCTGACGACGTGGCAGTGGAAGAGGTAGACGCCGGGCCTGTTGTAGCTGACCTCTATCGTGTCCGCAGCACCAGGTACCAGCGGCACGACCTGTGCCGGCCAAGACCTCCCTCCGAGGACCCACTTGGACCTGAGGTCTCCGACGTGGAGGTGGAAGCTGTGGTAGATGTCGCCGATGTTGATGATGTGGAACCTGATCTTCTCGCCGACCTTGGCCTTGAAGACCGGGAAGGACTTGTTGAATAGCTGGACGACGCCTTCCAGCCCCTTCAGGTTCGGGAAGATCTTGCTCTGGCCGATGTAGACCAGCTCGAGCTCAGGCTCCCCTCCAGGAAGGCCCTTGCCGTTCATGATGTAGAAGGGCCTCGGTCCCTCGCCGACGATCGCACCTGGGACCGACGGGAGCTCCGACATGAAGACGACGTACTCCCTCGCCGGAGGTTCATCGACGTCGTAGACTATGATGGCTCCGTAGAGGCCCATCAACATGTGGTCCACGATCCTGAGTCCGCCCCCTGCAACAGGGCCTCCGGAGTGGCAGTGGTAGTACCAGATGCCTGGCTTCGTAGCAGGCCACTCGTACGTCCACTCGCCGCCCGGCGGTATCATCGATCCCTTGCCGACCCCGGTGAGGATGTTGATCTGGCTGCCGTCGTGCTTGAGGTCGTAGAAAGGCATGTGCGGGTGGAGGCTGTGGGTGAGGTCGAGCTTGTTGACGGCCCTCACCCTGATGAGGTCACCGACCCTCGCCACCAGCGTCGGCCCAGGAACAGTCCCGTTGTAAGTCCATGCCTTCCAGATCACTCCAGGTGCGATCTCTATGTCCGCTCCCTTGATCTCGATGTAGTATTCCCTGACCTGCCCCACCTGCGCCTGTGCCGGTACACCCACCTGCTTCGCGACCTGGGTCATCACCGGCGAGACGTAGGGCGCCACGATGACGCCGATCACCACACCAGCGGCCACCAGCAGCAGGAAGACCAGGACCATTCTGCCCTGTCCCTTGTTGGGTGTCATCAGTTGGTGATGATGCCTTCTTTGTGATAAACCTGCTTTTATAGCGAGCTGCAAATTGTGAAGGCACAGTAACAGATTGTATACAGTTGCATGCAGTTGTATACAAAGCGAAGCGATATTAGCATTACCTGAAAGCCTGTAAAAGCCGCTCCTTTTCAGCCTCCATCAGCAACTCGAAGAACCTCGGCGTCAGCCTCGGCTCTTGGCTGAGGATCCTCTCTGCGTCCTTCAAGGTTAGATTGCGGCCAACCAGCGCGACGACGGCAGCCTTTCCGTACCTCTCCACGAGCTCCGCCGTCCTCTCGGCCTCCCTCAGGACCCTCCTCTCTTCGGAGGAGAGCGACCTGCCCCGCTTCGCGATCACCGACGAGACCAAACCTTCCTCGGCCCTGATCAGGCCGAGCCTCCTCGACCCGCAGGAAGGACATTTGGGTTGCGGTTCGAGGGACCCTACGTCGGAGCGGATGGTCTCCGAGAGGCAGTCGACGCAGAGCAGCGTCACCCTCTCCGACATCAGCCTGCCCTTCACCATGTTCAGGACGACCCTGTGGACCCTCTCGGGCGCGAAGGTCTCGAACTCGTAGAGGTACCTGTTGATGGTGAGGGCTGCGAGGGGGCTCGGCGCTGGGAGCTTCACCACCCTCACCTCCACCATCCCCCTTACGATCCTCTCCAGCTCCCTCTTCGCTCCTGGCCAGTCGTAGTCGGTCACGGAGGTGAAGCGGAGGGCCTCGACGTATGGGGCCGATCCCCTGAGGGCCTCGACCAGCTGCTTGGCGCTGACGTCGAGCAGGCTCGTCTCCTTCCCGACGACGCCCATCTTCCGGGCGACGTGGATCAGCCTCCTCCTGAAGACGCCGGAACCCTCGATCGCCTTCCTCATCAGCTCCTCAGAGAGCAACTTCGGCAGGGCCTCGACCACCATCTCCGGTGTGAGCAGCCTAGACCTCAGCACGATCCGGTATGGGTCCGACTGGACTGATACCGGTGCTCCGAGCTCCTCAGCAAGGTGCGTGACCAGGAGCCGCGCGATGGTCCTGTTGATCCTGAGGCCTCCGCAGTGATGGACGACTACGTACTCGCCCGCTCCCTCCACGACAACCGTCCTGTCGGTAGGTACGGGTATACCGAGGTTCAGGTGGGCCTCCACCTCCGCAAGGGCCCTCCTCATGTCCTCGTCCGGGACCGAGTACTCCCTCGCCAGGACCGAGACTGCCGAGTCTATGTCGGCCCCTGCCCTCCTCATCTCCGCGTACCTCCTCCTGATCGATCCGACCTCCTGCGCCACCTCGAAGGGCACAGGTATCTCGTCGCCCACCCAGGAAGGTACCGCTCCCTCGCCCTCCTTCAGCGGTGCCACGTAGATCCTGTCGCCTGAGAGGTTCAGGATGACCCAAGGCCTCCCTCCGAGGATGAAGCGGGTCCCGACCTCGCCGTACTCGGCCACGAAGCTCTCGTCCAGTATCCCCACAGGCTCGTTCGTCCCCTCCTCCACCACAAGGTACTGCCTCTCCTCCGGTATCATCGAGAGGTTGTCGAAGTAGTAGCTGAAGAGGACCTTCTGGTTCGCTGGCCGCGTGATCCTGTCGCCCTGGACCCTGAGGAGGCCGATGCTCGAGGCGAAGCTTAGCACCAGATCCAGGTCTTCCTCCGGGAAGTCCCTGAAGTTGTGAGAGGACCTCAGGAACCTCATCAGCTCCTCCCTCCTCACCTCGCCGTACTCGATCAGGAGCCCAGCTATCTGGTGGAGGGCCACGTCGAGCGGGTTCCTCACGACCTCGGTCGGCTCCAGCTCCATCGCCCTCGCCCTCCTCGCAATCGCCATCGCCTCGAGAGCGTCGTCCGAGTCCATCACGATTACCACGCCCTTCGAGACCTCGCCTATCCTGTGCCCGCTCCTCCCTACCCGCTGGACGAGCCTCGTCACCTCCCTCGGCGAGTTGTATTGTATCACGAGGTCCACGTGGCCCACGTCGATACCCATCTCGAGGCTTGATGTGCAGATGAGGCCCTTCAGCTCCCCCTGCTTCAGGTCCCTTTCCGCCTCGAGCCTCCTGTCCCTCGATAGCGATCCGTGATGTATCGTGACAGGGAAGGTCTCGTCGAGCGCCTTGAACCTGTTCGCGAGGATCTCAGCCAGCGGCCTTGTGTTGGTGAAGATCAGCGTCGACCTGTGGACCTCGACCAGAGAACGAATGGCGTTGAGCCTCGCCGCCACGTCCGGCGCCACACCCAGGTACTCGGCCAGCTCCCTGTCCTCCGGCCCGGGAACCGGAAAGAGTATCGTGACCGAGAAGCCCTTGGGTAGCGGGACCTTTACTACCCTGCAATCCCTCCCAGGACCCACTAGGAACCTCGCCACCTCCTCAGCGCTCCCGACCGTCGCCGAGAGGCCTATCAGCTGGAACTCCCTGCCGGTTATGCGCCTGAGCCTCTCCAGCGCCAGCGAGAGCTGGGCTCCCCTCTTGTCGGTCGCCAGCTCGTGGACCTCGTCAACTATCACGTATCTGACGTTGGCGAGGTGGTTCCTGACGACCTTCCCGGTCAGCAACGACTGGATCGTCTCGGGCGTCGTGATCAGGAGCATCGGCGGCCTCAGCGTGTGGGCCCTCCTCTCGGAGGGTGCGGTGTCTCCGTGCCTTACCGCGACTGTGACGTCGAGCCTCTGCGACCACCACTCAAGCCTGTCCAGGAGGTCCCTGTTCAGGGCCCTCAGAGGCGTGATGTAGAGCGCCGCGATCGGCCTCAGGTCCCTGTTCACCAGCAGCTCGCTGAAGACCGGGAGGAGCGCCGCCTCCGTCTTCCCTGATCCTGTCGGAGCCATCAGGAGGAGGTTCTCGCCGTTGACGACGTGTGGTATCGCGGCCCTCTGCGTCTCCGCCAGTCCCCCGAACCTCTCCAGCACCGCCTCCCTGACCGGTTTCGCCAATAGCTCCAGCGGGTCCTCCAGCATCTCCCCCATCAGGTCGCCTTCGTTCCTGATATCGCTGTCATCCGGACGCTTCCGAGATCATACCGGCGCCTCTCACGGGACGCCAATACAACCATAAAAGACCGGTGGACGAGTACGGGGAGGATGGCCGTAAGGACGAGGGCAAAGGGCAGCTACGTCCTCAGCGGCAGGCCTGAGCTCAGCGAAACGGAGCTGGCATCGCTCCGCGAAGAGCTCTCGGAGGTCCTGATGAGGGGTGTGCCGAGGGAGAGGGCTGGAGAGGGAGCGTTCCTCCGTTCACTGGAGTTGAGGGACAACCGCCTCTCCTTCGAGGTCGAGTGCGGCACCTTGGTCTGGGCCACCGATGCGGTCCTGAGGATGCGCAACGCCGTCGCGGAGCGCCTCGGCAAATCCCACAGGATCGGCGTCAGGGGTGTGGAGGTCGAGCGGATCGAGGTGAAGGTCTCCGGCGAGCCGGTCGACAGGGCGAAGGCCGCCGAGGAGCTGAGCGGTGTGGCCGAGGTCTCTTCGACCGACGGCGAGCTCATCATCGTCTTCTCCAACCTCACCGAGTCCGAGCTGCAGGACAGGGTCGTCGAGAGGGCGATCAAGCGGATCAGGGTGACGTCCACAAAGGAGGAGATAGTGGTCCCTGCCACCTTCGGGACTGTCCTGAAGAGCGGATCTCCGAGGCCACAGAAGGTCACGACCGATGTGGGAGAGGTCGCCGAGTCGCTCGGTTGGATCAAGAGGTTCCCTGGAAGGGGCCAGTGGATCTACACCCCTCCGATGGCCGCACTCCTGAGGTCCATCATCAACCTGATAATAGAACGGGTCTGCCTCCCTCTCGGCTTCCAGGAGTGGGTCTTCCCGAGGCTCCTGCCGATGGAGGTCTTCGAGAAGCTCTCGACCTACGTCGAGCACCTCCCCGAGGGCCTCTTCTACGTCTGCCCTCCGCCGAGGGACCCGCAGGCCTTCTCCGAGTTCAAGCGCGAGTACTCGCTCAGGAGGGAGCTGAGGGTCGACCTGCTCAGGTCAGTGCTGGAGGACCCGAGGTACGTCTTGGACGCGGTGCAGTGCCCTCCCTTCTACCAGTTCTTCAGCAACGAGTACGTCCGTCTGGAGGACCTCCCGGTTAAGGCCTTCGACGTGATGGGTGGATGGACCTGGAGGAACGAGGCAGGCGGCGTCGAGGGGATCGTCCGGACCAACGAGTTCCTCAGGATGGAGATGGTCTTCCTCTCTTCGCCCGAGGACGCGGTCGAGCTGAGGGACACGGTCGTCGACAGGGTCGTCGAGCTCATCGACAAGGACCTGGACCTCGAGTGGCGCGTCGTAGCGGGTGCGCCCTTCTACCTCTCACCGGAGGAGGCGAGGAAGCGCGTCATCGACATCTCCACCAGCGCCAAGATCCCGACGCTGGACGTGGAGGTCTACATGGAGTACAGGGGGCCAAGGGATAAGGCCGAGTGGCTCGAGATAACGGCGGCCACGGTCCACAGGGACTTCTACGTCAACGCCTTCAGGATCAGGGAGGTGAAGGGCAGGAGGATCTGGACAGGTTGCGTGGGACACGGCATCACCAGATGGGCCGCTGCGTTCCTCGCCCGGCACGGCTTCGACCCCAGCGACTGGCCCAAGGCCATCAGGTCCCAGCTCCGCTACGAGCCCAAGCCTCCGAGGACCGTGAGGTGAGAGGTTGGAGGAGCTGATGGAGGCCCTGAGGAACGGTTCCGTGAGGCTCCACGAGCTGGACATGAGGTTGGGCTCCAAGGAGGCAACGAGGGTGAGGAGGAGGTTCCTCGAGCAGGCAACTGGAACAGACCTCTCGGCGCTGGACGTGGACCTGCCCTACGACCAGATCGTGGGCCGCAACTGCGAGAACACGATAGGTGCCGTCTCCGTCCCCGTCGGCGTGGCCGGTCCCCTCCCCGTCGAGGGCTCGGACTTCAGGAGGGAGGTCTACGTCCCCTTGGCCACAACGGAGGGAGCGCTGGTAGCTACGGTCAACAGGGGCGCGTCTGCGATAAGGCGGTCGGGTTGGGTGAGGAGCAGGACCCTCTCCGACAGGATGACGAGGGCGCCGGTCCTCGAGACGCCAGACCTCGACCACAGCATCCACCTCGCCAGGTGGGTCGAGGAGAACTTCGAGCGCCTCAGGGCCACCTTCAGGTCCACCACCTCCCACGGCGACCTGGTCAGGGTGGTTCCCTTCGTAGTCGGCAAGTACGTCTTCCTCAGGATGGAGGCCTCGACGGGTGACGCGATGGGGATGAACATGGTGACCAGGGGCGCCCAGAGGGTCGTCGAGGAGCTGGAGAGGGAGTTCCCGTGGCTGAGGCACGTCTCCCTCAGCGGCAACCTCTGCACCGACAAGAAGGCCACCTCCGTCAACTGGATAATGGGGAGGGGGAAGTCCGTCTCGGCCGAGGCGGTGATCAGGCGCGAGGTCGTTCATTCGGTGCTGAAGTCTACGCCCGAGTCGATCGAGAAGGTGGTCAGGGCCAAGCTCCACCTCGGCTCAGCGAGGGCCGGGACCATCGGAGGCTTTAACGCCCACGTAGCCAACATAATCGCAGCGATCTTCATTGCCACCGGCCAGGACCCTGCACAGGTCGTTGAGTCCAGCATGGCGATAACTTACGCCGAGGTCACCGAGGACGGGGACCTTTACGTCTCCCTCACCTTCCCGAGCCTTGAGGTGGGGACGGTCGGAGGCGGTACCTGGTTGCCCGCTCAGAGGGCGGCCTTATCCCTGATGGGCGTAGCGGGATCCGGTGACCCTCCAGGTACGAACGCGAGGAGGTTCGCAGAGATCGTCGCGGCCGCTGCGTTGGCCGGAGAGCTGTCGCTCCTCGCAGCCCTCTCCTCCCACCACCTCGTCGAGGCCCACGAGAGGTTGGGCAGGGCCAAGAGGTAGACCCCGCGGAATTCGAGAGCTGTTCTGCTTTCTGTCCGTTAATAGAATTGGGGACGAGCGGCCCGTAGCCCTCCTTCCGTTTTAGGCGGGATCCGTCTTCTCGGCTTGGGGGCTCGACGGTGGGGCTCATCACCCCCTTCCTTTCTCCGCCCGGGACGCCCGCCTCGCCGCCCTGCACGAGCTCGGCCACCTCCTCCTCTCCCTTCCTCCTGACCCTTACGCCCCTGATCCTCGCGACGATCTCGGCCATCACCGAGAGCGCCACCTCCTCCGGCGTGTACGCCCCTATGTCGATCCCCGCAGGAGCGCTGAGGTTCCTGATGAACTCCTCCGGTACGCCCCTGGCCCTCAGCTGAGCTATGTCGTGGGCCACCCTCTTCCTGCTGGCGACGAGGCCGACGTAGCCGACCTTCTTCCTCGAGAGCTTCTCGAGGACCTCCAGGTCCCTTCCGCCCTTCGTCAGAACCACGACGTGGTCGCGCTCGCCGAGGTCCATCGAGCCGATGTCGAAGTCCAGGTCGGTGATCAGGACGTCGGGCTTCACGTTCAGGACCGGTGACGGGTTGATCGACCAGGTCTCGAAGCCTAGCACCCTCCCGAACTGGATGAGGGCCTCCTCGACGTCGTCCCTCCCTCCCTGCGCCACGATTATCAGCCTCCTCCTGGGCAGCCGGGGCTCGATGAAGATCTCGAGCTTGCCACCGCAGAAGGTCTCGACGAAGACCTCGTCCTCCGAGGGCGGCCTCTCGGCCATCATCCTCAGCGACTCCTCAGGCCCCACCAGGTGGACCGTCAGGAGCCTGGGCCTCTCGTCCCTTATGGCCTGCCTCGCTACCGAGATGACAGGCCCCTCAGGACAGACCCCGCCGAGCGTTCCGTACAGGACGTTGCCTTCCTGGTCCACGACGATCTTGAAGCCGGGCTTGGCGATCGAGGAGCCCTCGACCTTGACTATGGTGGCGATGGCGTAGGGCTTCCTCTGGGACTCGAGCGAGTGGACGACCTCACCGAACCCAGGCATTCCCAGTTCGATCGGTCACACCCGGTTAAAACGTTGCCGTTACCTCTGTAACTGGGGTACCTTAGGGCAACGGGTTGTGATGCGCCATACCGCAGCGTCTCTGCTCTCCTTTCACCCCTGGCGTCCCCTCTTCACGGTCCAGCCGCGGGGTCTCGGTTCGATTGTCCCGCTCTCGAGCAACTTCGCGAACCTCCCGTGCAGCTCCTTCCAGTATCCTTCGTCGAACAGAACGACCCCGTCCTTCAGGGCGTCCAGTATGAGGGTGTTCAGATCCTCGAACATCGAGTTAACCTCCTCAACGGTGTACACGAACAGGTCCACCGGCACTGTGAAGTAATCGTAATAGTCGAGGGCCCTGTCGAAGAACCTGCGCCCGTTCCTCCTCGATACTATCAGCAGGTCGTAGTCGCTAGCAGTCGTCCAGGTGCCCTTCGCCATAGGGGGGTTCGAGGTTCAGGGTCAGGTCGGGAAGGGGGAAGAGGGTCGTGGTGACCTGTGGCAGGTGCGGAGCCCTCAACAGGATACCTGTGGAGCCCTGACCTTCACCAGGTCTCCTATTCCTCGCCTTCTTCTCGCTCTCCCTGACCGGAGGAGATCCTTGAAAGGTACTCGTAGTCTGACGGGTCGAGCCTCCAGCCCGAAGCTCCCGCGTTCTCCTCGAGGTGCTCCCTGCTCACGGCCTTCGGTATCGTCACGACGAAGTCTTGGTAGACGACCCAGTTCAGCGCCACTTGAATGGGCGTCTTCCCGTATTTCCTCGCCACCTCCTTCAGCGCCCTTCCCAGCCTCGTATCGGCTTTGACCTCCGTCGCTATCCTCCCCTTGCCGAGGGGGCTGTAGGCTGTGACCGTGATGCCCTCCCTTCTGCAGTAACCGAAGAGGTCCCTCTCGACGGAGCGGTTGAGCAGGCTGTACTCGACCTGGTTGGCGACCACATCGGTCACGGAGAGGTACGTCCTCGCCTCGTCCAGCAGCTCGGCCGAGAAGTTGCTGACGCCTATGTGCCTGACCTTGCCGTCCTTGTAGAGCTTCTCGAGGGCCTTCATCGTCTCCCTCAGGGGTACCTCCTCCGAAGGCCAGTGGATCATGTAGAGATCGACGTACTTCAGGCCTAGCCTCCTCAGACTCCCCTCGCAGGACCTGAGAACCGCCTCGTACCTGAGGTTCGTCGGCCAGACCTTGGTCGCTATGAACAGCTCTTCCCTCGGATACCCCTTGATCGCCTCTCCCACCAGCTCCTCTGCGTGGCCGGCTCCGTACATCTCGGCCGTGTCGATGTGCGTCATCCCGAGCTCTATCGCGGTCCTGATCGCCTCGATCCACTCCTTGTCCCTGCTTCGGTCCGGCGTCGAGCCTCCTCCCATCCTCCAAGTCCCCAGCCCGATCTCAGGTATCTTCTCCCCCGTCCTGCCGAGGACCTTCCTCGCTATCACGCCGCGCCCACCCCTTCACTCGTATTTGAGTGCCTGCACTGGATCTATCCTCGAGGCCCTCCAGGCCGGGTAGACGCCGCTGACGACGCCGACGAGAGCACCGATCATCACCGCGAGCGGTATCCACTCGGGCCTTATCGCGATCGGCAACCGGACTCCGGAGAAGGGACCGACGTTCAGGAACAGCACACCCAGCATGATCCCTATCGGGACGGCTATGGTCGCACCTATCGCCCCGATCAGCCCCGCCTCGGTGAGGAAGAGGTTCAGCACGTCCCTCCGTTTCGCGCCTATCGCCCTCAGCACGCCGATCTCCTTAGTCCTCTCGGTCACGTTGACCAGCATGATGTTCGCTATCCCGATCGATCCGACGAGGAGCGCGAACGAGCCTATCTGGAGGACGAAGCTCGCGAAGAGCTGGACCTGCTCCCGGATGAAGTTAGTCACCTCTCCTGCAGAGATCGTGATGAAGCCCATGTCCGGTGCGTCCCTCCTCCTGAGCTTCTCCGCGTCGGAAGAGCTCCTGAGGTACTCGAGGACGGCCGACTTCACGTCGTCGAACTCCGTCACGGAGTTCACCCTTATCCCCACAACCCTGTAGACCCTGACTGGCCCCGAGCCGGGAACGGTCCGCCTGACGTCGTAGTAGTCTTCGAGGTTGAGGTACGCCGCGTTCTGGAAGACGAACGGTATCTCCTTGAGGACGCCGACGATCCTGACCTGCACCGACTTCCTGACGCCTCCTTGGACGAAGTTCAGCTCGACCGTCTTCCCGAGCGCCTGCTCGACGTCCTCCTCGTTGCCCAGCTCCTTCGCTATCCTCTTGGCCACGTCGTAAGTCACGACCGTCTCCTTCCCGTTCCTGAAGACCCTTCCGTAGAGGAGCTGGTTTTCGGTGAAGGCGTTGGGCGAGATCGCTACGATCCTGAAGCCTCCCATCCCGCTCGAGACGACCTTTCCCCTGAAGACGATGGGCGCCGTCACGTCGGGCTGGAGGTCTCCGCTGGCGTACACCTCCTTCACGCCCGGAATGCGCCTGATGTGGCTCAGGTCCCTCTCAGATATCATGGGCGTCTGGTGGATGAAGAAGCCCGAAGCGCCGGTCCCGCTCCTGACTTCGCCGACCGCCACCGAGAAGGTGTCGGGTGCGAAGAGGTCCGTGAAACGGGAGATGAAGTAGGTCTCGACGCTGGAGGACATCATGACGACCGTTACGACCGTCGCCACGCCGAACACTATGCCGAGCGTGGTCAGCACGCTCCTGAACTTGTGGACCGATATGTTGGACCAGGCAAGTACCAGCAGCTCCCTCGCCCTCATCCTCCTCCACCCGATCTCCGCTCCCGGTATTAGTGCTCGCTCCCTTTCACCGGGGCCTTGTCCTGTCCAGGCACCATCCAAAAATACCGCCAAGGGCGAGGGACGGCGATGCTGAAGAGCGGAATCCTCACGCTGCCGACCTGCACCTCCTGCAACAGGGTCATCTCTCCAGACGAGAAGGCCGTGAAGTTCCCATGCCCGTCCTGCAACAGGTTCACCATATGGCGCTGCGAGATCTGCAGGGAGCTCTCGAGGACCTACGTCTGCAGCGTCTGCGGCTTCGAGGGCCCTTGAAGGGCCTCCGTCTCCTCTCCACGCTCCTCGCGCCACAGCCCAATTCCCACCAGGTGACAGGGGTCATACGTCGTGGCCCCGTTTCTCAATAGTCTGGCGGAAGGTTTTTGGTGGAGGTGACGGAGCGAGGGGTATGCGAGCGGACCCTAGGGAGAGGGCGCTGATGCTGGCGCTCACATTCCTCCTACTGCTCCCCCTTGCGCTGTCCTCCGCCCTTTCCCAACAGGTGACTTACAACTGCACGCTGGCTCCCAAATCGGTCAGCGATGAGGGTAAGGTCAGCTTCGCGGTGGAGGGGAACGCTCAGCTCGAGGCTTGTTCTGGAGAGCTCGCAGGCCCCGAGTTCAGCGGCGAGACCGAGACGGTCAAGGTGACGCTCACGAACACCGGCATGCTCTCGGACGGTTTCGTCATCAGGATAACCGTAGAGGTCCGGCACGTGAGGTTCCTCGCCGCGAGGTACTTCGTCGGATACGGTCCTGCAGTTGGAGGCATCTTCTCGTCGGTTGACGACGTAATCAGGGAGGGAGAGCAGAAGACCGTCACGTTCGAGCATTACGTCTCCTACGGCGAGCTGGAGGACCTCGTGGTGGTGGTCAGCAGCATCGCCTTCCGTGACACGCCTGCCGTCCTGAACTACTCGGTCAAGGTCTCCGCCGAGCCTAGGAAGGACGCGAACGTCGTCATGTTGGTCTCCAAGGGCGGCAGCCAGACGACCGTCAGCAACCCCGATTGGGGCGACGTTCCGAACGACTACAGGAGCGTAGGCGAGGGTGCGCCCGGGTACCTGGCAGGCAGGACGCTCCTCCCCGGCAGCGCCCTCGAGCTCTCAGGCTGGCTCTCCACCCGCCAGACTGACAGGGCCAAGTCGACCTTCATGTTCAGCAGGGACCTGGTCGATGTTTATGCCCTCTCGGTGAAGCCCGTTCCCTCTGCGAGGCTCAGGGTCTCCGTCACGCCGGAGGATCCGAGCGCCAAGCTCTCGGTCACGCTCAGGGCGAGGGACGGCTTCCCGATTAACAGCACCACAGGGCCGCGGGGAGGGGAGGCGGTCGTCGAGATGGTCTACTCCGAGCGGTCGAAGGACGACAGGGTCTTCGTCGAGGTGAGCCTCGTCGAGTCGAAGGCCTTCCTTACCCGTTACACGTTGAAGGTCGAGGTGATCGAGCCTCCGCCTCCTCCAGAACTACCGCCGCAGGTGACGGTCCCGATCCCGGAGGCACAGGTCAGGTCCATCGTCATCGGCCTGACGCTCGTCATCCTCTCCGCAGTAGTCGTCTCGGCCATCATCGGCAGGCGGAAGCGGAGTCGGGAATATTATTGGTACTTATGATAGAGAAATTCCGGATACCTTCTTGCCTTAATGTTAACGTAGATCATATTCCCCTTAAGAAAGGCTATCCTGCTTGGCTTATCGAAACTGGTAACCACTATCTTCAAGTTCCCATAGACCTCAATACTTCCCTGATTTAAAAACTCCTTAAGTATTGCTTCTAACTTCAGCTGAAACTCCTTCAATTCCTCATCATTATGGATATCCATTACTCAAAGACCTCCTTACCATTGAGCTTATAGGTGTGGAGAACAACTGACGTAGTTACTGCCTTCACTCCATGCATCTTCATCAACCTTTCAGAGATAAGAGACCTGAGTTTTTGTAGGTCATTTGCCTTTGCCGTGGCTATTAGGTCATACTCTCCTGTGACCTCATAGACGTCGATGACTTCAGGTATCCTCGCTAAAGCTTCTCCAACGTCTTCAATCTTTCCCGGTTCTACGAAGACGTGGAGAATGGCCCTTACGGTCAAAGACCGATCACCTCTCGTTCAATCCCTCTGCCGTTGGCTTCACCCTCACATCACCTTTGAGGGTTGGTGAACACGTACTGAAAAAAGTGCTGTCTTGCCTCAACCAACCGAGAGAACCATACGAGAACTGTGCCGTAGCTAAGACCTACATACTCTCGGCATATGGGGCTGTGGAGCAAATGCTTCAAGTAATCGTAGAAGCCGTCCTTTTCGTAATTCATGATGAGACGTCTACCGTCATTAGAATTCGGTGCGTTCATGGCCCTCCCCTCACGCTATAGCACATGAGGACCAACCGCACTCGAGGCACGTGGTGCATCCTCCCTGACGGGCCAGCATCCTGCTTCCGCATTCTGGACACTCTTCTGGGGGTCCTCGGGGGAAGGCCGATGGGCCTGCGGGGGCGTCTCCTATCAGGGGGTGGCCTTCGAGGCCGCGGCCGGATGCCCGGCCTGCCTCTCTCCCCCGGGGAGACGGGGTGAAGAGGAAATGAGGAAGAAGGTCAACGAAGAAGCTATGCTCGAGCAGAGGGCTAAGGAAGAGGCGCTGAAGAACGAAGCGTTAGGCTTCTACCGTCTGATCCGACAACAGTTTGGTCTAAAGCCGTTCGTCGGAGTTACCATCGACCTTCACGCAAAGAAGCAGGCCGTAGTTTTCGATCCGAAGACAGAGACGCTAACGGCTGTTGAGAACGGAGAGCTTACTAACTTCTTGAAGTCGCTGAACGTCCGGAGGGTTCTGATAGACGCTCTGTTTCCAAGCAATGCGGAAATTCTAATTGACATCAGTAACGCAGGGATGGAAGTTTATTTTCTGAGGCGCACATCAGCACCAAAGCTGTTCAAGAAGTTCGTAAAGAGGAAGGCTGAAAAGTTGAAGCTCAAAATAGCGATTCCGAAGAAGAACGATTACGTTGACGCTGTCATTCTTTCGCTGATTAAGCCGAAGTTCGTCCAGAAGGTCGACGCAGATTACCTAACTTGCTGGCAGAAGATGATTGACTGGAGGAACGTCAACGAGGCTTCGATGTATCTCCAGACGAACTTCAAAAGGAAGACTAAGCTGGTGCATCTACTGAAGGAAATGGCCCAGCTCGAGGAAGAGACAGCGCGAGAGTTCGTTTATACTGTGGTGGCACACTATCCAGAGGTAAAGAGGCATTTCGAGAAACTCGGAATAACGAACGTCATTTCACAGGCATACTATTGCGAGGTCTATCTTGAGATGATAGTTTGTAAAAGCTTTGCTGGAGTCCTGAAGAAAGCTGGCATTGACGTTTCGCAGAAGACATACCTAAAGAGGCTGGAGCAAAGGAGGCAGAAAGAGGAGCAGAAGGAAGAGCAAAACAAGGACGCAAAGGAGAAGGAAAAGGAGGACATGTTTATTTACGACGGCAGGTTCCGGAACGCACTAAATCAGCTAACGATAAGAGTCCGGAGGCTGAACCCATACAAAAAACAGCGGGTTATTTTGGTTGAGACTGTCAAGCTGGCCAAGGAGATCTGGCTACTACTACAGAACGAAAGCGGCCGGGTGGGGGAGGCCTTGGGCTGGATGAGCCGGGCCCTCTCGAAAAAGAGAGGGCTCTTCAGTAGTACATCCCGCCTCTGGGACGGGGCCTGCGAAAGCAGGAGAGATTATTGGTCATCCGGCCCCAGTTCAAGGCCCTAAACACCCGGCCGTACTAATAGCACTACAGCCAATTACTACCCCACCCCTTTTCACCCCTTATACTTACCAGTTCGCGCGTCTATGGGCTCCATGGTTTTTAACTCCGTTAGAGCTTCATCGTACTACTTTAGAGCTCCATCCTACTACTGAATCGTTGTCGATGTGGGCCCTTCAGCCCTCATTGAGGGGCAACGTTAGAGCTTTACAGTAGATCTCATTAAAGCAGTCGAATGAAGGCGGTAGTCATCAACAGGACAGGACCACCCGATGTCCTCGAGTACACGGACGTGGAGGACCCGAGGCCCGCGGACGG
>Ga0079996_112250_pt1 | contig 24623 bp, 22 predicted proteins | sample PerSpoAPS_AMetaG_FD_69199 | JGI IMG/M metagenome (GOLD analysis project Ga0079996, IMG submission 69199) | Thermal spring microbial communities from Yellowstone National Park, Wyoming, USA - Perpetual Spouter A (PS_A) MetaG (SPADES assembly)... | ecosystem: Environmental > Aquatic > Thermal... | reverse complement strand
CTCCACGATGAACTGCGCCCCCATGAACTCGAAGACGGACCAGTGCCCCTGGCGGTAGAAGGCGCCTATCCGCCTCTCCACGAGCTCCTGCGTCTGCGCGCCCAAGGCCTCCTCCCACGAGACACCTCTGTACAGCGCATCCGTAAAAGCCGACACCAAGCCCTCGGAACCCCAGCTACCCACCAGCAAGACCCTTGGCGTGTTGAAGACCTCCACGTCTGTAGATATCTCTAAATTAAATCTCGTCTCGCTGTTGTACTTAAATAATACCTTGCCTTCAACGTCGTGGTCAATATTACTTTTCCAAACATCACTTTGCCGAGGGGTCTCCTCAACGAGACACTTCATATACTCAACAAGACCAGGACCGAGCCCATCACGGCGCCAAACGCCCCGGCCCTGCCCCCCTGGCTACAACACACGTTGCTCTCGGCGTACTTCATCCTTCTGGTTTTCGCACTTCTGTTGATGGCGCACTACATCTACTACGCCAGACACGCGCGGCCCGCCAACTACGACCCGCCCCCCGCCGGAGGAGGTCTCCTCTCGATAATAATCCCCGTCAAGAACGAAAGCGCGGCCACCCTCCTCGGGGCGTTGCGTAGGCTGTCCGCCCTCTCTTGTCCAGACGCCGAGATAATCGTAGTGTCCGACGACCCCCCAGAAAAATTTGAAGAGTTAAGAAAGGCGGTGGAGGAGGCGGGTATACACGACGTAAAGCTGTTGAGGAGGCCGAACCCCGTGGGGTACAAAGGCACCGCCCTCAACTGGGCCGCGGAGCAGGCCAGAGGCGACGTCCTCTTGTTCCTAGACGTCGACAGCGTGCCCCCGCCGGACCTCTGCACAAGGGCCCGCGCAGTGGGCGAGAAAGAGATACTTTTCCTCGGCTGGGACGGCTACGCCCCCGTGGAGACCCCCATAGCGACGCTGCAGCTCTTCCTCTACAAATACCTGCTTTACTACGTGGCCATACTAGGCCGACACAACACGGGGCACCCCGTCTTCGCCCTGGGGTCTGGAATAGCCGTGCGGAAAAGCTTTCTCAGGAAGATAGGCGGCTTCTGCAACTGCACAGCCGACGACTACGACATATCTATGAAGGCGTATATACACGGCGGGCGGGTGGTCTACTCCCCAGGCCCCCCCGTGTACGTAGAAGTCCCGGCGGGCTTCCACGCCTTCAAGCGGCAGTACGCGAGGTGGACCTACAACTCAGCCTACATACTGGCCAAATACCTCTCCCAGTTGCTCAAGCTGAAGATGCCGGCGGCGCATAAACTCAGCATACTCCTCAACGTCGTCACGCACCCCCTCATGATACTCACCACATTTGCCGTGATGCTGGCAGGCGTGGCGATGGGGTACATGGGCATAATCATCCCGCCCCTCCACATATTAATACTTCAGCTGGCACTCTTCATAACGGCCGCCCTACAGCTGTTCTACGTCTACAGACTAGCCAAGCTAGACGGCCACAGCTTTCTTAAAGTAGCCGGCAAAATGGCCAAATCCGCCGGCCTCCTCCTCATCCTAAGCCCATACCTCACCTTCTACGTCCTGCTCGGCCTCCTCAAGCGTAGAATCAGGTGGTACACCACCCCCAAGGGCCTGGCTGCGCTGAGAGGAGGAGCGTGGGGACCCTACGAGGCGGCCACTGCGGCGGTCTTCGCGGCGTTGCTCGCAACTGCGGTCTACATGGGAAATGTAATCTTTGCGACAAGCACAGCCTTTCTGTTGACAGTCGCCTTATACGTCTATGTACAGATGGCTATGTCCTCTTCACGATCGGATATGGAATGACGTCTTTTATGGACTCGGCGTTTGTGATTATCATCGCCAGCCTGTCTACGCCTATGCCGACGCCGCCCGTCGGCGGCATGCCGAAGCTCAGCTCCTCCACAAAGTCCCAATCCAGGGGGTGGGCCTCCTCCTTGGGGAAAAGCTCCTCCTCCCTGGCGAAGTACTCGTACTGCTTCACGGGGTCGTTGAGCTCGGTGTAGGCATTGGCGACTTCAAGCCCCCCCACGAAGGCCTCGAAACGCTCCACAAGCCCCGGCACCTCTCTGTGGGGTTTGCAGAGCGGCGTAGACTCCTCAGGGTAGTCCATGACGAAGGTGGGCTGGACCAGCTTCTTCTCCACCAGCTTCTCGAAAAGCTTAACCAGCGCGATCCCTCTGTTGTACACCTTAAGCGGCACCTGGAACTCCTTCAGCTTCTCCTTTATCTGGTCGTCGGTAAGCCTCTCGGGGTCAACGCCGCCGAACTCGCGCAACGCGTCGTGTAGAGTTATCCTCCGCCAAGGCGGGGAGAAGTTTATGTTCCGCTCCCTGTACTTAACCACGCCGGACCCCAGCACTGCGGCAACCGCCTCGTAAACGACCTCCTCCGTCAGCCTCATCACGTCTTTGTAGTCGGCGTAGGCCTGGTAAGCCTCTAAAGACCAAAACTCGGGGTTGTGGAGGGCGTCTATGTCTTCGTTGCGGAACTGGGGGCCTATCTCGAAGACCTTGGGGAACCCCGCGATGATGTACCGCTTGAGGTACAGCTCCGGGGATATGCGGAGATACCACTCCTCGTCTATGGCCCAAATCTTGGTGGTGAAGGGTCTCGCCGCGGCTCCGCCATATATGGGCTGGAGCACCGGCGTGGGGACCTCCACGAACCCCCGCCTCCACATGGCCTCCCTAAGCGCTTGTATAAACCGGGCCCTAGCCGCCACCCGCCACCTAAGCTGAAGATCGAGCACCATCGCCACCGAGCGGTACCGCATGTAAAACGGCGACTCTCTATCCACCTTGCCCCACTCAGGAAGCGGCTGAACCGCCTTAGCCAGCAGAACAATAGAGGACGCCCTCACCGCGTAGTCCCCCCTCTGCGTCTTCACAATAGGCCCCTCCACCCCCACGTAGTCCCCACGCCAAATGTGCTCCAAGATGGGGAGCTTGGGGTCGGCCATGACTTGAAACCGGGCCCCGTCTTCGTAGAGGTCTATAAACACCACGTTGGGGTGGCGCCGCACGTCTGATACCCTCCCAGCGGTCCTCACCGTCAGCCCAACCCAAGGCTCCAGCAACGCCTGCCTTCTAAGCTCGTTAAGCGCCTTCACGCTGTGGGTCACAGAAAAACTGTGCGGGAAGGGCTCCACGCCCCTCTCCCTAAGCGAGCTGATCAGCTTCCGCCACTCCTCCACCTTAGAGGGGCTCTGCCTCTCAGACATCGCCACCACAAACCCGCCACTATATATCTATTCCACAACCACAACGCCCCACCCACCGAAAGACAGCTCCCTAAGCGCCGGCAGACCCAGGCGGATCCTCAGCTCAACAGCCCTCCGGAGGGCCCAACGCGAGGGCACATCGACGAACCGCACCACGGCGTTCCCCGCAACCTCAACCAGACGGGAAACCGCCACCGCCGCGCCGCCCCTAACAACGGCGCCCTGCAGGGCCACCCTCCACCTAGACGGCCCCACCTCGGCGAGACGCGCCACCGCCGCGCCCCTCGGGTCATCGCCGAGAACCTCCACCCTCCTCATCCTAGGCACGCGCCCAAGGGCCTCCACCACATACGCCACGGCGGCTGTCTCAAGCGCCGAGGGGTTGCTTCCATCGACGTAGACAAACCTGTCAGATGCCACGTACTGCGCCGCCGCGTTCTCCGCGTAGGCAACCACGTACCGCCCCACCTCGCCCCCCGACACCACCACGCCGAAAGCCCACCGCGAAAAGGGCCCAGACCCCCTACGCAGAGCCCACAGAGAGAAGTCGTCGATTAGAAACGCCTTAACCCTAACCGCCACGTGACCAGGCGGAACCCTCAGGGCAGGCTCCTCCACCCGCCTCACCGAACCCCCCTCCAGCGTTAGACGCCACACGTCGAGAGGCTGAACCCGCTATATATCTGTACCACGCCGCCGCTAGCCCTGCAGTATGCGCCTCACCACCTCCTTCATCCTAGCCGCCACCTCGGGGTCCGGCGCTACCTCCTCAGGCCACGGCCTCCCCCCATATTCCTCTGGAAGCTTCCTCGTGGCGTCTATGCCAAGCTTAGAGCCGTAGCCAGGGATGGGCGACCCCGTGTCCAACACGTCCACATGCGCCCCCGGCACCACCACCACGTCGCGTTGCGGGTCAACCCGTTGCGCAACGGCGAACACAACCTCGTTAAGGTCGTGGACATCAACGTCGTGGTCCACCACCACTACGACCTTAGTCAGAGAAAGCATATGTCCAAGCCCCCACAGGGCAAACATCACCTTCTTCCCATGGCCCGGATACCTCTTCCTAATAGACACAACGGCGACGCCCTGGAAGAGGCCGTGAGCCGGCAGGTTCAGATCCACCACCTCCGGCAGAAGGAACTGCAAGATGGGGAGGAAGACCCGCTCCACAGCCTTCCCCATGTAGGCGTCCTCCAGCGGAGGCCTCCCCACCACAGTGCCGTAGTAGATGGGGTCTTCCCGCCTCAGCAAAGCCCTGGCCTTAAAGACGGGGTAGAGCCCCCCGGGGTCGTACACCCCGTAGTGGTCGCCGAAAGGCCCCTCCCGCCTCAAGTCACCCACGTCTACACAGCCCTCCACCACCGCCTCGGCCCGCGCCGGGATGTACAAGTCGGTCGCCACGCCCTTGGTCACCTCCACCCCCGAGCCCCGGAGGACGCCCGCGAAGAGGTACTCGTCGAGGGGGTAAGGCGTCGGCATCATGCCGCTGAGGAGGAAGGCCGGGTCACCGCCGATTACAACAGCCGCGTCTACGCAACCGGAGGAGGAGCCGAACAGCCCCGCCGCCCTCTTGTGTATCTGCGAATGCACCACCGCCTCCCTCTCGTTGAGGATCTGGATCCTGTAAACCCCCAGGTTGTGCACCCCCCTGACGTCCCTCGTGACGAACACGCCGAAAGTTACGTAACGCCCCGCATCCCTAGGCCAACTCTTAAAAGCCGGGATAGAGAGGAGGTTAGGCTCCTCCACCACCTCCTTCACAGGCCCACTCCTCACCGCCCTCGGCGCGTAGCGCCCCAGCTCGAAGAGCTCAGCCGCCGCCTTGAATTTATCCACAATCGAAACAGGAGGCGGACCCGCCATAGGCTCCAAGAGGCGCCGCCCCACCTCCTCCAGCTGCTCCACCCCAAGCGCAAGCTTAACCCGCTCCAAAGAGCCAAAGAGATTACCAACAACACGCCACCCCGGAAACCCCCTCACGTTTTCAAACAACACCGCAGGCCCCCCCGCGTACATAACCTGACGAAGCACCTCAGGGATCTCCAACTCAGGCGACAGAGAATCGCCAACCCGCCTCAGCCAACCCCTCCCCTCCAGCGCCTCTAGAAACTCCCTCAGATCAGAAAACACAGCACCAACACCACGCCCCCTTTTAAAACTATGTTAATCGAAAAGCTTCTTGATGCCGAAGACCCCGCCCAGCCACTCGCCGATCATGTAGGTCAAGAAGGCAGTGCCCAGCAGGAGGCCCACAGTCTGCAGAAACTCAAACTTGAAATCCCTCTCCGCGTAGACAGCCGCCTGAAACGTAAGAACAAACGTCAACAACACCCCCACGGCGATTGACGCGGCGAAGGCCAGATATATGTCATGCGTGAGGAAGTAGGGAAGCGACATGAGAGCCACTGCGAAGATGTACCCAACCCCAGTCACAAAGGCCGCGACGGCAGGCGACTTCCCCACCTCGTGCTTAGTCTGGAGATACGACGCCGACGCCATGGAAATCGCCGCCCCAACCCCCACGATGAGGCCGATAACCCCAGCCACCGTGGTGCTATTTGTGGTGCCGAGGGCGCCGGCGTGAGCCCCCGTGATCTCAATAATGGCATCCGCAAGCCCCAGCACCAAAGCCCCCATGTACCTCACCACCGTCTCGTCTATCTGGGCAATGAGAGACCTCTCATGCTCCTCCTCATCCCTTATGATGCGCCTCAGCCTCTCCAAGTCCTCCCCCGACAGAAGAGGCTCCACAGAGCGGTAGCGCGCAATCGCCTCCTTCTCCCCACGCTCCAGAAGCTTAGCCACAAAAGTAACCCCAAACAAAAGACGCAGAAATGCCATAAAGAAGGCGTAGAGACGCACCCGCCACACCGGCGGCTCCACCGCCGCGAACCTCCTCCAGAACCTAAAATGCTCCAGCTCCTGCGCCGCGAGAGCCTCCAGCACCCGCCTCCTCCCCGCCACACGCTCCATACGCGCCAACATGCCGTACACCACATACTCCCTAAACTCGTCCAAAGCCGCCTCCCGAGCAACCTCAACCAACTTCGAACTAGAAACAACTTCCATGAAGAACAGAAACCGGGAATTTATAAACCTGACTGCCCCCCACCCCCCTCCCCCCTCCTCCAGTAATACAAACTCTTCGCAATAGAAACAAGCGACGAAGACACATCCCCCTCCCCCACAGACCTCACCGCCTCCAAAAACGGCGTAGACCCCTCAACCCCCCGCGACCGCAGAAACTCCCAAAGATCCCGGAAAAAATCCATCATCCTAAGAGAACCCACATACGCGTCAAAAGAATCCCGAAGCACCACCACCCGCCGCCTCCCCTGCAAAACCGTAAACACAACACCCTCACGCTCCAACACGTAGAGATGCCACTGCGCCGCCCCATAAGAAATCCCCAACTCCTTAGCAATCTGATACACCGAGGCGCCACCCCGCCCCCTCAAAAACTCCACAATACGCCGCCTAACCCCCTCAGACTCCACAAACATACAAAACCCCCCGATATAAAACTCTGACCCCACCCCCAACAACAAGCCTAAATATACCCAACGGTGCCTACAAGCGGCGGCACCCACAGTGGCACATCAAAAACACCCACAGCCCACGCCAAACAGCACAAGACCACAAAAACCACGACAACCGCACCAAGCAACCCACCACAACAAACAACAGTCCATTACAAGAAAACAGCCGGCAGGCGTAAAACACAACCCTCTCTACATACGCGGCCCCGCCGGGCCGCACGCCAGGCAAGAGAAGGGGCAAACCCCCAAAAAACGATCCACACCCCACCACGCGGCACAGCAAGGACAAACCAGCCACGTCACACCCCTCCACAGCCGCGGATCCAAACGCGCGGGGCAAAGACGGCAAGACGCCGCTCCACTACGCCGTTAAGAAGAGAAACGCCGACGCCGCGGAGCTCCCCCTCAAACACGGCGCAGATACAAACGCCAAGAACAACCACGGCAAGACGCCGGCAGCTGAACTGCCCAGAGAACCCCAAGAACCGGCGCATAGCGACGCGGCGCTACATACACTACATACCTGACACACGCAGACGCGCAGAACCGCCGCCCCAAACAGATAAAAACCCCCACACACCACACAGCCAACGCGGCGGCACACAGGAGAGAAAAACTTTTAAACTACCGCGTTCTGGAATATCCGCGCTCTTACAAAATGACGCCGGGCAAAAGCCCGGCAGACTCACCCTCATGTTCCCCGGAAGTCCCCTCCTGGGCACACAGCCCAGGCCGGGGCGCCGGGGAGAAAACCCCACGCCGCCGCCGAGGAGAAGCCCGGACAAAACCCACCCCCCGGGCGGCCTTGCGGCCGTCCGAAACCGGTTGATCCTGCCGGACCCGACCGCTATCGGGGTAGGGCTAAGCCATGCGAGTCGCGCGCCCGGGGGCGCCCGGGAGCGGCGCACGGCTCAGTAACACGTGCCCAACCTACCCTCGGGAGGGGGACACCCCCGGGAAACTGGGGCCAATCCCCCATAGGGGAGGGGCGCTGGAAGGCCTCCTCCCCGAAAGGACGGCGGCCGATCCGCCGCCGCCCGCCCGAGGATGGGGGCACGGCCCATCAGGTAGTTGGCGGGTTAAAGGCCCGCCAAGCCGAAGACGGGTAGGGGCGGTGAGAGCCGCGAGCCCCGAGATCGGCACTGAGACAAGGGCCGAGGCCCTACGGGGTGCAGCAGGCGCGAATACTCCGCAATGCGGGCAACCGCGACGGGGCTACCCCGAGTGCCGGGCGAAGAGCCCGGCTTTTGCCCGGTCTAAAAAGCCGGGAGAATAAGCGGGGGGCAAGTCTGGTGTCAGCCGCCGCGGTAATACCAGCTCCGCGAGTGGTCGGGGTGTTTACTGGGCTTAAAGCGCCCGTAGCCGGCCCGGCAAGTCGCTCCTGAAATCCCAGGGCTCAACCCTGGGGCGGGGGGCGATACTGCCGGGCTAGGGGGCGGAAGAGGCCGCCGGTACTCCGGGGGTAGGGGCGAAATCCGTTAATCCCCGGAGGACCACCAGTGGCGAAAGCGGGCGGCCAGAACGCGCCCGACGGTGAGGGGCGAAAGCCGGGGGAGCAAACCGGGCACAGGTCGGCGTTGCGCAGACGATCTGATCATCCAGTCCTACCACGCGCGTCAACCCCCTCATCTTCACCAAGCCGACCTGGCCCGGGCTCAAAGGGGATTAGATACCCCTGTAGTCCCGGCCGTAAACGATGCGGGCTAGCTGTCGGCCGGGCTTAGGGCCCGGCCGGTGGCGAAGGGAAACCGTTAAGCCCGCCGCCTGGGGAGTACGGCCGCAAGGCTGAAACTTAAAGGAAAGGGAGGTTGGGAGCTGGGCGCGAAGGCTTAAATAGCTCCCCGGCCCTCTAGGGCATGGTGACGCTCAACGGGGAGCTGGCCTACTTGGCAGGTGCTCTACGAGACGGGACGGTGGTGATTAGGAGCGGGTACGACTACGAGGTCAGGCTTGCGCAGAAGAGCCGCGAGTGGCTTGAGGTGCTAAACGGCCTCTTTGCGAGGATCTTCGGGAGGGGCGGCGCCATATACCGCGAGAAGAGGAGAGGCGCATCCGGCGCCGTGAGGACATACTACGTCCTGAGGATATTCGACAAGAGAGTGGTCGGCGAGCTGATAAGGCTCTTCGACATAGCGACGCCGCAGACCAGGTGGGGAACCCCCGACATAATAAGGCGCGCAGGCGCAGACATTGTGAAGCACTACGTGAGGGGGTTCTTCGACGCCGAAGGTGGCTTGCCCAAAGACCCCACCCGCGCCAAACAGTACTACATCTCCTTCGACCAGGCAAACCTCGACGCCCTGGCCTTCATCAGAAGCCAACTGGCGCAGATGAGCTACCGCCCTACGAGGATCACCAAGACGGGTGGCGTGTGGCAGTTCAGACTGACGCGGAGGGCCGACATTATGAGATTTAGAAACGAAATCGGGACGTGGCACCCCGAAAAGAAGCAGAGACTCGACCTCCTGTACGCCTCCCTGGGATGATAAGACCTCCTTTTCCCCTTCAGTCCTCTTTATCCATCCGCCCAGCTCCCGCCTCCCCCTGAATTGGCGGGGGGGCACCACAAGGGGTGAAGCTTGCGGCTTAATTGGAGTCAACGCCGGAAACCTCACCCGGGGCGACAGCAGGATGAAGGCCAGGCTAACGACCTTGCCGGACGAGCTGAGAGGAGGTGCATGGCCGTCGTCAGCTCGTGCCGTGAGGTGTCCGGTTAACCCGTGCCCACCACGGGGCCGAAAGTCCGGCAACGAGCGAGACCCCCGCCCCTAGTTGCTTTCCCGCTCTTCGGAGCGGGAGGCACACTAGGGGGACTGCCGGCGTAAGCCGGAGGAAGGAGGGGGCCACGGCAGGTCAGTATGCCCCAAAACCCCGGGGCTGCACGCGAGCTGCAATGGCGGGGACAGCGGGACCCGACCCCGAAAGGGGGAGGCAATCCCGTAAACCCCGCCCCAGTAGGGATCGAGGGCTGCAACTCGCCCTCGTGAACGTGGAATCCCTAGTAACCGCGTGTCACCAACGCGCGGTGAATACGTCCCTGCCCCTTAGGCGGGCCGCTGCGGCTTGTTTTTAAGGCCGGTCTTTCTCCCTCCTATGGAATACTCCTGGATGGTGGTGGGCGTAGGAGTAGCGCTCGAAGGATATGTCTACGTTGGAAAAAAGTCGCGCGCCGAGGTCGCGTTTGTGAACGTTGACGAGGCGGTTAGGCGGTTCTACATAAGCCACCTAGAGAGCCTCGGGTTTAGATACCGCGTGATCGGCAAGAAGATTATATCCTACTCGCTGGAGCTAGCCGAGGAGCTGAGGAGGCGGATATACGCAACTCCCGGCGTCAAGAGGCTTCCGCCCGAGGCGTATATGTATCCGCGGGATGCCATAAGGTGGGCCTTCACGCTAGACGGCGGAGTCGTCCTGGCTAAAGACCCCAAGAGCCGGGAGGTAATTTTTAGATCTAAAAGCGCGGAGATTGTAAAAGACGCAGCCGCTCTGCTGAGGGCGGTCGGGATATCATACGGAATCAGAGGCAACGGCACGTTGCTCTACATAAAGCGCAGAGAAGACTTGAGAAAGTTCGCCGAGATTGGGTTCCTAGAGGGGGCTAAGGCGGTGCGAGGGAGGCATAAAGGGCGCGAGAAAAACGAGCTCTTGAAGATCCTCCTTTTTCCACTAACCTCCCATCCTCAGCCGCGGAGCCCGCCGGGGAAGCACACACCGCCCGTCGCACCACCCGAGGGAGTTCCCTGCGAGGCCCCTCGCTTCGGTGGGGGGACGAGCAGGGGGCTCCCAAGGGGGGTGAAGTCGTAACAAGGTAGCCGTAGGGGAACCTGCGGCTGGATCACCTCCCCTTGGGGGGTGGGTAGTCCAAAGGGCTTCTCCTCGGCCCCGCAAACCGCCGCTCCGCACGGCAAAGCCGCCCGGTGGATGGCTCGGCTCGGGCGCCGAAGAAGGGCGTGGCAAGCTGCGATAAGCCCGGGGTAGCCGCAGGCAGGCTTAGAACCCGGGATCCCCGAATGGGGCTTCCTGCCGGGGCCGAACAGGCCCCGGCGCCCCGTAAGGGGCGGGAACGCGGGGAACGGAAACATCTTAGTACCCGCAGGAAGAGAAGCCAAAAGGGATCCCCTGAGTAGGGGCGACCGAAAGGGGGAGAGCCCAAACCAAATCCCCACGGGACAACCGCGGGGAGATGTGGGGCGTGGGCCCGGGTACCGCCGGCGGGCGGTAGCCGAAGTGGGCTGGAAAGCCCCGCCGTAGAGGGTGATAGCCCCGTAGGCGAAACCGCCCGTGGCGGAGTCCCGGAGTCCCAGAGTACCACGGCTTAGTTTTGCCGTGGGAACGTGCCGGCCACTGGCCGGCAAGGCTAAACACGTCCCGAGTCCGATAGCGCACTAGTACCGTGAGGGAAAGCTGAAAAGCACCCCGGAAGGGGGGTGAAAAGAGCCTGAAACCGGGCGGCTACAGTGGGGCGGGCCCGCAAGGATGCCCCCTCCCGAAGGAAACCCCGGTGACGGGGGAGTACGAGGGAGGGGGTCCAGGGTCCGCCCTTACGTCTAGAAACACGGGCCGGGGAGTTCACGGCCGTGGCGAGCCTAAGGGGTTAAACCCCGGAGGCGTAGGGAAACCGACAGCCCGCAGCGGGGCAACCCGCGAGGGGCGGGGTCTGAAAGGGCCCGTAGTCACGGCCGTGAGACCAGAAACCGGGCGATCTAGCCCTGGGCAGGGCGAAGCGGGGCGAAAGCCCCGTGGAGGCCCGAAAGGGTTCTGATGTGCAAATCGTTCCCATGACCTGGGGCTAGGGGCAAAAGACCAATCAAGCCCGGTGATAGCTGGTTCCCCCCGAAGCGGGTCCCAGCCCGGCCTCCCCGGAGGTTGCCGGTGGGGTAGAGCACTGATCGGGGGTGCGGGAGCCGAAAGGCTCCGGCCCCCGGTCAAACTCCGAACCTGCCGGCGCCGTAGAAGGGGGGAGGCGGGGGCGGTGGGGTAAGCCTCCGCTCCGAGACGGGAACAACCGAGACCGGGGTTAAGGCCCCCAAGTGCGGGCTTAGTGTCAATCTCAAAGGGCGTCTCCCGCCCAAGACAGCGGGGCCGTGGGCCTAACAGCAGCCATCGGCTAAGCAACGCGTAACAGCGGACCCGCCGAGGCGGGAGGCCCCGAAGATGTACAGGGACTAAGCCCGCCGCCGATACCCCGGGCCTCCGGCCGTTGGCCGGAGTGCGGTAGGGGGGCGCGGCCGTGGGGCAGAAGCCGGGCCGAGAGGTCCGGTGGACCCGCGGCCGACGAAGATCCCGGCGGTAGTAGCAGCGAAGAGGGGTGAGAAGCCCCTCCGCCGGAAAGGACCAGGTTTTCCTGGCAACTACAATAGGCCAGGAGTTAGCCGGTCCTAAGGCGGGGCCTAACTGGTACCCGCCGAAAGGGAAACGGGTTAATATTCCCGTGCCGCGGGGGTAGGCTCTGCGGCAACGCAGGCCCCGTCCCCGACGCCTCGGGATAGGGCGGGCGGGACTGCCGTCCCGTTTAACCGTCGAAGGCCGGGGAGTGCCGTAACGGCGAGAACCGGCCGAAGGCGGGAATAGCCGGGGGTTTCCCCGGTCCGCCCGACTCCTGGGGCCCGTGAAAAGGGGACGGGGAACGAGCCCCCGCGCCCGTACCGAGAACCGACGCAGGTGCTCCTGGGTGAGAAGCCCAAGGCGGCTCGGGTAACCCCAGGCCAGGGAACTCGGCAAATTAGCCCCGTAACTTCGGGAGAAGGGGTGCCTGCGGTCTTGGGGAACACCCCCGGGACCGCAGGTCGCAGTGACAAGGGGGACCTGACTGTTTAACAAAAACATAGGTCCCCGCGAGCCCGTAAGGGTGTGTACGGGGGCTGAATCCTGGCCACTGGCGGTACGTGAACCCCGGGTACAACCGGGCGAAGCGCCGCTGAAGGCCGGGGGTAAACTCGGCCATCCGCAGGCCGCAAGCTTTTAACCTCCACCCAGAACCCTCATCTTTATCCCAGCGGCCTGCGGAGGCCGGGGCCCAGCTCTGACCCTCTTAACGGGGGCGTTCCCCGCACGAATGTAGAACGCCAGAGTTAAATACTGAGGCGGCCTCCCTCCTCCATGGAGTCGGGTTGCGTTGGTGGCGATATTGCCATAGGGTATGTCGTCGGCTTTATCGACGCGGAGGCCAGCTTCTCGGTGTCGATAAAGTATCAGCGGGGATACGGCCTGAGGCTAGATCCCGTCTTCAGCATTACGCAGTTAAACAGAGAGCCGCTTGATGTGATACACGGCGTAATAAACGCAGGAAGAATCATCAAGAAACCAGGGCAGAAACACCTGCACCTCTACATCGTCGACAACATCAAAGAATTAACAGGACGCCTAATACCATTTCTAGACAAATACCGACACCTCCTATACTCAAAAGGCAAGGCCTACGGCCTATTTAGAGAAATCGTCATCTCACTCTCCAAACGGAAACACAAAGAAAAAGAAGAAATGCGGAGGCTTTTGACACTGGCATACGAACTTTCACACACAAACCCCAAGTCACGAAGAAAAAGAACACTTGAAGAAGTACTGAAACTCCTAGACAACCCACCTCCCAACTCCTAATCCTCATCCTCTCCCTGCGGGGACCCCCCGGGAGGAAGGTAGCCAAATGCCTTGCCGGGTAAGGGCGGTTGCGTGGAGGAAGGCTTAAAGCCAACCCCCAGTTGCGTCGATGTGGACATCGACCAGATTTCTGCCTATTTACTTGGGTGGATAGTCGGCGACGGAGGGCTCTACAAGCTCAGCTACAGCGGAGGCCGGACGGAATACCGCGTAGCCGTAACGCAAAAAGACTTGTCTACAGCGACGCGGTGTCTAGTGCCGTTGTTTGAGAGCCTCTGCAACATGCTCAACGTGACCTCCAAAGTGCGCGTCATCCCAGGCAGTACTAGGGTGGAGGTCAGAGTCTCCAGCAAGAGACTATATAAGCACTTCACCACGCTCTTAACAAGACTCCCTGAGTTCACCGAGAGTGAGAGGCGGCTGTTCATAGCCAGCTTCTACATGGCTGAAGGCGAAAAAAGCGGGAGACGCGTCAGGATGCGGAATAAAGACATACAGTTGCTCAAGCTGATAGGTAGCTGGCTGAGAGAATTCGGCATAGAGAAGTTCAGCATATACCTCGACGACAAGCGGCACGGAGTCTACGTCTTAGAGATCCCCAGCAGATACCGGCATCTGTTCTTCAGGGGGTTGGAAACGCCCTGTGATCTTTACTAACCTCCACGCGCCGCCCCCCGAGAGTTCCGGCGTGCATGAATGGATCAACGAGGTCCCCACTGTCCCGGCCTGGGGCCCGGCGAACCCACCTCCAGGTGCACAGTCCTGGGACCCCCGACGGGGCGAGAAGTCCCTATGGAGCTTCACAGCAGCCTGTCGTTGCGGGGGGGTGGGGGGTGCAGAGCGTAGGTGGGAGCGATGAAACGGGGTCTCCGGGCCCCGTGGACGCGGCCCTGGAACACCACCCACTCTCCGCCCCTCCGCTTACCCGCCCGCAGGGGCGGGGACAGCGGCAGGCGGGCTGTTCGGCTGGGGCGGCACACCCCTGAAAAGATATCGGGGGTGCCCAAAGCTCGGCTCAGGCGGGTCAGAAATCCGCCGTAGAGTGTAAGGGCAAAAGCCGGGCTGACTGGGCCCTTGAACGCAAGGGGCCCAGGCGGGAAACCGGGGCCTAGAGAACGCTCGTGCCCCCACCAGTGGGGGCCGGGCATGACAGAAAAGTTACCCTAGGAATAACCGGCTCGTCGCGGGTGAGAGTCCCCATCGACCCCGCGGTTTGGTACCCAGACGTCGTCTCTTCCCATCCTGGCGGTGCAGCAGCCGCCAAGGGTGGGGCTGCCCGCCCATTAAAGGGGAACGTGAGATGGGTTCAGACCGTCGCGAGACAGGTCGGTCTCTACCTGTCGGGGGCGTTGGCCGCCTGAGGGGAAGGTGCCCTCAGTACGAGAGGAACGGGGCGCCGCGGCCTCTAGTGTGCCGGTTGTCCGGCAGGGCACTGCCGGGCAGCCACGCCGTGGGGGATAACCGCTGAACGCATCTAAGCGGGAAGCCCTCCCCGAGACGAGGCGGCCGTTGCCCTGGGGGCAACCCCGGGGCGCGAGGGCTCCCGTAGAAGACGGGGTTGATGGGGGGGCGGTGTAACCCCCGAGGGTTCTCCCGAGGGGGGAGCCGGCCCCTCCCAATCGCCCGAGCGTGCGGGGCGGCGGGCGAAAGGGCTGGAGGCGGCGGCGTGGGGTCTTCTTATATTCTCCTTGTGTGTTGCTATGGGCTTCTTCTTCAGTAGGGGGAGTTCTGTGATAAACTGGTTGACGTCTAGGTCTGTTTTGTCTGTTGTTCAGCCGGTTGGAGAGTTCTTCATAGCTTTAAACTCAGGGATGGTCTTATTAGGGATGGTTTGTCTCTCTAGGTCGAAGTGGTAGTGCCATAGTTGGTTTTTCCAGATAGTTGTTGTCCCGCGGCGTTGACTACGCGCTTAATCTGATCCTGGGGGTTTGGAGAGATAAGTGGATTTTCCTGGGAGACGACGGCTTATACGAAGGCGTCTTTGTGCACACCGGCGGCGAGAAGGGAGAAGTGGGGTACCTCAAAATAACTGCGCCGTGTAGAGGAGATGTGAGAGTGGTGGAGGGCCCGCCTGTGATCGGCGAGTTCCTTCCTAGGGACTGCGGCTTCAACTCCCCGCTCACGGGGCGTTGTTACAGCGATCGGAGGCTGGAGGTCGTGAGGAGATGGCCGCTTTTGCCGCCCGCATCGTCTAGCGGCGTTTAGATGCTGGAGAGGCTCTAGCTTTCGCGAAATGCGGCATAGGCCTCGCCTGATCGTGCCGAGCTCCGAATATGGGGAATCCGCCAGACCCCCTCTCCGAGAGGCTCGCCGGGGTCAGGTTGACGACGCGCCCTTCGGGCTGAAGTTGGCGGAGGGCCCACATGCGGAGAGGTCTGTGGAGCCGACGCGGACCAAGCTCTAGGTCTTCCGGGAGGCGGCCGAGACGTGCCCCGCCGTAGGCAGGCCGCGGCCTCCCGCCTCTAGATGTCCGCCGAGGAGGGCGGCCCGCTGGCTCGGCGTAGCCTCCGCCGCAGTTGGCATCTCTTACTTTCATTGATTTTCTCGCGGCTGGGGGGTCGTGGCGGGGCCGTGCTTCTACGCGGCGACCTGGGGGCTCTGCTGGTTGCCAAGTCGAGGTGTTGTACTGAGGAGGTGCAGGTGGGCTTATTGGGCGGCGCCTGAGGGCTATTTGGCGCTAGGGGGTTGAAGAAGGCGATTGGCTCAGCGCGCCGTGGGTGGAGGCAGGGCCTGGGGGCCGCGTTAAGATTGCTGACTAGACACAGCTCTTTTGATGTAGGCCACTACCTCTTCTATGTCTCTCTTTACCATCTCCTCGCTGGCGTATCTAGACACCTCTGCGTCTCTGTCGAGGCCGTTGTATTGAAACTCGTGGAGGTTCAAGGCCAGCTCGACCATTAGCCGTAGCTCTCTGTCGCCGACTATGGCCGCCACCTCCCGCATCCTAGACGTCGGCATCACGGCGATGATCCAATCCCCTCTCTCTACGACTTTAGTGGGGCTCAGCCTGCGCCTGCCCGGGAAGGCGGCGATCACCTTGTCCCTCTGCGCCGCGGCCACAGCCGCCAGATAGGCCTTGACTGCTTGAAACGCCTTGCCGGCGGCGTTTCGAATAACGCCGTTTTTTAAAAACTCCTCTGCGAGCTCTGCCTCGTATAAAGCCTCCTTTAGGCGATCCCGTCGGTACTTCTCTAAATCCACCCAAGGCTTTGAAAGAGAGAGCACGTCCACAGCCGCGGAGAGAGATTTAAGCCTTTCCCGCTAAATGGCCGCCTCAACCGCGCCATCTTTAAAGCGCCTCATAACTAGTTAAGGCTTCGCCGCACCGCCGGATTTCTGATCCAAAAGTCAACGAGGCGGGTTGAGACGTAGGGCTTAAATCTGCATGCCGCTTTGAACTCCCATGACTTCAGAAGATCCGCAGGTAGCTGGCACATGCCAAATCCTGATACCTACACGAGGCGCTGGACCCCTCGGCGAGTTGAGAAGCCCGTCGAAGGGCCAGAAACAGCATAACCGCCCCATCGCCCGCGGGTGGCTAGCCGCGATCGGGTCGCGGCGGGAGGCGCCGCGTCGGCTTCGCCGGGTAGCCTACCCGACGAAGCGTCGAGATATTCCTTCCAGCCCAGAAGGGCGCCGTGAGCTGGCAAATCGCCCGTGTCGGCGGTGGGCAGTCTGCCGAGCGTCTAGACCCGCGGCTCTTTTGACAAGGGCGGAGGTTTTAAATGCGCTATGTTAACAAAGGCGAAATTTTTAAATTTGGCAAGTAGGTTTGGCTATGGGCAAAACTGTGACGGTTAGCATCCCCTCATGGGTGGATGAGGATGAGTTTAGGAGGATTGTGGACAAGGTCGTTAAGAGGCTGGAGGGGAGGGTCCCAGTGGAGGAGCTTAGGAGGAGGCTCGGCGTAAGGCCTGAGGATCTAGTCGAGGATTTAGACGCGGCAGACGTGGAGGCCCTCAAGGCGCGGGAGAGGGAGAGGCTGTCGCTGTGATACTAGATACGAGTGCCGTAATTGAGAGGGTAAGGGCCCGCAAGCCAATTACTGAGGACATAACCGCAGTGACATTAGTGGAATATCCCAAGATCATCTACTACAGACACTTCTCGGGAGGCGTGGTCTTCCCCGTCTATAAGGACTACATAGTGGCGCACAGATTACAGCAGGCGCTAATAAGCCTAGGCAAGCCGCAGGCGTTTTCCGACCTCCTAGTGGCGGCCGTGGCGATAAACCGCGGCGATGTGCTGGCTACGAGAGACAGCGATTTCGAGGTAATAGGGGAAGCCGCCAGGGTCCTCGGGCTACTTCTCAAGGTAGCAACGACGTGACGCCGCCTTCGCCCACAGCGCAGAGCCGCTGATGCCTCTTAAGAATTCACCAGCCGAGAAAGAGGCCCCGGCCGCACTCCCCGCGGGCCTGCCGGAGGCCCGGCGTTAGCTGTGTCGTTAGATATATAATAGATACGACGTTTCCCTAGGCAAATAAACCTGTGGGGTATTATCTGAGTGCAATGCGGTGACCCGCCGGAGGGTCTCGTTGTCAGCCACCGTGAGCGGCCGCCACTGCTGGCGTGTACGGACGACCCAGTGGAGCTCGCCGCGGGGAAATGTCGAGACGCCGCGTGGGACACGTCCTGGATAAAACCGGCGATTACACGGCGTTCAACGCGATGTAGTGGCGTCGTACGCCACGCACAAAGCGCCCGCCCCCGTGCACATATTCTTTTTGTCCCCACTTCTGACTGTTATCGATACGCGGCAACGGTCCAAGAGATGTGGAAGACGTTCCGTGCATTTATGTTTAAAAGTGGTGGGCATATTAGTGGTTCCGGTCTGGGTTGAAGTGTTGAAAAAGGTCTACCCCGCCTTGGCTAGGCATTACAACGCAGTAGTTGGAGGTTCTCAGGTTTTTTACGTGACTCTCGGCCTAGCGTTTCCCTCAAAAGACATAGATATATTCATAGAGTCATTCAACCCGATGTTTCTATCCCGCATAATTGCAGAGGCGCTTGGCCTCGGCGAGGAGAGGTACGAAGTCTTTAGAAAAGGCGACAACGTAGTTTTCCATTTCTTCGTCCCGGTAGAGGTGGGCGTTGTCTCTGTAGAGGTTATGTCGAGAACTCACCTAGGCAAGATTTCAGAAACGCCTCTTTTTAACGAGGTGGTCTTAGTGAAGCGCGACTGCGTCGAGTACTGGACGCTTAGCCTAGAGGCATATGCGGTGCTCCAAGCCACTAGGCCAGACGGCCCTAGAGACGTAGACGTGGCTAGGTTTAGGCTGGTAGAAGACAGAGTCGATTAGGAAAGGGCCAGGGGGGTCGCTTCGGAGCTGGGGGTTAGAGATAAATTTGAAACCTTTTACAGACTTGTATGTATGACTTGATTGTAAAATACGTCGAGACGGGGGATCCTACATTTCTCGAGAGGGTTGCGAGAGAGGCTCTGCGGAGCGGCGCCTTTCTAGAACACGTACTTGATCTAATCCTCATAACTCCTGTCGAAAAGCTCCCGCCCTCCGCCCGGAGGCTGGCGGCCGGCGTTAAACACCTCGTCTCGACAGCCGACTGCAGCTCCCTACCCCAGCGGCTGGCGGCGCCTTGCGAAATCGCTAAGAGAAGGCTAGACTTTATAAAAGTGGAGGGGGAAGAGGTGCCGGAGGTCGAGGCGCTGGGCGTCGATAGGGTCATCTACGCCTTCTGCAAGGCGACCGGCACCATAGTAGCCCCGTATTTCTAGACGCGGCTTAAGTTCAGGGAATAGCTGGACGACACAGAGCCTATATTCACGACGAGCCCGATGCGCTGTAGCTGTCCACCGCTGGCCGTTGACATGAATTTAACGGGCGCTTATCGGCAGTTTTCGCTTTTACTTCAGCCGGCTGTACCGCGTCCGCGCCAGCTGGCGGTGGACAACTTCCTCTCAGGCGCCTACTGTTCTCCGCACGGGATACGCCACCTGTTGCGGCCGCGTCGGGGAGAGAGACGCCGTTGGCAATCACGTGAGGAGCTCCCAAGCTTTGTTCTCCTCATGAGTCTCCAGTCGGAAGCCGCGGCATCGCGCGTACAGCGATGTGCGCATCTTGTCTAAGGAGACTTCGGCCAGCCTATGTGAGGCGCAAAGCCTCGGGACGTGTCCTCTCAACCACGCTCAGCCGGCGACCTCCACGCCGCTTCTCGCCACGTCGTTTTGTATGGAGGGGGGACCCAGCGACGCAGACGTCGACGACCACCGCGTATACTCCGGCCACGCGGTTAGCCGCCACCTCGGCGGGATCCTGCCTCCTCCGCCCTGCGCCAGTCCACCCTACAGGTGGCGCGGCGGGGCGGCTTGGCATATACGCTTGGTCAATGTCTTCGATCTGCCGAGTATCAACGTGGCTGCGGCTCCGGCGGCTCCCACCGCCAAGGCGTGTGCAGGATGTGCGGGGGGCTGTTCCCACCAGAGCCACATCTCGCCTGCCCCGAATACCAGCCGCGCGGGTATAGACAGAAGGCCGCCCACTATGTTCCACAGGAAAATCCACACAGCCGCCACAAGCCAGCTGTAGCGGAAAACGCCGCTCCGCACCCCAAAGAGCAAGGCCAAGGCTACAGCCACGAAAAACCCAACCAACGCCAACACCACAAGTCCAGGCGCCGTCATGGAGAGAAAGAACAATAAAAACACCACGCCCCCCGCCGCCACGTAGACAAGCGGAAGCCTACAGGCGTAGTAGGCGACTTGCAACAACAAAAACATGTAATGTCCAGAACCCATAAGCCCAACCCACGACCTAAACCCCCACCACAAATCCAAACCCACAAAAACCCCATACACAAAATACGGAAAAGAAAAAACGATAGGAGACAAGACAAGAAAAAGAAAAGACAAAGAAAAACCCGCCCTCATATTCACAACAACAGAATCACCTATCCGCAAACGGGACGCCATCTGTCACCCTCATGCCAAAGACCCAATGTCGCAGATATTGCAGATCAAAGAACGCATTGGGATCTACCGCGGGCATCGGCGAGGTGATGGGCGACCGCATGCATAAGTGTGCAGAATCAGTCCCTACTCTGACGTCGACGATTTCTATGGCTCTGTCTCTTGTAGAGCCGCCTGTCTCAAACGCCACTTGGTAAAACTTGTCGTATATGCCGGAGCGCCAGTAGACATCCACGTACTCCGTGGTGATTGTCATCGTCATGGCTGGATACAACAAGTCCCGCAGATCGAACACTCTGTCGATAAACCAACCCACCGGGCCGGACATTAAGCCGAAAAAATCCAGCACTGCCTTCAAGACTTGAGACAGCTTGAAGGCCCATGTCATCCACCAAGGCTCCTCAAATATATCTCTCCAGACGTTGATAGGCAACCACCGAAACCCCCCATATTCACCCCCCTCGACAGATTTATCCCACTTGATATACACGTTGACGCGCAACGCTCGGAGCTCTTCAAACTTGTCTCCCTTGGCATACACAACGACAGGCCATGCGTAAGTCTTTGCAGGCTTACCTCTAAACCACACTCCCTTAATTCCGTAATCACTCGGAGACTCCACGGCGAGGAAATCGGCTACAATCCCACTGGCCAAGCTGTAAGTCGCTACGTTTATCAACGCCGTATAGTTCACCTGGGGCAAACTAGCAGCGGTGCATGCTCTTAGAGTCTGGGAGAAGAAACCTCTTAAAACGAGAAGTAGCCATCTATCTACGTTTTTGTCTATGTAGTTTTCGGCGAATCTGCGACCGGATACGTCGACTCTGTATATTTTCACTTCGGAGACTGGGTGGCTGAAGGAGACCCTCATCACGACGGCTTTGTCCCTAGCTCTGGCTTCGTCGTACCAAAGCCCCACTGCGTCTGGACTTAACGTCGCTGACCTCTGCACCTCGTATATACATGCGCCGTTGCCGTAGCTAGAGGCGGAGAAGGAGGCGGAGTCTAGGTGGATGTGGCCGAACTCTCCTAAGTAGGTGGTGACGGTTAAGGTGGGGCATGGAGGCGCGCTCCAAGGCACGTACACAGTCATGTCTATGCTGAGCCCCTCGCCGTAGTAGCCGTCTGCCAAAGAAAACGGGCCGAGTATTAAATTCCTCACAGGCGGATTTAGTAGGTAGTAATAGACAGCGTCCCCGACGTTTTGTGATCTGTCCACCGGCGCGGTGCCTAGGAAGTAGGCGCCGCCTGCGGCGGGTATTGCATATTTTCTAAGTCCTAGGGTTGCGTTGGCGCCTACCACGTGGGTCCCGCTGTAGTACGGCACGAAGCACAGCTCCACTCCGACAAACTGATCAGGCCAGCTGAGAGGGATGGAGGATGTGTATGTGACGTACCCATTTCTCAAATCTATGGCCCACTGCCCCAGCAACATCTTCTTGTCTAAGGTTGCCGGATCCACAGCCCACGCCTTCACAACTCCCCGCCCCACGACGACGCCGCGGCTGTAGTTGCTTGTATAGACATACCACACAGTCCTCCACACATACGTAGCGTTGTAACCCACAGAAGCCACAGTAGGATTCCATCTAGGGGCATAGTCTGGAGAATCCGGCATCAATATGTTGAGGCAGACTTCGTCGTCTGCATTTATCCAGCCGGTGTACTGCCGGTAGATAAAAGCCCCGCTGGGGAAAACCACCGGTGTAGATTGGGTAGATATCTGGTATGAGGAGGACTGGCGGTCCTCTCCTCCTCTATCTAGGTCTTTGTCTAGTGGTTTTCTGGTGGGCCGCTTTATCCATTCGGCTTTGGTTTTGGGGGCTTTGGTTTGGTCTGGTTTGAGGTAGCTGTATGTGGCCACTACCCCTGGCGGCGCCTCGGCGAGTTCTACCGCTGTCTGGTTGAGGTAGATGCGTAGGACTCCGCCTCTGGCGTCTGGGGGCGTCTTTGCGTTCAGCGCCTCCCGCGGGAGGTATATCACAGCTTTTTTGAAACTCCACGTGGGTATGCGGACTGGGGCGTTTGCCTCGACCCAATACGCCACGTCCCACTCCCCCACGTAAGCCACATGCACAGGCCTAAACCCCCGCCCATCGTAATATGCGAGAGGCGGGATTTCGAAATCCCCCTCAACGAACACGGCCACCACGTCGGGCGGAGGCTCTATGGTTGCACCAGCTAGGGCAGTCATCAGTGCCGCGGCCAAGAGGTATGCCGCCAGTCTGAGAACAGCCACGTATCAACTGGCGGTGTTTATATTTTTCCCGTGTTCGCCTTCTTCTAAGTTGTTTTTTGTTTATTCGAGAATTGTAATTATAGTTGAGGTCTTTGACGTGTTGTGGGTCTGCCGTGTGCAGACGGGTCACGAGGCTGAATTCGGGGCCTTGCGGATCTTGCGGAAGGTGCATTTTCCTCCACCTTTGCGGCTTGACTGAGGCCGAGAGGAAGATGTCGCTATACATGGACCTCCCCCGCCAGCCTATACACCGCGGCCGCCATGTGCACGGTCTCCGCGACGCCGACGATGGCGGCGACCGCCGGATGGGACAGGCCGCGCGGCGCTCCAGATCTCCGCTATTCGGCAACCCCCGCCCCGATTATCGCCTGGACCAGCGTATTGGCCGCGGCTACCAGCCGGCAACAAAAGTAGAAATGTCAGCTCGATCGCGGGACGGCCGGAATGAAGGACGTGAGACTACGGCATCTAGGGAGCTCGTCGCTACACTCTAGCCGCGAGCGGCAGAGAGACGCAAGGTGGTGAAGGAGGGGCGGGGGCAATGAGGGGCTGGCTGACGGACGACAACGTCTTGCCGCGCGGCTAGGCGGGCCCCTGTTGATCCGCCTCTTATGGGCGAAAAGTTTTTAAGTTAATCAAATGATTATCACGTGATCAGGGAGGTTGAGAGGGAGGTCGTTGAAGAGGCCTTTAAAAGCTACCACGAGGCGGGGATCTCCATCAGAAGTCTCGCCAAGCGGCTGGGGAGACCCTTCAGCGCCGTGAGAGACGCCGTGTACAGACTGGAGGCGCTGGGGGTCCTCCAGGTCATAAGACTTGAACGGGAGTATCTAGTAAGGCTGAGAGACGTGGGGAAAGCCTTGGAGCTGGGATACATAGACTTCGACTTTTTAATATACCGCTTCGGCTACATAACCCCCATCCCAGCCAGGTGGCGGGGCCACTACATATCGGACGAGGCCTACATGACGCTCCCCTTCTCCGCCAAGGCGCACGAAGCCCTCAACCAAGTCCTAAAGCTGGAGCTGGAGGCCAGGAAAGGCCTGGAGAAGTGGCTTGCAGACATAGGCGAATGGCCCCGCTTCAGCTTGCTCTTCTACCGAGTAGCCGCCGCCCCCCTCGAAGGCCTGGAGGAGTGGTATCGAGATGTGTGCCACAGATGGTTCAAACAAGCAGGTCTCGAACCCCTCGGCAAGTTGCCGCCTGCCTACGGATTCTTCGCCTTCATCGTCTGGGCCGTGAGAGAGCTCACGGGGGCCGACTGGAGGGAGGCCTTCAAGAAGGCGCTTGAACTCGTAGAAAAATACATCAAGGAGACGCAGGTTGGACGCAACAAGTTGGAGGAGCTTGTGGAGGAGATAGTACGCGGCATGAGGCAGTCGCTATGAAGCTGGGGCAAAGGGCGTTGCGCAGAAGCAGGATACGAAGAGAGCATCTACTGTGTACCGTCGACGAGCCGCCGCACGCCTCGACAACAGCGTATCTCGTCAAGGCGAGTTACGTAAACGCAACCGGAGCCCTCAGGTGGCTTAACGGACGATACGCATCTCCCCAGCCGCCAATAGGGCTTGGCATCGTAAAAGAGCTGAAAATAGGAAATCAGCATTTACACTCCACAGCACCTCTTATACAAATAATACAATGAACCTAAAAAAAGAACTGTCGATATTATTCACTTATTTCTATAGAAAATATATAAGATATCTTGCTGTATTGTTTGTAGTGTGGACTGGGACTTTTATTTGTACGTTCTTCCAGCTGTCGTTTCTCAACGATCTCGTGAATGGGATCGTTGCGGGCTCCTCTTTTTCTCCGCTCACGGCGGTCGGGCTGGTGTTGACCTCATTTTTGATACCTCTGCTAAACTTTATAGGGGAGTACAGTAGCGGTCTGCTCAAGAGACGTGTGGAAATTGACTTGATGGCGGAGATCCTGCGGTCGTCGATGCGGAGGGAGGTCGACAAGTCGGAGGTGCTTGCAAGGATAAGCGGCGACTTGATGAACGCCATGGGCGCGGCCTACACGCCATTTGACGTGGCTTTTCAGCTTATGCGGTTCTCTGTCTATTTCGTCTTGGCGTGGCACTTCTCCCCGACGCTGG
>Ga0079996_128020_pt2 | contig 24697 bp, 26 predicted proteins | sample PerSpoAPS_AMetaG_FD_69199 | JGI IMG/M metagenome (GOLD analysis project Ga0079996, IMG submission 69199) | Thermal spring microbial communities from Yellowstone National Park, Wyoming, USA - Perpetual Spouter A (PS_A) MetaG (SPADES assembly)... | ecosystem: Environmental > Aquatic > Thermal... | reverse complement strand
TGGGTGATGGGAATACTAGTGCCTATGGCTAGTTGATGACCACATATGGAAACCTGTAGAGGCCACCAAGACCAGGATCAATGGCGTTGAGAACACTTTCTTCACAAGTGTTGCTATCAATACTCATAGGGGCTGGGTGCACATAGATCTTGAGCCCTCTAAGGAGTTCTACAAGCTATTGGCTAGGGGTTTAAGCCGACATCCCATTCTAAGATTAAGCTTGATAGGAAGAGTAGGAGGGTGCTTTTCCACCTATCCCTAGAGAAGGAGGTTGAGATCTACAGGCCTGAGGATATTAAGCCTGTTGATGTTAATGAGAACTCTGTAGCAACTCTCTACGAGGCATTCACAGCAATCCTCGAGACAGACCTTGCAGAGACAACACAGGGCTATAGCTATAGGAAAGAGAACATCCAGAGGAGAAATGGATCCTGTAGCAGAGAGGCTAGGTAGGCTATGAAAAAGCTTAGAGAAGGAAAAAAGAAAAAGGACCATAGAATGAAGACAGCAAACCTAGTAGTAAGGGACGCCCTTAGGACTAGGGGCGTTATAGTTATTGAGAGGATCTCGGGAGACAATATAAAGGTTATGATCGCTAGGTATAAGAATAAGCAGTTGAAGCACAGGATATATTAGAGCGCATTGAAAGGAGAGCTCAACACAATAATAGATAAGGCAATGGAATATGGTGTACCGGTATTGATGGTGGATCCCAGGAATACATCTAAGATCTGCCCAATACACAATGCCTCAATAGAATATGGGGAGGATAGGGATCTGTAGCAAAGAAGGTGAGAAGTGGCATAGGGAGGTAGTTGCCTTGATCAATATTTATCTTAAAGCCTTCGAAGCCCTTTATGAGAGTTATGCCCAGAAGGGCTTCGGGGTTCCAAGCATAGATGGGAGCCTCTTTCTGCTTGGCTCCACAACTACCTATGAAACTATAAAGATCCTGGGTCTCTCTATGTGGGGTAGAAGCCCCTTGATGATCACAGGGAGTTATTACATCCCTGTGGAAACAAAAGAACATAAAAAAACATTAATAACCATCGAGGGACAAGCGGGTGAAGGCATCGGCTGTAGTTTATCTAGGAAGACTAGGAGTGTAGATCTTGCGTCTCCACATTCTTCTACCCACCCTAGATATTATAGGTGGAGCCACTAGATATGAGGCAGCGGATGCAACGAGCAAGACGCTTGTAAGGAGAGAGAAGCCTATTTCTTTTAGGCCTATTGACGATGATAGCACTAGGGATCCAAAGGCTGCCGCCATAACCATTGCAAGACCTATTATTAGTTTACCAACTATGCTCGAGGCTCTAGCAACCCCTCTAGCGTTGCACTCACCATCCACCAGGCAGATCTCCCTAGCCCTAGCCATGTAGAAGCTGTTATAGTCCATACCAACTCCCAGCATTGCTGTGAAAACCACCTGGGGGAGGAACCAGAGTACTGGTGTTGAGAATATCTTGTTAAATATGAAGCCAGTAAACACCATAGATATTTGCGAGGATAGAACGACTAGTAGAACCGCTAATATTGCTGCTAATACGCTGCCGAAGACGATCATAAAGATCAGGATCATAGATATTACTGCAAAAGGTAGAACTCTGTACCAGAATAGGCTATTTACAAGCTTATCTAGCTCGCTAGATGTCGCAGTTGCGCCTCCTATGTATACTTGATAGCCGTTTCTAGAAGCCCATTCTCTAGCGATCTCTCTGATCTCCTCAATGAGATCCACGGCCTCCTTGCTGAATGTATTTGGCCTAACCACTATCCTCATATAGGCAATATTGTTAGAAATATAGGTAGAAACAGCTGGATCCCTAGGAGACGCTGAAGAGATATTTATGGGGGTGCCGAAGGGTCTTGTAGGGCCCTCAACAAGCTGTACATCATCTAGACTGGAGATCTTCACAGCTAGATCCTCGATCTTAGCTAGATCGTCACTAGTTATGGAAGAATCCTTCATGATAACAATATAGCTAGGAAAGATCCTCCCGTACCCCATATCGGACGCTATAGCATCTAGGGCAGCAATCGAGGGGCTATTTGATGGTAAGAAGAGCCTTAGATCATGCGATAGAGAGATCGTAGGATAAGCAGCGATAGATATAATCGATACCAGAGCAAATATCACAGGTACAACAAGACCTGACTTTATAATCAAGCTGGATATCCTGCCTAAACCACCCTCACCACGATCTATACCCGCATCTCTCCTAATACCCCACCAGAACCTTCTAGAGCCACCTGCCATTGATAGAATAGCCGGCACCAACGTGAGACATGAAGCTGCCGTGACAGCAACAACTAGGGGCATATATACTCCGAGGCTCCTGAAGAGGGGAAACTCCCATCCGAGCGCTAAAGATCCAAAGCCGGCCATCACAGTTAAAGCGCTTGCAATTATAGCGGGCCCAGCTCTCCTCAGAGCCTCTTCAGAAGCTCTCTTGGGATTTCTGATCTTCGCATACTCCTCTCTAAATCTATATACTAGATATGCTGCATAATCAGATCCGAGTCCCAGTGGTATTACATATATCAGGGTCCTCGTGAGAGATAGTATCTCAACAGATCCTGTGGATGCTATGAAGAAAGCTATCCCCCCACCAACAACCACCCCTAGGACTATCCCTGCATATGGTAAGATCACCGCTGCGAGGCTCCCTAGTATAGCTAGAAGCACGACAAATACAAGGACCTCCCCGATTCTAGAGATCCTTGCAACATCCTCTGAAGAGATCCTCTTGAGATCCTCATTTATAACATTGCTCCCGGTCCACAGCACCGACGCACCTGGGTAGCTCTTCTTAATAGCCGTAGATACCTCTAAAAAGAACTCCTTACTAGCAGCATATTGATCAGAGCCATTTGGGGTATATATGACTATGAAGGATCTTCCCTCATTACCTACAAGCTTGCCTGTTAAATTGCTCAGAACGCCCTTATAGATGTCACCAAAGATCTTGAAAGAAGCATTCTCAATAGCAGAGCTTAGCCCTAGATCACCCATGGCGACCTCTAATGCGAGGGAAGAGATTAGCTTTAAGGCTGATGGATCTATAGGATAGCCTCTTCCCCTAGTCTCCTTTTCTAAGAATATAGATGTAATATTACTAACATATCCATATATGACATCGCTGGACTGGTTCGGATAGGAGTTTACGAGGTATGAGGCGAGGCTCCTCATACCCTCGAGAGCCTCTTGGGAATACTCACTGCTGATGGATCGTATCTTCTCGAGGAGCTGGGAGAGGAAGAAGCTCTTAGCAATATCAACAGGATCTCCTCCCTCTGCCAGACTGGCCAGTATGTCATATGGCACGGATCCCAGTAATTCGCTGTATGGCGTGCCTCTGGAGCTAGTAATTAGAAGATCTATGGTGGCATTGATGATAGAAATCCTGACAATGGAGCCCGTGGCATTGGGATCATATTTCTCTAGTATGTACGATATGTCAGAAGCCTTTATCATTCCTCTACTCATATTCTCTGCAGCTGACGAGACATGGTCCCTCACGATAGGGATGAAATCGGATCTGGAAGCGTTTTTGAACCCTAGATCTATAATTGTTCTAGCCGTGTTACGATCAACACCGCCGATCCTAGATATTAAGAGGGTTAACGCCTCTCTAGAAGTGCTCTCATTACCCCATATAGAGCCTCTTGCCTCTGGATCTAGGGACAATATTGCCTCTGATATATAAGCGGAATACCTCGATAGATCCCCGAAGTATCTAGTAGCTTCTCTAACAACCATATCAGCCACAGTCTGGGTAGATATATTTCCCCATACTATCAGCCTGGCCAAGCCCCTAGATAGCTCCTCCCCTGCTCCCTGCGAGGCTATGGCTCTATATACCATATCTTCTATGTATATTCTACCGCTATCCCTGATCCTCGATGATAGGTTTTCACGCAGAGATAGTATCTTGGTAAGGAGGAATATCTGTGATGCTATGTGGGAGCCCTCCCGATCTGGTGGGGATAGAAGACAGTAGAGGCATGTCGAGAGATCTTTATATATGTCTTGCCATGCTCTATACAGGATCTCTATAATGACCGAGAGCTCTTCATCAGAGGTATTGGGTAGGTATTTCCTTAGCACCTGGGGTAGCAGGATCTCTGAAGCCACTCTCGATATAGCTATATCTGGCTGTATTCCTATTCTAGATAGGTTAAGGTATCTCCTGTAGATAGATCCCACCATCTCCGGGGGTAGCGGTGTTAGACTGGGATCCACTGTAGATAGATTTGTATAGGCTATATATTCCGTGCTGGAGATATTATAGTAATATATAGATCTTGCAGCTTGCCACCATATAAAGAGGTATAGGGTAGATATGTTATTCCTATTCACATCGCTATCTATCAAGTACTCAATAAGGACTGACACTTTCTTTGAGTAATTGAATGCTTGCCAATAGATCTCTGAATACCTCTTATCCAATATTCTCAATCCGTATTCATAGCTTGAAGCATTCCTAGAGAGGCTATATGCGAGATCTACTGCTGATGTATAATTAGAATCTATATTTATCAGAGCCTCCCTAGCCTCCCTCACCGCTCGTGAAAGCTCTGTGAAGGCATTTATTGCTGCCGAGAGGTTTCGCTCTATACTGCGGATCGTCTCTATTAGGCTCTTAACGCCTGCTGAGGCAGCAGATATAGAGGCGTTCGATACATTCTCTACACTTCTATATAGCTCAATAACCGCTTGCGGATATCCACCAATACTCTTAATCCTATTTGATGCACTCACATTATAGATCAGCCTAGAGATCTTCAGAGCAGTATCGGGATTAATTATATCAATGTTAGATACATATATTATATCGGATCCGCCGCTGCCGAAGTTCATAGATAATAAGAAGCTAGCTCTAGAGCTCTCCGAATCCCTCGGAAGAAGGCTCTCCTCAGTTGCAGATGTCAGCGATTCTAGCGACACGAAGAATGGATATAGGGACACGAGGGCTATAATCCATGTAGCTATTACTAGGTAAGGTCTATTCACGAGGATCGAAACAATTGGGGGGATTACACCCACCTATTAAGAGAAACTAGTGAGGGGTTATTATATATACAAGCCTTGGTCTTGGGACGAGGTTCTTAACCCGCTACCTAGCCAAGTGATAGAGAGACGCGTTTAAAGGATAGTCCTTGCATCAGTATGGTGGAGATATATGACCTCCTCCCCATCCTAGGGTTCAAGGGAGGAGGTTTCTTAGCTATCTCCCACACGAATTCTGAGCTGACTAGGTAGTTAGTTATGAAGCCAAGCCCTATTCCAAGGACGTTTGATGGTATTATGCCTATGAATGGATGTAAAGTTAATACAGTTGCGTAGTTTACTAGATTTCCTAGCCCTACTGCGACATGATATTTGGCAAGCCTTATATGGGCTTTCCCCAATTCCCTGAATCTTTTAAAAGTCCATCTATCATTTAATATGAAGTTGTTTATCGTCGCTGTCTCTATCGCTATTGGCGAGGCTATGTAGACTGGTAGTCCTGCATAGCTTACTAACGCGTATAGTAAGAGATTATTCACCACTACACCTGTTAGCCCTACCCCTAGGAACTTTGGTATTCTATAGTCGCTCAACTCTATAACCTGTTTTATGAACTCAAGACCTTCCCTCACCCCCAGCTTACTCTTTCCCCTGGTTCTAGGTCTGAATCTATATGGATGCTCTGCGATCCTCTTGTATCTACCCCTTACTAATATCTCTAGCAATATCTTGAAGCTTCTCCCATGCTTCTCAAAGCTCTGAGCATCGAGATCCTGGATCACTGATCTCTTGACAAGGAAGAAGCCTGAGAGAGGATCCTTAATACCTCTAGCCTGCGGGATCAGAACCCTTGACAATATGCTGGCAAGCCAGGAGAATATCCTCCTATGCACCCCCCAACCCTCTATACTACCTCCTTTCACATATCTAGATCCTATTACAAGATCTAGATCCTCTCTTAAGGCTCTCTCAACCATCTCTAGGATAGCCTCCGGGGGATGCTGAAGATCCGCATCCATGACAATAATATACTCACCAGAAGACTCCCTGAAACCCCTGAGAACAGCCCCAGCAAGCCCCCTAGAATTCCTAACGATAAGCCTCAAGGGAACACCAAGCCTAGAGGCTATGCCCCTAGCAAGCTCAGCAGTTCCATCAGAGGATGAGTCATCTACCATAACAACCTCATAGCTATAACCCTCCCTACTAAAGACCCTACTAATCCTCTCTAGAAGCTCACCAATATTCTCTGCCTCATTATATGTCGGCACAACAATACTGACTAAAACCCCTATACCCCTCCCCCACCAATCCCCACACTAACTTAGCCTTCTAGCAATTATATCTTTTAATATATGAAACCCACCCTCGAAGAAGCTATGTCTGCTCCATCAAAGCAATATCTGTATGTTTACAACATGTGAAACCTAGCCCCTTCGGGGCGGGGGTGAATAGTAAAGTTTATTAGGCCTATAAAGGCTTGGTTATTTTAGAGGGATCTATGCCTCTGGCGATAAGGGGGTACTAACCCTTTCAATAGGTGTGGAGGAGGTCCTGAGCCAGAGGCTGTAGAGCTCCTCAAGAGATACAATACAGCCCTAAACCACACCATAACCAGGATCCTGGGTCTGGATCTGAGGAGCATTGAGGGAGGTCCATAACCCTCTGTACAAAGAGCTGAGAGAATGGCTTAGTTCTTCATCAAGGACTGCTATTGACTGCTACAGGGATGCTCCTGTTAATGAAAGGGCTTAGAGGAATAATTCTAAGAAGGGGAAAAACCGAGGGTTAAGAAGCTAAGCATGTTGTTACACCCAGGGCAAAGCTACTGGATCAAAAAGGACTATGTGGAGATCACAGGCCGGGTTAAACTCAGGATCATCGGCTGGGACAGGAGATACGATGACTATGAGAATGGAGAGGCAAGGCTTGTGTATAGAGACAATAGGATGATGCTGTAGATATTCAAGAAGATACTAAGGCCAGAGCCTTACCAGCCTAGGGATGTTGTTGCTGTTGATGTTAATGAGGGAAAGATAGTCTATGGAAACCACGAGATAAACAAGGAGAGTGGCACAGGGGTTGATTGAGCCTATAGATGAAACTCCTCGCCGAGAATCTCCAGAAGAAATACTCATCAACTAGATATCCAGCCTGGAGGAGGAGAAGAGGGATCCTAAATAGAATAAGATCCTATCATAGGAAGTCTAGGAATATATTGGAGGACTGGGCTAAGAAAACATCTCTTGAGATAGCGATGCTTTCCAAGAAGCTTAGGTATGCAGTTGCCAGGGAGGATCTCACTGGGCTGATAAACACACTGAGAAGGATCGAGAGCAAGGATCACAGAACAAAGCTCGCCATAATGGGGTACTCAAGGCTGGGGAAGTGGATAGACTGGCAGGCAGAGAAACATAGTGTACCACTAGCCATAGTAAGCCCGAACAGAACATCATCGGAATGCCCTAAATGCGGTTCCAAAGGATTGGAGGAGGCTGGATATAGAAGACTTAGATGCCCAAGATGCGGCTTCGAAGGAGACAGAGACGTTATTGGGAAGCCCAATATAAGGAAGAGGGCTCTGAAAATGCTAAGGATCAAAGCAGATTCCGGGGAAGTTCTGACCACCCCCACTGCCCCCCAGATGATAGATATAGCCCCGAATAAATGGGGGGGAACCAATGAACTGCTCTGAGGCGGGGGCTCTGATGATCCGGGGAACCCTCGCCCCTTAAGGACGGAGAGGAGGTCGTCGAGTATGATTCTTTTTAAGCTTCACTGAAATTACTAGCTATTATAGAGGCTATGAGAAGCTAAGAGTTTATATACCTTAATAATATACTCATAATATAAGAATGGTGGAGAAGGATGTATGTCACGAGCAAGGTAGGAGAGCTTATAAGGAGAGCCCCTATCTCTGTATCCCCGAGTACAAGTATTAGAAACGCTGTCCAGATCATGAATAGAGAGAACATAGGGAGCGTCATAGTAACAGATCCAGAAGGAAGGGTTATAGGCATATTCACGGAAAGAGATCTTGTAAGGGTCATAGCAGAAGGTGTGGATCTTGATAGTAGCATCGCCAGCGTTATGACGAGAAACCCAGTAGTTATATACGAGGATGAACCTATATCACGGGCAGTTGTCTTAATGGCAGAGAAAAGGATACGCCACTTACCAGTGATAAGGAGAAATGGAACGCTAGTTGGTATGATTACAGCTAGAGATATCACCGAAAGGTTTAAGAAATACTTGGAAGAGTTAGGCGATATTAGCGAGTGATCAGTTTAAATCTATGGATACGAAAACCTCTCGACCACAAAGACATCACCACACCACCTCCTGGGCTATAATCTGGTTGGGGGTATTGATATCCTGGGGGTGCTATGATTCTCAGAGCTCTCCGAGGCCCTTTATGAAGGCTATACCCAGAAGGGCTTTGGGTTTTTAAGTCCAGATGGGAGCACGGCGCCGCTGGGCTTGACGGCCCTTCCGAGAAGCCTTCCAGGGCATATAGCCTTATCATCAAACAGCTAGGGATCAGACGGTTATAAGCCTAAGCCCAACATTTCCTCCTCATACACATAAGCCCTACACGTAGCCAGAAGCACTTAAATTCATTGATAATCATGTAACAGCATATTCGAATTAAAACAGGGCTCTACTTACATTCTTACAACTGGAAGCCTCGCCCTTCAGGGCGGGGAGGAGGTCAGAGATCTAAGAGGTTCGATGAGATAGTTAAGTATGTTGCTGAGGAGTTTGAAGCGACTCTAAGGGTTATTAACAATGTTGTTAAGATCTTAATACCTTTATCCAGGTTCTGGGATAGGAAGTGTAGAGTTACCTGCGAGGGTGATTACTCATGGTTCCTATATTAGATATAGAGACATGCACATACACACGTAAACCTGCATTTAACGATCCAATAATAGCTTTTGGCATTAGAGAGTGTGGTTTAGGAGATTGATGTAGAAGTAATGCAGGTATAATACATACATGGGCTTCATAACCAACAGTCTCAGCTTGATAAGCTGGACTGCTCTGAGATTATGCTGAATAGCTTTTCCCTCAGCTTATCATTTTTGTAAAAAAACTTGCTCATCACAGCTAGATCTATCGATCTCATTATCTCCAGATCCCTTTTTAGGTGCTTCACTATCTTAGTATATTCTTTAGCTTCATATCATTTAGGAACATTTCCTCCCTTGCCAATGGGCTCCGGTACTTCGAAACCCTTTTCCCTGAGACCTGTGGCTAGGTTCTCTAATTTATTTCCATTTCCTTTAAAAATCATGCGATTGAAAGACAAAGCTATCTGGAACAGATCTAATGTGAACACATCGTGCCATAGCTTGTTAAACTCGGAAAGTGATCCTCTATATTCCACGGATTTTTGAATGATCAGAGGTATATCAAAGCGGAGTATGTTGAAGCCTACAACAATGATAATCCCTTCTTCTTTAAGGAGATTCTCGAGATACTCATAGAATTCTCTAACAAACTCCTTCTCAGAGCCGAGATCCCATTCAGAGAGATACTTGAACTCATAGCCCTCACTAATGGATTCATAGCTATAATTTGATCTGTCATCAATAATGCTATTAACCATGATCTTTACATTAACAAACGCGCGGCCCAACTGCTTTTTATCGGTTAACTCTTATAACTTTAGATCTGCTTCACAGTTGGAGCACTCGCCTTTTAGAGTGGGTAGTATGTCATATGCGGGTAGACGAGCTAATACTGAAGAATAGGCGGACTGGCTAGATATTCTAGAGTCAGGTATTTCGCCCCTTGAGGCGATTTCTCTAAAGATTAGTGAGCTGGGCCTGAGGTATCTCCTTTTCGTTGAGTAGTCTACCATGGCGAGGTCGAACCTCATTCTGAAGCCTGAGGCCCACTCGTAGTTGTCGATCAGGTTCCAGTGTAGATATCCTCTGATACCGATCCCTTCTGAAGCTTCCCTAGCTATCTGGGCTATGTGTTATACTATGAACCATGGCCTCCAAAGATCTTTTTTATCCGCTATATAGTTTTCTGTAACCATAATCGGGAGTTTGTAGAGTCTCCAGTACTTCGTTGGAACATTGTAGAACCCCTCGGGATATATTTCCCATCCGAAGTCGCTTGTAGGCCTGTTGGCTAGGGATCTCGAGTTAGGCTAGCAGGCGAAGCCGTAGCCTGGGGCTGCTGAGATCTCTGGGTAGCCCTTTAGAATCTTCCTCCTAGTTATCACGGTCCTAGAATAAAATAATTGATCCCGACCCGATCGATTCTTCCCTTCAGATCATCCCTAGAGGATCCATTGAAAATTCCTTTAGTTAGTGCGTCGAAGAAGTAGCGGATCTGGAGCCCCTAGTAGTCGTCAGCTACTTCCGCGTCTTCCTCTCTCAGGGGCTGTACATCAGGCACAGCATAGATCAAGCCAACAGGCTTTTTCGAATACATCTTCACGTTATCATAGGCCCTAGCATGGGCCTCTAAAAGGTTCTTCCTAGCCTCCATCATGGATCCAAGGTCTAGATATCCAGGCGGGACTGCCCTTATCTAGAAGTAGCCGAGACCCCAAACATCGTTGAGTTCGTTCGTAGTGCTCCACATATCCATAGGATCGTCGATCTTCCAGGAAATATATGCATCATACTTAGCGAACTCAATCACACTGATCTATCCTGCCTAGCCTGGAGCAGCAGACTTGGGCCTGTCTTCTTAACTGCAATGGGGCCGTAGATCTATAGGGGAGAGGCCAGTGGTATAGATTAACGATATGACTAGCCGCCTCTAGATTTCCAGTCACTCAGAATGGCTCTGTATCTATCCAGGGCATCCTTATTAGCGAGGTCATTCAACTTCTTTAGATCCTTATCCTCTACCGCGACCCTCGTAACATCTTCTCTGCTCTCCTTAACCTGGGTCTTGACCTCTGTAGTTGGTTTGGGAAAGATTCTTGCCCACTCGATACCTATTCTCGCAGCTCTCATTCCAGGCTCCACGCCATATCATGATCAGATCTATATAGATCCCGGTACCCAGGCCCGTTCTCCGGGAGATCACAGCTCACGGCCCTTGTGAGAATGTTTTTAGGATCATGAATCCACTTGAACCAGTCGCTCTCGTATTCAGACCCCCGGGAAGCCTGTCTCGTGGTAAAAAAAAAACCGCAGTTGAGAAACCGAAGAGGAAGCCCTTCGGAAGCTTGATCACCATGAAGCCTCCTAACTTACTATCAGAAAATTTAATACTATTACATATAGATGCTTTAATGGCATATTATGTAAATTCTATATAAAGCAATTAAATATCTTATAATCCATGATCTTCCGTTGAGGGACGTCAGCTTCAAGAACTTCCGCCGCTCTTCTAGATCTTCTACCTTTTCCGCTTATCCCCTGATGGTTGTTGATTATCACTGATATTAATTTGCTTTGGATTGCTTTGCTTCTTGATCCACAGGGTTTTTAGCCCTGCGGCATCGGGGGGACCCCCACCTCCCCCACAGGGATCTTGGGATCTCTATGGGCTCACTGGTGGCTGTTGAGCCCAGCGGAAAGAGGCTCCCATCTAGGCTTAAAAACCTAGAAGCCCTTCTGGGCATTGCCCTCATACAGGGCTTCGGTCCCGGGTGCTCCAAAGGTCATAGCATCCTGAGGTCTCTGCACACCCAGGTCTAGCAGAGATATCGCCTCATCATCAATACAATTATGGATTGGATGCTTAAGCCTAAGCCCAGACAACAAATGAATATAAAAGCATTCCTACTACCATGAAAAAGTATACAGCCCTCATTCCCAGAGCATAGATAAAGAGCTCCAAAGCCAAAGGATCAATGGTTGCTCTAGTGCTACATGCTATTATGCTCTTTTTCTAATTACTGCAAAAAACTCTACTATGAGTATAGAGGATCTCGTGCCTATCCCAAAGATCCATACTAAGAGTTTCACACTAGATGCATAAGACATCGTAATGGCTACGCTCTTTCCATTCTATGTCATAAGAGGGGAACAAGCCTTACTCTTTAGGGAGGGGCATGGTGTGGATTTTTAGACCTTCTAGGGAAGCGTCAAAGCCTGATGATTATTGGAGTAGAGCCAATAACCCCCACCAGAGGGGTGAAGCCCGAGACCCCAGCATAGATAAGATGATCTACTATAGAAATGAAAGTAAGAGACTCTACTATTTACTGATGGCATTGAACAAAGCTGGCCAGGATATGTTTACTTCTGGTTCCTTGTTATTTTGATTATATTTTCTATCTCATGTGCTATCTTTACTATTTCTTTTGAGGCTGGCGAGTCTGGGTATTGATCTAGAATCGATATTCCTTTATCGTTACTCTCAGCTATTCTGGGGTCCAGCGGGATTTTCCCAAGGATCTTTGTTCCCAGAGCCTTGCTAAGTTTATCCCCGCCCCCTTTTCCAAATATATAGTATTCCTTCCCATGCTCACATATAAAGTAGCTCATATTCTCTATAACGCCTATAATGGGTATATCCTTTCCAAGACTCTCCCTGGTCATCTTCACGAATCTTATAGACTTAGCAACCACGTGAGAGCTAACCTCCGAGGGGAGGGTTACAAATATAAGTCCCTCTATTCTAGGTACTGTCTGAACAAGGTTCAGGGCATCATCACCTGTACCAGGGGGCATGTCTATTAATAAATAGTCTAGATCCCCCCATTCAACATCCTCGAGAAGCTGTTGAAGAACCCTCACCTTTATAGCGCCTCTCCACACAACAGGCGTTGTTTTATCGCTAAGCATAAGATCTATGGAAACAACCTTAACACCTCCGTACCCCTCTGCAGGTTCTATCCTAGGCGTTCCCGGGGTCTTCTCAACAACCGCTAGGAGTTCCTGCTTAACCCCGAGCATTATGGGCATAGAGGGTCCGTGGAAATCCATGTCAAGAACCCCGACTCTTCTCCCAAACTTACTCAGAGCCACAGCAAGGGAAGCCGTGACAAAGGACTTCCCCACACCCCCCTTACCACTTAAAACCGCCAATATGTTCCTCACACTCTTAAGATTCTCGGATACCTTTATACCGGGCTGTGGCGGAGGTGCTAGAGGTCCGCCCCTCTGTTGGATCCTCACACCCCCCTTACCACTAACACCCCCCATTCTATATGGATTTGACAAAATAGTTACCATTAATTAATATATCTGGGAAGCATATATAGAGACATACTAACCTTTAAGATGAGATCCTCCTACTTTCAATTCTATAGTAGATCATTTGGGGGCTTTGTCTCTTTTTGACAGGCCCTTGTAGTTGGTGAGCGATATGTTTATATAAATCAAAATGATGATCTACTATAGAATTGATAGAGTAGATGGCGGGCGATGGTCTCTCTTGTAGATGCTGATCTTTCTTCTTAATTCCCAGTTGTGGCGATCTTTATTGAGCTCTTAGGAATTATCTATATTTATGATATTTATTTATATTAATTTAATTCTTTATATTGTGAATGCTTATATACCCCGTATGATGGATATACCTGGGCTGAAAACTCTGAAGAAGATATTCGAAAAGATGGTATCGAAAGCCCCTGAGCTAGATATCATGGAGAATCTTAAGAAGAATCTTGATCTCTCTCTCAAGGCCATAGATATAATATATAGCTTAATCATAGACTGCAAGGACTATGGCGAAGCAGCGTTAAAGGCTAATGAGGTTCTCCTAATGGAAAGGGAGGCGGACAATCTAACTGAAGAGACATTCACAAAGATACTCAGAGGATCTATACCGCCTGCCCTAGTCTCAGAGCTCCAGTACCTAGTTGATAAGACAGATGATATAATGGATAGGATATACTTCATAGGAATGGAGCTTGCAAGAGCCTATAAGAATAGACTAGTATCTAATGAAGAGTTAAAATCTATCTACGCCGATATAGGGCTTATGCTAAGCCTAGCAAAATCGGGCCTTCAGAAGCTTCAAGAGCTATATATAACAGCTTTTAGAAATAGAGAGAACACAATGAAGCTCAGAGCCGAGATAGATGTTATTGAGGATAGGATAGATGAGGCCAAGAATCAAGCGCTCAACAAGATATATGAAAGCAAAGGTCTGAGAGCTATAGAGATCTTCCACGCTATAGAGCTGATCAGGGTCGTAGACGACATAGCAGATGCCACAGAAGATGCTGCTCATGCAGTAGTTAGGCTGGAAAACTCCATAATCTCCTAAGCAAATCTCCTCATGAGCCAAGAACTGGGAACTATTCCCCTTATCAAGTTAACCAGGAGTGAAAGGAAACAGGTTTCTTCATTACTACAGCTTTAATATATCGCTGTATCTCCCATACACACTGACCTCCTCCCTACCCTTTTACTGGCGGTTCATTGGTTTCCCCCATCTATTCGGGTTTCTGTCATCTGGGGGGCAGTGGGGGTGGTCAGAGATCCCCCGGAATCTGCTTTGATCCTTAGCATTTTCAAAGCCCTTTTTCTTATGTTGAGCTTTTCAACAACGTCTCTATCTGCTTCGAAATTGCATTGTGGGCATCTAAGTCTTCTATATCCATTTTCAATCATCTCTGCATCGCATTTTGGGCATTCTAGGATGTCCCCTAGGATCTACTATTGCTAGTGGTGATCAGCGCTTCATAGCCTGCTAGTCTATCCACTTCCCAAGCCTTGAATACCCCATTATGGTGAGCTTTGTTCTGTGATCCTTGCTCTCGATCCTTCTCAGGGTGTTTACCAGCCCCGAAGATCCTCTCTAGCAACTGCATATTGAAGTCTTAAAGCTAGCCCCACGATCCTCAGAGATGTCTTCCTAGCCCAGTCCTCCAATATATTCCTAGCCTTTCTGTGATAAGATCTAATTCTATTCAGGATCCCCCTTCTCCTCCTCCATGCAGGATACCTTGGAGAGGAATATTTCTTCTGGAGGCTCTCAGCAAGGAGTTTCCATCTATGGGCTCTATTAATCTTGGTGTCTATCTCCTTGTTTATCTTAGCATCTCCATAGACTATCTTCCTCTCATTAATATCTACGGCTATAACATCCCTAGGCTGGTAAGGCTCTGGCCTTGGTATCTTCTTTGATATCCAAAGCATCATCTTATTATCTCTATACACGAGCCTAGCCTCCCCATTATCATAGTCATCGTATCCCCTATCCAAGCCAATTATCCTCAGCCTAACCCCGCCTATAATCTCTACGTAGCCTTCTTCAATCCTATACCCTGATCCTTGGTGTAGGAGCATTGATAGCTTCCTAACCCTAGGCCTCCTACCCCCCTAGGATTGTTCCTCCAGGCATTGGCATTTGCAAGGGCATCCCTATAGCAGTCAACAGCAACCCTTGATGGAAGTCCAAACCATTCTTTGAGCTCTCTATATAGAGCACTATGAACCCTCCCAATGCTTCTTAGATTTAGGCTCAGGATCCTGTTTATAGCATAGTTAAGAGCCACATTGTATCTCCTGAGGAGCTCTATAGCCCCAGGCTCGGGACTAACCACCACCCCGACCGAGATGGTTAGCGCCCTCTCATCGCCATAGGCCATAGAGCCCTTCCAAAAACAAGTGCCTGGAAAGCTATTAAAACCATCCCCGCCTTAAAGGACGAGGCTTCCAGTTGTAAATAGTTGAAGATCTAGAGCATAGAGGTTTAGTATCTAGCTGCTCAGCATATGGCTGAAAAGCCGACGATGATCAAGACTCTCTTCGATATTAAGTAATTAGATAAGACTTGCCGCCTGCCATTTACCCGAGAGAGGCTATTGCCGTCCTCGGACTCATCACGACCCACCCTGGCAGGCTACAGGAGTGCAGCTCCCCCATGCACCCAGGGAAGTTAGGAAATCTATGAAGAAGCTTAAGGAGAGAAAGAAGAAAAAGGACTATAGGATGAAGACAGCAAACCTTATAGTCAGGGACGCCATGAGGACTAGGGCGTTATAGTTGTTGAGAGAATCTCCGGAGATGACATCAGGATCATGATCGCTAGGTATAAGAATAAGCAGTTGAAGCACAGGATATATCAGAGTGCATTGAAGGGAGAGCCCAACACAATAATAGATAAGGCAAGGGAGTACAGAGTGCCGGTATTGATGATAGATCCCAGGAATACATCTAAGATCTGCCCAATACACAATGCCTTGATAGAATATGGGGAGGATAGGATAGGGATATGTAGCAAAGGAGGCAAGAGGTGGCATAGAGAGGTAGTTGCCTTGATCAATATCTATTTTAAAGCCCTCGAAGCCCTTTATGAGGGCATTGCCCAGAAGGGCTTCTGGGTTTTAAGTCTAGAGGGGAGCCCCATTCCGCTAGCTTAACAGCCACTAGTAAGCCCATAGAGATCCCAAGATCTCTGTGGAAGAGGTGAAAGTCCTTCGATGCCTCAGGGAAACCATAGAAACCCTGTGGATCAAGAAAAGCAGCAATCTAAAACACGAGAAAAATCAATAACAATCAATGTCATCAAGGGACAAGCGGCTATATGGGCTCGCTCTTAAGTATCTAGATGGTGTAGAGATTGGCGCTGGATACTGTTTTAGGGTTGGAGATCAGGTCTTCTCTTAGGAGGAGTTAGAATTAAGATAAGGCTAACTGCTTAATATTTTGGCTCGATTGCTATGAGAAAAATGACCTTGGCTGAATAGTATGAGGTAAAGCGTGTTTAGTATGGATAGTGATGATGCTATGTATAGATGTGCCTCGCTTTCTATGGCTCTTAGCATTGAGCCTATATATGGTGATGGTATACCTACTATCGTTGATGCTACGTAGAGAGACGAGTAGATCTTCCCGATATCTTTTCCGTATACCAGCTCATGGATAACCAGGTTGTAAGATGGTATCCAAGCAGCTATAGAGGCTCCAAGCAGTGTGAATGATATATATGGTGCTGGGCTCTGGGGTCTGGGATCTATGGATAGTGCTAGCGCAGACAGAGCTGTGAGAATCTCTGACAGAGCCAGGGTTGATATAGGTGACTTCTCAGAGATCGCCCCAAATACGTAGGATGTAGCAAACCAAGAGGTGTTTTGGATAGCATATAATAATGCTACATCTCCATCGCTAAATCCTTTCTCTGATAGATAGGCTGACACGAGTGGCGACCATAGATAGAATGAGAATCTATCCACGCAGCTGTAGATTGCTATGAAAGCTACAACCCTTAGATCCTTTATCAATTGACCTAGATCTCTAACAGAAATTGAACCCTCATAGCTAGCCCTGACCCTCTGGGACGGTATATAAAGGATCATGAAGGAGGAGATTAATAACAGCATAAATAGTATAGCAAATAGAAGCCGGTAGCCAAAAGCCTCTCTAAGAACGTGCCCGCATAAAGGTCCTATAACCATGGCTATTGATGAGGACATCATTATATATCCGAACCACCTTCCTATTTCGCGACCAGCTAGATCCATTATAAGTATATTCCTAGCAACGATGAGCAGAGAGAAATATATATTATATAGCACAATGCTGGTGGGAAACCCTATGGAGGGCGGTAGAAGAACTATGAAGAGAGGAGATAGAGCTCCCACAAGATAGGCTATAAAGGCAAAGAATCTCCTACCAAATATATCAGAGAGAAACCCCGTGATCAGTATAAAGAAAATAGAGATAGCATATGAATACACCTCCCATATAGATTGACCTTGATACCCAAACCCAACAGAAACACCATAGAATCTGATCTGGTAAGCATATATAGAGGAAGAAAAGCTAGAAAGCCCACCAGCCATAGCTAGAACCAAAATACTCCTAAACCTAGTGTCCAAGCCATAGACACCCAGCTAGCTACTAAAGGTGGCTAACCAATTAATAAGAGTGACGAGCACTTATAGGATTTAATCCCCAATATATAGAAGAACTATAGACAGATTGACTAATATATAGGGGTTCTGGTTTCATTGGGCTTGGTGTTTACCAAGCCCTCCTCCCTTGGTTTCAAAGTCCTCAGAACCCCTTTCATCGAGATCCATATCGCTGGGCTCCACTTGCTCGGGCGACTCCTGTCCACAGCTCCTCCTTCATAGATACCTCTAGGTCATCTATGCGGGGAACCCCCACCACCTGGTTCTCCTATACCTCTCAGTATCCACATAACCGCTTGTCCCCGATGGTTGTTGATTATCGCTGGTATTAATTTGTTTGGTGTTGCTGTGTTTCTTGATCCACAGGGTTTTTAGCCCTGTGGTTATCGGAGACCTTCACCTCCCCCACAGGGTTTTTGATACCCCTGTGGGTTCATGGATGGCTGTGGAGCCCAGCGGCACCGGGCTCCCATCTAGGGCTAGGCTTGAAACCCCGAAGCCCTTCTGGGCAGAGCCCTCATAAAGGGCTTCGGTCCCAGGTGCTCCAAAGGTCATAGCATCCTGAGGTCTCTGCACACCCAGGTCTAGCAGAGATATCACCTCATCATCAATACAATTATGGATTGGATGCTTATAGCTTAAGCCCAGACAACAAATGAATATAAAAGCATTCCTACCACCATGAAAAAGGATACAACCCTCACATACATCATGGGGCTCCACAAAGAAGAGTTTTCCACCAAACACTATAGATCAATATGAGATCCAAAACTATTCATGAATACTATAACACCTCTAGCCTATCTCTTCATAATTAGATAGTAGAAGGATCTATCAAAATAAAAATAGAAAGCAAAGGGATAGGTATTTATTAGGGACTAAAATTATAATCATATTGGGCGCCGCGGTAGTATAGCCCGGCCCAGTATGCGGGCCAGGAAGGCCGCCCAGGGTCTTCTGGGCAAAAGCCTCGCCCCATATGGGGCGAGGCCATACCTATTTTCGTTTAATCTAATTATCTGTAGAGCTTGAGCTTCATATGATTTAATATAAGCCCCATGAAACCCTTGGCTTGACATTGAAGAGAGGGCAGGCCTCGCCCCTCAGGCGGGGAAAGGTTATATTAAATAGATGGATTAGGTCTAGTTCTTTAGGGCGGGAGGAGGTCGTGAACTACCAATGACCTTCTCCTCACCCTGAAGGGCAGGGTTTCCTATTGCCTGATCTAGAGTGTTAGGCCCCTGACGAGGGATTGAGGGATTAATGACTTAACACCATTATGCGTTTACCAAGTAGCTCTCGATCTTTCTTGTTATTATTATCCTGTGTCCTGGCCTTCTTGCTATATTTACTGCAGCATTTATATCTGCATTTATCTTCCTCCCAGTCTTCCTAATAGATATACAGACCTCTGTAGATCCTTCTCTTCTTGTGTTTCGCCCCACATATTGAGTATCTCTGGCTTGTATATTCCTCAGGAGCTATATCAACGTCCATGCCGTATTCCATGAATATATCCACGTTCCACAGAACTATCTTTCTAAACCACCATATGTTAGTGTTATACTCGTTACCATTGTTCTGTGATAGCGTTATGGGGTATCCTATGTATAGCTTCTTAACTCCTTTTCTATAGAGCTCATCAGCTAGGAGTCTGATCGCTGTTATGTATAGGTGTCTGAGCCTCTCATCCCTCTTATACATAGCATAGATATTTCTCGTGATAATATATCCATTTGATATGCTAAGCCTCTTCAGCATGTCTATTATAGATATGTAGCTATCTCCCTCTTCCACCAATAATACTCAGAATTGATAGATCCTCCTTTGACGATCAATGCCGATCCATCCGAGATCACCACAGCGAATAGATTGTTAAGATCCAAATCAATGAATGCCTCCTTATCACCAATAGGATCCCTCTGCTTAATAGATCTAGGGTTTACAACCCCTACCCTTTTTATCCCTGTAGTTGGGCTTTATATACCCCTAGAGCTAGGCGGTTCTACACCAGCCCCTATTGGTATGTAGGCGAACCACCTGCCATTAACATGTTTTATCTCAAGCCTGCTCTGCTTACCCTCCCACCTAATCCTACCAACATATCTACTCTTAGATCGAAGTCCTCGAGGACTAGATAGCCCTCACACTCATTAACAGCTCAAGATGATATCTATAATTCCTAATAAATATTTATGAATCTTCTTCTCCCCAGTATCCCTATCCTTCCAACAATCTGCAAGGGATAGCTTCTTAATGAATAGCAGAAGCTTTCCCCTGCTTCGACCACGACCCAGTCTTCATACTAGATAGCTATAACGAGACCCTTGCTTGCCCTGGATATAAAATGAAAAACCAAGTCAGCCATAGAGCTAGAGGTCTGACCTCTGCTTGTCCCCCGATGGTTATTGATTATCGCTGATTTTCTTTTTGCTTTGGATTGCTGTGTTTTTGATCCACGGGTTTTTAGCCCTGTGGCATCGGGGACCTCCACCTCCCCCAAAGAGACCTAGGGATCCCTATGGGTTCATAGGTGGCTGTTGAGCCCAGCGGCACCGGGCTCCCATCTAGGCTTGGAACCCCGAAGCCCTTCTGGGCATAGCCCTCATATAGGGCCTCGGTCTAGGGAGCTCTAAGCATCATAGCATCCCGAGGACTCTGCACACCATGATCTGGCAGAGATTATCACCTTATCATCCAAAATGCTAAGGATTGAATGATTATAAGCTTAAGCCAAGATAACAAACGAATATAAAACATCTCTATTAACATAAAACATAAAAAAGATGTAGCCCACTAACCCTGTTCTTGAGCCATGTTGGTTTCCAGGATATAACTAGGTACTCCCTGGTCTTAGTGCCATCTTTAATCTCTTTGTTGTTTTAGTCTTATAATCGATCCTCATGATTATGGTCTTGCACCTAGCAAACCTACTGCCCTTAGCTTATCCTTCTAGCTCTTCCTCTTAGATACCTCTTCCTTTGGATTTGATTATGAATATACTACCCTTATAACAGTGTCTACTTGGTATGTAGCGTAAGGGTTATCCTTCATAAGCTCACCCTTAAGGCGTTTCTTGAAAGCCCTATCTTCCGGAATTCACGGAATACGTACCTTTAAACCCATATTAGTGATCAGCTTTCCACCTCCTTCTAACAAGCTCTGGGAAGCGTATCTCCACTGTATATAATACTAGATCAGATCTTCAGATCTATAGCTTTCTGGAGATCATAAACAGCCATTTACAAGCTCCGATGCCCTCCCATCCCTAATAGGCACACTATATGCCCTCACAAGTTCAAGGATCTTCAATGAGCTTCTTTGCACATTTAACCATATTCTCATACTTATGAACCCTTATAAACTATACGAAACCCAAAAACAGTTTCAGAACGGCGGATGGGAGACCTCATGCTTAGAGAGTTCTTATATCCCAAGGAATATCTGGTTTTGGGTGCTTAGAGTCCTAAAATTTAAAATATCTCACCATAGAGGGCGACGTCTGCTATCTATCATTGTCAGGATCTACAGCATGTCTTTAAACGGCTTAGCTATATATACCATGGAAACCGGTGGTTAAGCTGACTGAGGAAGAGTTTAAGAGATATCTAGAAGCGGGGAGAATAGCTGTTAAGGTTAAGGAGGAGATTCCCAGGATCTCTGTGCCGGGAGCCAGGGTTCTAGATGTGGCAGAGAGGATAGAGAGTCTGATCAGATACTATGGGGGAGAGCCAGCATTCCCTGTAAACATATCCATAGGATCTGTAGCGGCTCACTATACACCGACTATAGAGGATAGAACAACCTTTCCTGAGGAGGGGCTCGCTAAGGTGGATTTCGGGGTTCATGTTGATGGGTATATAGTGGATACGGCTATAACAATAGATCTGGGTGGGAGCTATTCAGCTATACTTAATGCTGCGAGAGAAGCTCTGGAGAAGGCCCTCCAGAAGGTGGCTCCTGGCATCTCTTTCAGAGAGGTTGGGAGGGTTGTTGAGGAAACGGCTAAGAGGTATTCCCTCAAGCCTGTTAGAAATCTTAGTGGGCACAGAATCGATAGATATAGGATCCATGCTGGAGAATCGATACCTAATTATCCAGAGTCGCTTGTGCCATGGAAATTCAGGGATGGAGGTGTATATGCTATAGAGCCTTTCATAACAAATGGCGCAGGACTGGTTTCGGAAGAGAAGCTAGTCACTATATACTCGGTCAAGAAATCGAAGATCAAGGCTTCGGAGGATGAAGAGAGGGTGCTTAGAGAGGCTTCCACAAGGTTTAGGGGTCTGCCATTCTGCGCGAGATGGCTCTCAGATTCAGGGGAAAATATAGAAGAGATCCTCGAAAGGCTGAGAGGCAGAGGCGCCCTACACCCATACCCAGTATTAACGGAAATCAGTGGAGGACAAGTTGCCCAGTTTGAGGAAACAGTTGTGATATATAGAGGCACACCATACATGATCACTAAACGACTATAGACGCACACCTAAGACCCCTCGAGAGACTCGGGCACGTTTCCTACCCTACGATTACCTCAGCAGATCTGCTAAGCAGCGCTTAACTTTCAATTCTATCTTTCTTTCAATTCTATAGTAGATCATCTATTCTATACTGGGGTCTCTAGTATCACCTCTCTGGTAGGGGTCATTGTTTCCGCCTCAATGATCATCGGGTTGGGGTACGGCTCGGGGTCTCCCCCCTAGGGACATCGGGGGCACTCTGAGGGGTGTCCATCTGAGACATCAACCCCCAAGCCTTCAAAACTATATACCTCATCACAGCTATAGATATCTCCTTAGAAAGCTTAAAAATACAGACACTATCTTGCCCTAAAGAGCTAGGTTGCCTGGTTGTCGGGACCTTACTTAATGTGTAATAGTAAGTATATTATGTGTGGTTATGAAGATATATTTTCACTTGCCTCATTATATGGGGGTATCATGGCATCTGATCTGAAGGGATTTGTGTTTGGTGTAAAAGCCCTTGATTGGTGTGTTGAGCGTGTGGATCCTAGGTCTATGATTGCTATTGTGGGTCCTTCTGGTGGTGGGAAGAGTTTGCTGGTTAGAAATATAGCTTCCTATCATCTCGCTAAAGGTGGGTATGTGATCTACCTAGCCCTAGACGATGATCCTCTGCATGTCGTTACTTCTCTCTCGAGCCTTATTGGCGAGGATGCTGCTAGATCTTCTATATCTAGCGGGAGGCTAAGGATTATAGATGGCTTCTCATATAGAATGTCTCCTCTAAAACCTTCTTTAGACATCATAGCCAGATCTCTCCAGTCGCTCTCAATGGATGAGATACTCTCAGCAACTAGGGTTGAAGCATCATATGTTTCTGAGAAAGGAGGAAGGGGGGTCATGATTATAGACTCTTATAACGAGATCCTATCCTCAGGAGAGATAAGCGGCGCGACTGAACTTATTAAAAGGATTAGGGCTATAGTATCTAAGGGGTATGGGATAACATCGCTCGTGGTTGTTCACACAGATTCTGAAGAGATAGCTGGGTGGCTTAAGACCATCGAGAATACATTAGACGGCGTTGTGGTGGCTAATATAGAGATGGATATCATGAAGAAGAAGGTGTCTAGATATCTATATATAAAGAAAATGAGATTCGCGGCACACTGCATAGAGCCAATAGAGTATAAGGTTGAAAAGGGGAGAATCGTTGTGTGACCCTCTCTTCAAAGGACAGGCGTGATCAAGAGTATCTCTATAATTGCTACCAATACATAGCAGCAAAGAGAGAGATAGGATAGGGGTGTCATATGATATACATTATAGGTTCTGGGCCAGGTGACCCTGAGTTAATAACTATGAAGGGATATAGGATCTTGAGATCTTGTGACGTGATACTAGGATTAAGCAAACCTCGCCTTTTAAGGCGGGGTAGGGCTTTGGATCGTTATGCTTTTTAACCTTTGTATCGTGTTATATAGGGGTTGGGGTGTCCATCTGTGGGTAAAGTGCTTAAAAGGATGACCCAAGGGGGGACGACTCCCCGATCATTACTCACGGATGGGCATCCCGACCCCCTCCAAGCCCTGAGAGAGGAGATTGAGGAGAGGCTTAGCGATAACTGGGGAGATGTTAGGCTAAGACTGCTACCTACAGAAAACGAGCATGAGAGCCTAATGGGTATTGGATTGACGTGTGCTAGGTTATTCAATGAGCTTAACTATGAGAAGAGGCAGGCATTCTTCAAGGGAGGGCTGACAAAAAGGAGGAACCATGAGATAAACAGAAAATATTATTATAAGTATAATGAGACATTAGGCGTTAATGCTCAAGCAGTTATCCAGAAGAATGATGAGGCTTGGAGCACATTCTTCAAGCAACTAGATCTGAGGAAACAGGGTAGATTACCACCACATATCAGGAAGGTCTCTCCACCAGGCTATTGGAAGGACAGGCTTACAGGTGAGAAGGAGATACATATATTCGTTAGAAGTGATAGATACTACTTGGAGCCTATAAAAGAGGGTGAAGGCTACCTTGTACTCAAAGACTTTAATCTCAGGATAAGATATGTTGGCAGGATCAGGTGGGAGGGTAAGCAAGGAAGACTTGAAATAATATATGTTAATGGTAGGTGGTTCGCACACCTACCAATAGAGGTTGGTGTTGAGCCACCTAAATCAAATAAGAGGGGCTATGTAAAGCCCAACTACAAGGATAAAAAGGGTAGGATCGTGAACCCTAAGTCTATTAAGCAGAAGGATCCCATAGGGGATAAGGAGGCTTTCATGGATATGGGTTTGAATAACCTATTCGCTGTGGTAACTACAGATGGATCAGTAATGCTCATCAAAGGTGGAACAATCAAATCCGAGTACTACTGGTGGAAAAGAGAAATTGCTACATACCAGTCTATAAGGGATC
>Ga0079996_134207_pt1 | contig 24714 bp, 30 predicted proteins | sample PerSpoAPS_AMetaG_FD_69199 | JGI IMG/M metagenome (GOLD analysis project Ga0079996, IMG submission 69199) | Thermal spring microbial communities from Yellowstone National Park, Wyoming, USA - Perpetual Spouter A (PS_A) MetaG (SPADES assembly)... | ecosystem: Environmental > Aquatic > Thermal... | reverse complement strand
TGCGATGACCTTTGGAGCACCCGAGGCCGAAGCCCTGTATGAGGGCTCTGCCCAGAAGGGCTTCGGGGATCCAAGCCTAGATGGGAGCCCCATTCCGCTGGGCTCGACAGCCACTAGTGAGCCCATAGAGATCCCAAGATCCCTGTGGGAGAGGTGGAGGTCTCCCGATGCCGCAGGGCTAAAAACCCTGTGGATCAAGAGACAAAGCAACACCAAACAAAGGAATATCAGTGATAATCAATAACCATCGGGGGGACAAGCGGAAGCATCTCTCTAAGCATCTTAGTATGTATATATACATGGCTTCCTCTAGCGCCCTGAACCCCCTCCTAGATAACTTCTTTGAGGATAGAACAGCGGTTCTAATAACAACTATCCTATCGCCTGGCTTTGCAACCCACACCTACTCTCCATTTCATACTCCTAGCCATCATCCCTAGTCCTCGTTTACCCCTAAACTTTCACTCCAACTATATTAATAATAAGCATATATAAAAACGTTCCTGCTATCGTGAAAAAAGATGCGGCCCATCTAATTCATGCATTCCTAGTATTTTAAGCATTGTTCTAGCGTTCTCAAGCATGTAGTGGTTGTTGTTGAAGAATATATATACTTTTTCTGGCTTGAGCTCTAGGATTGCTCTGCTTAGTTCTCTTAGCTCCTCAAGACTGTAGTCGTAGAGGTACCATTCACTTCTACCATGTAATCTGAGGTAGACTGTATCACTACTACTCCATACTTCCGTCCCGATAGGGGAGTCTATTGAGACTAGAGTTACCTCTAGGTCTCTGCATAGCCCTACTGTATCCTCGTTAACCCAAGATCTATCTCTGAACTCAACAGCTAACCTCCATTTCAACCCGGTGCTTCTAGCGAAGTCAGATAGCCTGGTCCTATTTCCTTGAGTTGATTTAAAGTTGGGTGGTAGCTGTAGGAGGTAAAAGTCTACAAGGCTATCCATGGGTTTAAAGAGGCTGTTAAATTTATCCCAGAGCTCTAAAGCTCTCCCGGATAGCTTGTAGTAGTGTGATATGTACTTGAGAATCTTAATAGACCATCTAAGACTTTTACCTTTAACACTCCAGCTTTTAACCTGGGATGGGAAGGGTGTTCTATAGAATGAAAAGTTTAACTCTATAGCATTTAAACCGGTTCTTCTAACATACCATTCAAGGCTACCTCCGAGGTTCCAGTCGTAGAGCCAGCCTGATGTGCCTACGTAGAGCTCCACCAGTGGAAACCCCTGTTATATGTAGATATCTCAAACTCTATATAGGTTCAGCCTAGATCCTCTATGTTTCGGCTTAACTTCTAGAGCTTCTACTAGTGCCTCAACCTTGTTTTTGAGCCCTAGCAAGAGTGTTTTACGACCCCTTCTCGCCCTGAAGGGCGGGGTTCGAACCTCTGGGTCTTGGGCGTTAGCCCTCTGTTGAGGGATTAATGGCTCGACACCATTATGAGTTAATGGTAACTCTCTATCTTCCTCTATATATATATATCTTTATCCTATGGCCCAGCCTGCGAGCTATCTTCAGTGCTGCGTTTATGTCTGCATTGATATTTTCCCAGTCTCTCTACATATGTACAGCCCTCTGTATATTCTTCTGTTTTTATGTCTGATTCCGCATATCGGACATACTTGGCTAGTGTGATCCTCTGATAGGGGTTCAACCTCTATACCATGTTCCCTGAGTACACCCACTATCCGCAGTACTATCCTCCTATACCGCTGTATGTTAGCGTTATACTATTATACTCATTGCCATTGTTCTGTGATAGCATTATTGGGTATCTGATGCATAGCTTCTTAACACCCCTACTCCACAGTGTTTCTGCTAGGAATCTTATCGATGTTATGTATAGATGCCTGAGCCTCTCATCCCTCTCATACATTGCTTCAAGATACCTCTCATGATATTCTTTCGTGTTGAGAGCCCAGCGTTCCTCAGCAGATCCCTTACAGCCTGGTATGTTGCTATCTCCCTCTTTCACCAGTGATACTCAGACTTGATATATAAATGTTCCTTTTAGAGGATAATCTATGATGAGCTATATGAGTAGAGAGGAGGACATAAGGTTGGTTAAGGAGTTCGTCTCTAAGATAATACCTCGTAGAAAGCTAGGGTATATGAGGAATATGTTTATAAGGCAGGTGTGAGTAGTGGTTTGCAGAGTTAGAGTTAGGATAAGGGTTAGAGACAGAGTTTATGAGGGAAAAGCTCTTCTTAATAGCGGGTTTGAAGCTGATAGCCCAGATATCATCGTGCCTGTTCACGTAGCTAGAGATCTCAAACTCTAGCCTCCCAGTACAGAGGTCGTGATAACCCTTGAGACAGGCAGAGGCGAAGTGACATTACCATACTATACTTCACACGCTACACTTGAAATAGTACTACCTGGTAGGTGATAATAAGTGATTATGTGGCTAGCGAGCTCGGAGTAATACTCCTAGATTTCAAGAAGGGTTTATGGAGACTAGCCGATGATGATCCACAAACTTTAAGACCATCAGAGTAAACTGGGCGTTAGTCTTAGCTGTTAAAGTCAACATGGTTCAAGCGTTATTTCCCTCATAAGTTGGATGTTATTTCAAGCTAGGAGGATACCCTATGAGTAGGAGTTCTGCCTTTCTTAGCGCGCCTCTTACCGAGTCTACCTATAATCCGAGTATCTCTAAGACTACTATCTCTACCACTGTGATATCCTTCTCCTCACTGAAGACTATGCGTGCTGTACGTCCTCTACCTAGAAACGCGGGCCCATCTCTTTTATATCCCTCTCCACGAACCCTTCAGAGACTCTAAACCTCCTACTCTCAATGGGGTTTACACCTAGCTATTCTAGGGGTTCTCGTTCTATAATGCTGTAGATGTTGAGGCTTATTAGGTGATTATGTGTGCGTGGGGAGCGGGCTCGGCACTAGTTATAGTTACTCTGTATCCTTTCTCAACATATAGCCTGGCTATTTCTTCGCATATTATCTTATGCATCTCTTTACTAGCTAGTATCAGCATGCTCGGTCCCGCACCGCTCACCGCTACTCCATATGCTCCGAGGTCTCTGGCCCTTTTCTTAACATCTGTGTAGAGGGGTATTAGTCCTGCTGAGGCTCTCGCAGCCTCTATAATATGATCCTCCATTGCCTCTCCCACAAGTTTCGGATCTCCTATCGCTATGCCATAGACCAGCTTCGCGAGGTTCGAGGAGTTCCTAACATGATCCTTTAGAGATATCTGGCTCGGCAGCACGGATCTAGCTATGCTGGTCTTCTTCTCGGGCGTTGGGATCTCTGGTATCACTATGAGGAACTCAAAACCCTCACCACTACTTATTTTCTTGGCAGAGACTCTCTCGCCAGGGCTGACCATTACGAAGCCCCCTAGAAGACTGGCTGAAACATTGTCGTAGTGGGGCTCTCCAGAAGCTATTCTCTCCCCCTCTCCAGCTATATATATTAGATCGTCATCTGAGAAGACACCTCCGAGAAGCTCGTTCATGGCTTTGGCAGCGGCGGCGGAGGATGCTCCGCTACTCCCAAGCCCTTTCCCAGGCGGCACGCCCTTTTCTAGAACTACCTCGAGCTGTAGTTTCTCGCCTGTCTCCTCTAGGATCCTCATTATAGGGCCTATTACCGCGTTCCCCTCCCCGCTGGGGATCTTCTCCCCATATCTCCCCGATACCCTGATATTTATCCTTGTGAAGCCCTCACCAACTAGCTCAATTCTTAGGGTATCGTGGAATGCGTTGAGCGCGACTGCCATGACATCGAAGCCCGGTCCTAGGTTTGCTGAGGACATGTATGATCTGACCGTGACTCTCTTCATAGTGCTTCAGAATGTGTATCTTTAATAGGGTTTTTATGCTATGCTTACAGCTGCGAATCTCTGTTTAGTTAGATATCCAACAATAGCTATTGCCACGAGCTCGGTGAGGATTAGTATAACTCCTAGAGATGCTGCTACGGCAACAGCCTGGACTTTGTTCGCTATGTAGTCGCTCATGATGAATGTCATGGGAGCTGCGTGGTTTACGCCTACAGCAGCGATCCCGCCGAGGGTTACTGAAACGCTTACCTCGCTGAACGCATATACCCAGCCCATGAGAGCCCCGCTAGCTATGCTGAGCTTTGTCAAGGGCAACGTGATCCTAGCTATTATCCCGATCCTTCTAGATCCAAGGTTGGCGGCTGCCTCTTCAAGGCTCACATGGATTTGTTGCATCCCTGCATATGCAGCCCTTATAGCGAATGGGGCCTTCCTAACGCTATATGCCAATATAATAGATATAGCTAGTGCCTGGACGCTGTCTAGGTAGTTGAAGCCGAGTAGCGATGATAGATCCATGAAATAATATAGATAACCTAGAGCCACCACAAGCCCTGGTATTGTGAGAGCGCTCATCGAGATAGTATCTATAGCGATTGTGGCGGTGCTCCTGAATCTAGATGAGGTATACGCTATAGAAACAGCTACGAGAACCATTATGACGAGGGCTGCACCTGAATATATGAGAGAGTTATAGAGAGCCCTTATAGCAATAGGGTCTGAGAAAGCATCGATGATAAACCGAGGGCTTATCTCGAGAGGTATGGGGCTTCTAAGCCATGTAGGGCCGGCGAGGGCAAACACTATGACACCTATCTGTGGAAGGGATGTGAAAATAACTAGTGGAAAGACTATCAGATAGATCACGATGATCCAAAAATCCCCGGGCTTTTTAAAAGACATGTAGGGTCTGCCGCTCTTTGATAGGAGCGCATATTGCTTCCTGCTAGCAAGCTCTCTAGAGAGTATGAAGAGAGAAATAGATATAGTGAGAAGTATTAGTGCTAGAAATGCTGTTATGGGACTAATACTGCCGGTAGATGCTTGCCTAAAGGAGGAGTAGATCTCATAGGATATTGTCTGCCTAAACTTAAAAGCTATCGGCCCCCCTAGATCCTCTAGACTGAATATAAATATTGTCGATGCCGCAGCCATAACGCCCGGCATTGAGAGAGGGAACGTTACACTCCTAAATAGGGTGAAGCCCCTACTACCTAGGTTCTCTGCCTGCTCCTCTGCCGACGGATCCTGGGAGAGCATGGAAGCGCTTATATTTAGATACGCTATTGGATAGAAAGCCATTACCTGGGCTAGGATAACCCCCGCCATCTCCTGGAAACCTATTCCCCAAGGCAGTCCCAGGAACTCTGTCATTAACCATGGTATGAATCCATACACAGGGTCGAAGAGCTTGAAAGCTACAAACGCGTTTATAAAGGGTGCTGGGAGCATTGGTATATATAGAAATAGCCTCAGAAGGTTTTTCAGTGGAAATATGTATCTCGATACTATGAGGGATAAGAATGTTCCAAGGACTATAGATATGACAGTAACAATTGAGGCTATCAGGAGCGAGTTCGGGATCACCCCGTAGTTAAATCCTCTGATAATATAGATAACACGCCCATCGGGCTTAACGTACTGCACTATAGGTTCTTGAGCAACATGGAGTGAAATATACTTAGGATTCACTAGAAGGCTAGATATATCTGCGTGAAATGCTGTTGAGAGCACATATGCTATGGGGATCAAGAGGAACGATATATAAAATAGATACACAGCTACCAGCTGAGATATTAAGAAGGGCTCTCTTCTGAGCAATTCTCCCCCAGATCAATTATGTATTCCACCTTAATAATATGCATAGCTACGCCTCAAGAAACTGTTTTGGATTTCATAAAAGTTTATAAGGGTTGATATATCATTTTATGGAGCTATTTTGCTGAGGTCTAAGGAGGTTTGCCAGATCCTTGAGCTTGTGAGGGCATATTCTGTACCTATCAGGGATGACAGGGTTAGAGGGCTGATAACATGGTATGTCAAGGCTCTACAGAATGCTATAGATATGATCTGGGATAATATCGAGTGGAAATACAGCTTCCCAGAGCTTGTCAGAAGGGGTGGAAAGCTGATCACTAATATGGGTTTGAAGATGCATGTCCCAATAATACCGAGGGACAGGGCTTTCAAGAAACGCCTCAGGGATGAGCTTATGAAGGATAACCCCTACGCTGCGCATTGGGTTGATGCTGTTATTAGGAAAGCTTATTCGATCATAGAATCCTGGAGGAAGAGGTATCTAAAAGGTAGGGCTAGGAAGATAAAGCCGAGGATCAGGAGGAGATTCGCTAAGTGTAAGATAACGCTTATGAAGATAGATTATGAGGCTAAAACCATTAGGATAACTCTAAAACAAGGTGAATACCTCTATGTATCCTGGAGATCAACATGGTTTGAGCACAGAGTTAGAGGCTGGACTGTAGGTGAGGTTATAATCAAGGATGATAGAGTAGTTATCCCTTTCAAGGGCTCTGAGGAGATCGAGGTTAGGAGGGTTATTGGCTGGGATAGTAACGAGCTTTCACTGGATGGCTACGAGCCTAGTATAGGTTTTATACATGTAGATCTAAAGCCTCTCCAGAGCATGAAGATCGTGTATGAGCGTAAAAAGGCTATAGCACAGAGTAGGGGTAAGGAGGAGCTTTATGAGAAGTATGTTAGAAGGGAGAGGAATAGGGAGAAGGACTTTATAAACAAACTCTCAGCAGGCTTGAGATCGCTATTCCCAAACACTATCCATGTATTCGAGGATCTTGATAAGGAGGATCTCGTGTCTAGGAAAAGGGTTGAGAAGGTTAAGAGGAAGAGGAATGCTAGAACACCCTGGAAAAGAATACATAAGAGGATGTCAGAGGTGGCATTAACAGCTTATGTAGATCCAAGGAATACGTCTAGGGAATGCCCCAGATGCGGGTATGTTGTAGAGACCCAAGAGGGGCATGTCTTCGAATGCCCTAGATGTGGATTAAAAATGAGTAGGCATAAGGTTGCATCTATAAACATTAGGAGGAGATACATGGAAGAAAAGAGGAGAAGGAAGAGGAGAGCCAGGATGCGGGGTTTCCCCCAGCAATGAACCAGAGATCTCTATGATGGTGGAGCTGTGGGTCGGGGTCACCCCGAGCGGGCGGAGCCCAGCGATATGGATCCCGATGAAAAGGGATCCTGAGGGCGATGAAACCAAGGGAAGAGGGCTTGATATCAAACAATATCAAGCCCGATGAAACCCAAACCCCGTCTCTATGGTATGTGGGAGAGCGTATATTTTTTATATTAGCTAGTGGGGATATATATGGATGGTTTTTTAGAATGGAAGCTGCAGTGAGGATCATAGATCTTGTTAAGAGATTCGGTAACACCATAGCTGTTAACGGTCTCAACCTAACCATAGAGGAGGGAGAGATCTTCGGTCTTCTAGGCCCCAATGGATCTGGTAAGAGCACAACGCTACTAATAATAGCTACAGTGTATAAGCCAACATCGGGAGATGTAATTGTATTCGGAAAAAGCGTTGTTAAGCAGGGCGATAAGGTTAGGAGATATGTAGGGATATCATTTCAAGAGCCTAAGGCTCTCTGGGTGGATAAACCATATGAGATCCTTCTCTGGCACGCCATGGTAGTTGGCTATAGCATGGGAGATGCTAGGAAGGTTGTGAGGGATGTTATGGAGGATCTAGAGGTGTGGGAGCACAGAAATAAAACATTTGCAGAGCTGAGTGGTGGTAGTAAAAAGAAGGTGGAGCTTGCAAAGATATTCATACAGAGGCCAAGGCTCGCTATATTCGACGAGCCGACAGCCCAGCTGGATATTATAACGAAGCACAATGTTTGGAGGATGATAGAGGATCTCAGGATGAGTGGGTCAACTGTGATAGTTGCTACTAACGAGATGGTTGAGGCTGAGAGGCTGAGCGATAGGATCGGAATTATATATAGGGGTTCTCTAAGGGCTCTCGGAACGCCGGGAGAGCTTAAAGACGGCATCCCTGGTGGAGATATTATAGAGGCTATTGTTGATGGACCTATAAAGCAGGATTTTCTGGAGATGGTTAAGAACGGTGTCGACGCTATGAGAATAGATCTGAAAGACGCTGTGATAAGGATCTATGTTAATAGGGGTGAGGAAAAGATAGCAAGGATCGTGGATCTATTTACTAGCAGAGGTATAAAGATAAGGCAGATCAGTCTAAAAGAGCCAACGCTAGACGATGTATTCTTCTACTACACGGGGGCAAAGCTTGTGGGGGATGAGAACTGAGGGAGGATCTCAGATCGCTTCTCCTCATGATCATATGGGATGTGAGAAAGGTAGCTAGGTACAAAGTATTTCTACTAATGAGATTCGCGTGGTTCGTAGTCCAGGTCTCGGTCTTCGCGGTGCTCATGTCATATCTAGTAGCTATCAGGCCATCTGCAACCTCGTCTACCTCTTACTACGAGTTCTATCTATTTGGAGCCTATACCGCGCTGCTCTTCTCCATATCCATGTTCAGGGGCTACGAGATTGCGGAAGAGTTTGAGGAGGGGATTATTGAGTATCACCTCTCACTACCGGTTAGGAGGAGGATTCTAGCAATAGGTAGAACTATCGGCGGTGGGATAGCCTCTTTCACATATACCCTACCCATGATGTTATTCATAATAATGATGCTTGGTATATGGAACCCCCTATCAATACTCATAGCAATGCTCTCGGCGCTGGCATTCTCGATAGGGATTGTTGGGCTAGCTATAAACATAGTATTTGGGCTAAAATCTGGAGACAGGACCGATATCCTTTTCGGGGTTGTGGATGCCTTACTTGTTAGGCTCAGCACTATATTCTATCCACTCCCATTCCTATCCACAGTACCTGCGTACTTCTACGCAGCTATGATCAATCCTCTCTCGAGCCTAGCAGATTTCTTAAGAGCTTTATTCCTCTTCGAAGATCTAAAGGTGTTTCTATATCTAGACCAAGGGCAGATGATCTCATACATACTCGGCCTAGCGGTAGGACTCTCAGTAATGGCCATGCTTTTTATAGAGAGAAGAGCTGAGGGCGGTGGATGGAGATGAGATCCACAGCTACGGGCTATGTAAGAGGGCTCTATATAGTAGTTAAAAGGGATCTAGATAGATTCTGGAAATATAAATGGTGGCTCGCAGGGCTTATAACAATGAACCTAACAGATCTATTTATATTCGCTCTAATATTTAACAATATAGTGAATAGAGCATATATAGATAACTACCTCCTATTCCTAGCACCAGGGATAGCTGCTATAGCAACTTTCGCCTCTGCATTCTCCATAGGCAGGGAGGTCGGTGTGGAGGTTAGGAGAGGCTATACACAGTATCTACTGAGCCTGCCCCTGACTAGGATGCAGCTCTCAATCGGAAGAATATTAGGTGGAGCTGTCAGAGGACTTATATACCAGATGCCCTTCATAGCCCTCCTATTTATACTACATGAGAAACTTCCAACACTCAGCGAGGCTGGAATTCTGGCTGTCACCTCCTCTATGCTGACCATATCTATGTCAAGCCTATCAATAGTGATCTCTACAGCGGTTAGAAGCTTTGACCTCCAAGCCACGATGAGAAGCTTCACATACTTCGTGCTATTCTTCTTCTCAAACGTCTTCTACCCTGATGCTCTTATATCTAGGTACTTTCCACATGCTCTCTATATAGTGATTTCCAACAATCCAGTGTCGATAGCGACTAGCATCTATAGAAACATTTTCACGCAGAACACGCCGGCAGAAGATTCTGTGATCCTGTTGCTCAAGCTCGCAATATGGTGTATAGTCCTGCTTATAATGGGAAGCATATTCTACCTCAGAAATCTCACACACTAGACAATATCGAAGTACTACTAGAGGACCTAGACCGATGTTTCAACAAGAAGAGATCTCAAAAAGAGAATCTATTGAATACTCATAACCCAACGATCAATTATGTATACCGGTTCATTTGTTTGTCCCTCGATAGCCATTGATTGTCGCTGTTTCCTTTGTTTTGGAATTGCCATATTTTTTCCTTTACAGGGTTTTTATGATATCCCTGTGACCATCGGGGAATTCTCCCCCACTCCACCTCCCGGACTATATGCCCTGGGAGGCTTCTCGAGAGGCTGTGAAGCCCAGCGGCACCGGGCTCCCATCTAGACTTGAAACCCCGAAGCCCTTCTGGGCATAGCCCTCATAAAGGGCTTCGAGGGCTTTAAGATAAATATTTATCAAGGCAACTACCTCTCTATGCCATTTCCTGCCACCTTTGCTACAGACACCTATTCTATCCTCCCCATATTCTATTACAGCCTTGTGTATCGGGCAGATCTTAGATGCATTCCTGGGATCAACCATTAATACCAGTACTCCGTATTCCTTTGCCTTATCTATTATCGCATTCAGCTCTCCCTTCAAAGCACTCTGATATATCCTGTGCCTCAACTGCTTATTTTATACCTGCTGATCATGATCCTGATGTCATCTCCAGATATTCTCTCAACAACCATCATTTCCCTCATCCTCATGGCGTCTCTGACTATCAGGCTTGCTGTCTTCATCCTATAGTCCCTTTTCTTCTTTCTCTCTAAGCTTCTCCATAGCCTCCTTAACCTCCTTGCCACTAGATCCATTATTCTCTAAATGCTCTCTTTCCTATAGCTATAGCCCAGGGTTGTCTCTGCAAGGTCTGTTTCTAGGATTACTGAGAATGCCTCGTAGAGAGTTGCTACTGAGTTCTCACTAACATCGCAGGCTTAATAATATTCTCTGGCCTGTAGATCTCAACCTCCTTCTCGAGGGATAGGTGGAATATCCCCTCCTATTCTTCCTATCAAGCTTGATCTTAGCATGGATGTCGGCCTAAAACCCCTAGCCAAGAGCTTGTAGAACTCCTTAGAAGGCTCTAGATCTAGGTGCACCAAGCCCCTATGAGTATTGATAGCAACGCTTGTGAAAAATATGCTCTTAACACTATTTATATTGATCTTAGTATAGCGTCTATCGGTTTCCATACGTGTCATCAATTAGCCATATGCTAACTCTGTTGATCCTAGGCACTAGTATGCCTTCTATCATCTCAAGTTCTGCTTGATCCAATTATTTCCCAAGATCTCCTCCTCCAGAGATATCTCCCGATCCTCCTACCCCTAAGATCCCTTTTCCCTAGACCTAGATGCTTAACAAGCTCATCGAAGATCTCTTCAGCATATTGTCTAGCCCCGTTCCTCCTGAGAGAAGATACCCTTGTAGTTGCATCCTGGCATAAGCCATGTATGTAGTGGGATGGGATGTTGGGATACATATTCCTTCTCCTGGTATTTATCGTTCCTTAAAATATGGTGATTCTCGATAATATTCTTAGATGCGTAGGATAGCACATCTCCAAGCATCCTAGTGTATATATTCACGACCTCTTCTAATACCCTGAACCCCCTCCTAGATAATTGCTTTGACGGTATAACAGCGGTTCTACTGACAAAGATCCTATCGCCTGACTTGACAACACATCTATACTCCTTATTGTCCTTATTTCTCCTAGCCATTATCCCTAGACCCTGTTTGCTCTAAACTTCTATTCCAATAATTAATTGATAATATAACTATATAAAACATTTCTGCTATTATGTACCATGAAAAAGAATACAGCCCTTATAGAGATTAGCCTGAAAACCGCTATAGAGGCCCCGCTTTCTAAGAGGGTAAAGGAGCTGTAGCAGGGATAAACCCGGACCCTATTCTGTGTTGTGGGCTCCAAAGTAGAGTGGATAAGAAACCGCTTACTGGAGAGGCATCATTTATAGCCTTGGTAGTTCTTTATTTATAAGGATATAGTATTGGCTCTTCACGATGAGTTTCTTAGGGCTCTTATAGAGGGGATCCGAGATATCTACCTGAATCTAGGGTCTAACCCATGTTTACTCATATTTATAACATCCCTTGTTGGGAATTCAATACCATATACTGCGATGCCCTACTATATCATCCTCATATATTATTCATACTTATATCATGACCCCCTAACCTTATCTATTATTGCTATAAGCTCTGGAATCGGATCTACTGTGGGGAAACTAGTGATCTATTTTATAGGTAGAGGGGTTTCGAAGATGATGCCTGAGAAGAATAGAAAAAATGCGGAGATCTTTGGTGGACTGATAAAGAAATGGGGTTTCCTCTTTGTTTTGATCGCGACCTCAACGCCTGTTCCAGATGACATTATATTAATACCGATAGCATTTACCGGTTATAGTATATATCTATACTTCTTAGCCACACTATTGGGAAAGACCATGGCATCCTTAGTTATAGTGTTCTTCGGCAGGGGCTTATCCAGGGCTGTGGAGGATGTTGGTCTCCCACAATATATCCAGGTTCCACTCCTACTCCTCGTCTCGATAGTGCTCATGATTATTATAATAAAGATAGACTGGGCAACAGTTGTTAGTGAGTATCAGATAAGCGGGTTAAGGGGCGCGATCAACAGGGTATATGAGGATCTAAGAGGGTCCTGGCTCTCAAAACCAAGGAGTAAAAAATAGACGCTGGGATCAGACTCTCCGCCTAATCCTTACGAAATACTTGCCGCTGTCCTGCTTAGATTCTAGCACATCATATCCAAGCTCATCCCCTAGGTTTGCTAATGAATACCATGTCTCAGGGTCGCTGGTAATGATCAGCGCCTCTTCGCCCGGTGCGAGGGGATCGACTGCTCTTCTCTTAATCTCCCCTAGCCTAGAGGTGTTGCAGAGAATACTCAGATCTCCTACATCTATGGTTTTAATACTCCTGGGCTCCATGATGATCACTTCTCAATAGGGACGCCAACCATGTTACCCCACTCACTCCATGAGCCGTCATACAGCCTTATCCTGGGGTATCCAAGGAGCTCTTTTAATACGAAGAATGTGTGGGCAGCTCTCTCACCTATCCTGCAGTATACAATGACCTCCTTATCCCTCGTAACACCCCTACCCTCATACAGAGCCCTCAGCTCATCTAAGCTCTTAAAGGTCCCATCCTCCCTCACAGCCTGGGCCCAGGGTATGTTAACAGCACCTGGTATGTGTCCTCCCCTCTGGGCTGCCTCGTTAGGATATTCCGGCGGTGCTGTGATCTCGCCTCTATATTCAGCAGGGCTCCTAACATCTACAAGCACTACGTTTGGATTCCTCAGATTCTTGAGCACATCTAGGAAAGAAGCCCTTAGCGTTAGGTCTACCCTTGCAACCCTATAGCTAGAGGGCCTTGGCTGGGGAATCTCCTTTGTCAGAGGCTTTCCCAGCTCTATCCACTTCTTCCTCCCACCATTCAAGATCTTCACCTTATCGTGTCCATATATCTTAAAAACCCAGTATGCGAAAGCTGCGAACCAGTTATTATAATCACCATATAGCACTACTAGATCGTCGTTTGAGATGCCGAGCCTGGACATAAGTGCCTCGAAACCTTCTCTATCAATTATATCTCTCTCTGGATACTTGTTCAGGTCTTTTTTCCAGTCTATGAGGAGAGAGCCCGGTATATGGCCTATATTATACGCAGATGCAGGATCATAGTCCACCTCAACTACCTTTACCTTATCTAGATTCCTTTCAAGCCAATCAGGCTCCACAATTGGAGGCTCTGCTTTGCTTTCTACCATCTCATATCACCAAAGGATAATTGTTAGAAAGTTAATAAATACACATGCTATATTATTTCATTTGAACATAAATAAAATAATTGGATCTACTTTTGGGAATAGATCAAAGCATGGTAATTCTAGCATGGTACTTTATAAGCTAGAGAGAATAATTATCATAGGACATAGGATGCCGGGCAAGAAAGCGCCTTCGGGACTATATGCTGCTAGGAAGCTTGAGAGAAAAAGACTCAAGTTTAGATGGAGCCAGAGAGACTTCAGGGTTAGAATGCTTAAACTCAAAGAGAAATATGATCCTCTTGAGGGGGCTCCAATGGCAAGGGGAATAGTTCTCGAGAAAGTCGGAATCGAATCCAGACAGCCCAACTCAGCCCTGAGAAAATGTGTTAGAGTGCAGCTAGTTAAAAACGGCAAAGTTGTCACAGCATTCGTCCCCAAGGACGGAGGCATAACATTGATAGATGAACATGACGAGGTCATAATAGCCGGGATCGGCGGTACTAGGGGCAAGTCTATGGGGGATCTCCCAGGGGTTAAGTATAAGGTTATAATGGTTAATGGAGTTTCGCTGGATGCCCTTTTAAAGGGCAAGAAGCAGAAGCCGACGAGATAATAGCTGCTGATAACTCTATCCACCCTCCTCCAAACTCTTCTCATCTGCCTCCTGTCTATCCACAAGATCCTTTGCAACATATATAGGACTCCCAACTAGATAGGCTAAGAATATAGCATGACTAGGTATCATTCTCTTTACGAAAGTGAATCCAGAGCCCTTTATATAGATCTTCGCTGTGTATAGATGCGTCTCCTCACTCACCTCATCAACAACCACCCTCTCTATCCTATCCCTAAGAACACCTAGTTCACTGAATAGCGTTAACAACTCGAAGAGAGTTTCCCTGTTATTCTCAACACCCTGCCCCTTTATCTTATTCATGGCTAGCACGATCTCTATAGGAACAAGATAGAGATTAAAAAGCCTGCCATCCTCCAGGATACACTGAAGCACCGTATAGGGATTAAGGCCCTCTGCATAATTTATATATGCATCTACATCTACCACCTTTAATAACTCATTTGCCAATGGGCCACCTCTATAGATGATACTATGGGGAGCTAATAAGGCTGACCTCTCCACACTCTGGAGAGCGAGATCTTGGCGCTTCATTAGTTCAGGACACACCAATCGAGAAACACGTGATGGGGAGAAGGAGAAGAGAAAAGAGGATCGAGAACCCAAAGAGTATCAGAGCATCAAAAAGAGAAATACCATAGGGGTTAAAGAGGCTTTCATGGAAATAGGCAGTATCTTTTTTACGTTTGTTTTTATATTATCTATGTTTAGCTACTCCTGACTAAGCTTATAAATCATCTTCCTTCACGCACTCAGAGCCTACTAAACAATATGTAGAAAGCTGCACTCCCATAGCCTGCCCAGGGCTATGCCGTGATGAGCCCGAGGGCATCAACCAACGAACATAAAAATACTTATAGAGGCTCTCAGGTGGACGGCTAGCAATCCATTCGCTTTAGTGATCTCGATCGGATCTGCTTTGCTTGTTAAGGGTGGAACCATCAAATCTAAATATTACTAGTAGAAGAGAGGTAGCAACATACTGGTATAGGGATATACTTAGGAGAATGGGTATATCGACAAGACTCAGAAACATATATAACAGCTATCAAGTTCTTAGCGGATAAGCTATATAATAGAGGAATTAGGAAGCCATATATAGGCTATTCATACATGCTTAGCCAGGATATTGGCAATGAATATAACACAACATAGGGTAGCTAGGAAGACCGAGCTCTGGTTTGTTAATACATTACAGGGAATATAGCATAGACGTGGAGATAGTTTCTGAAGGCTATACAAGCTAGATATGCTCTATGCTCAATATGCGTGTAAAGCATAGGAATGAGTGGATATATAGAAGACTATATGTATGTAGAAAACTGGATGAAGATCTATGTAAACATAAATGCCTCCTCTAAACACTGCATCTAGACTGCTACAGAATAAAACTAACAAGATAGGGTTAAGAGCTATATAGAGAAAGCTTAACAGTGTTAAACTAATAACCTCTTGTCCCCCTGCCCGGAAGGGTAAAACACCCGTGACTAGAAGAATAGAGAGCCTGGCTCTTCTAGGAGGGGGAGAAGGTCATAGAGCTTTCTGGATCCTTCCTACGGCCCTAGATCAGCTTTGTTGTAAATAGCACCTAGTGATCTAGTTTCTTACCTTCAACAACAACCATTGTAAGGGTTGACTTGACCTTTGGGAGTTTTCTGATACTGGTTGTAACGATTGTCTTAAGCGATTCTACATCTGGTGCTCTGATCTTTGCTATTACATCATAAACCCCATAGACCACGTACGCCTCTTCAACACCTTTTACCTGCATCAAGGCCTTTAGAACATCGTTCTCCCCCCCAACCTCAGTATTTATCAAGACAAATGCCTCTGCCATCTCAGGCTCCTCTCCTACCTATCTTTATGCAGCCTTATATATCTATATCCGAGTTCTTACTAAATAGATGCGCATTAGAACCTCGAGGCTGCATTTATATTATTTATACCAATGGTTGAGCATATGGCTGTTAGCAACTCCTCTATGTTGATCCCCTTCGCAGCTGAGATCCATGTGAATCTATGTGGCACAAGGCTTCTCGCCTCCATTGCTCCTCTAACAAGCCTCTCAATCTCTTCTCTTTTAATATAATTGCCTAAGAGATCTATTTTGTTAAAGGCTATAACTATGGGCTTATTCATAGCGCCTATCTTCTCGAGAAGGTTAAGGGCTGTCTCGATCTTCTCCAGCATCTCCTCACCCGGATCTAGAGCATCTACCACGAATACCAGTGAATCTGCATACTTGATCTCTGAGATTACTGAGTGAAAGACCTCTATAAGCTCACTAGGCATCTTCCTTATAAATCCTATAGTATCTGTGAATATGACCCTTCCACATGGAGTGTCTCCAGCCCTACTCTTTGGTGCAAGGGTCTTAAAGGGCATGGGGCCTGTGGGCTTTGCATCACCCGTGAGCATGTTATAGAGAGTCGTTTTACCAGCACATGTATAGCCTATTATGGCTACATGCGGATACCCCTTTCTAGTTCTTGAGAAGACGAGCCTCTCCCTCCTAGTCTTTATGGCTGCAAGTTCTCTAGAGATCCTTACCTCCTTCATCCTTAGCGTTCTTAGAAGGCTTTCATAGCCATACACACCGGGTCCCATGAAGCCCACCTGCTCGCCCAGCTTCGTCATCCTTATATACTCCTTAACCACAGGGATCATATGCTTAGAATGGGATAGCTCGATCTGCAGCTTAGCCTCCTTAGTTCCCGCATGGATCTCGAAGATCTTTAGCAGAAGGAGAACAAGATCCCAGACATCGCATCCAAGATCCTTAGACAAGTTATAGAACTGCCACGGCTTCAACTTATCATAAACCACTATAAGCTTGAGCCTCTCACCATTAGAGATCATCTTCTTAACAAGCTCCTCCTGGAGATAGTACCTATGGTTTGGCTTCTTAACAAAGACAGTCTCAACATCATCAATACCCAAGGCTTTTAAAAGGGATATAGCCTCGTCTAGATAGCCCCGCTCATCCCTCCTCATAGCGAGAATAACTTTTCCATGTTTCTCCAGGCCCAGGCTCTATACCCACCACATAAAATACTTCATAGACCTTTTTATCTAATTATCTAACCTAAGCACATGTTCGGAGGATCATGATTCTAGCTTATCTCTTCTGCTCCCTAACTATGGTTCTAGCCTGCTCTCTGAAGTAGTTGAGGAGATAGTATGGACCGCCAACACCTCTTCCAGTGGCTCCACTAGCCTTCCAGCCGACGAATGTCTGTGCACCTGGCCAAGCGCCTGTCGTGGAGCCTCCTCTTCTGTTAGCATATGTGACGCCGAACTCTATCTTTCTAAAGAATAGTTCATACTCGCTCTCATCCTCTGTGAAGATCCCTGCTGTTAGGCCGTATTCCGTGTTATTGGCCTTCTCTATAGCCTCTTCCAAAGTGTTGAACTCTGAAACCAGTAATATTGGTAGAAAGAGTTCCTGCTTCCATAGATAGTGATCCTCAGGAACCCCTGTAATTACTGTGGGCTCTACATAGAAGCCCCTAGCATAGAACCCTTCCTCGAGTACCCTGCTCCCAACAAGGATCCTGCCTCCGGCCTTTACAGCATCCCCAACATATCTCTTGAAACTATCAAGAGCCCTTCTATTTATCACAGGTCCCAGGAACACCTCTCTCCTCCTAGGATCCCCCACGACTATTCTCCTAACCCTCTCAACAAGCTTCGCTAGGAACTCATCCCTCACTCTTCTATCGATATACAGCCTTGATGTCGCGCTACACTTCTGCCCTCCATATCCAAATGCAGCCCTAACTGTTCCCTCAACAGCTTTATCCAGATCAGCGTTAGCTGTGACTATGGTGGGGTTCTTGCTACCCATCTCAAGAACTATGGGCTTTGGATACGGCTGCTCAGATGTGAATCTTCTATATAACCTCATACCCACATCCCTGGAACCTGTGAAGGCTATGCCAGCAACCAGCCTGCTAGATACAAATACGTCTTCAAACTCGTCTCCAGGGCCTGTGACCAGATTGAGCACTCCTGGGGGGATGCCGCCATCAATGTAGGTCCTATATAGCAGTATGGCTGTTAAGGGCGCCTCGCTAGTAGGCTTCCAAACCACCGTATTGCCTGTGAGTAGGGCTCCCAGCATCATCCCATTTGCCAGCATAAGGGGGAAGTTAAATGGTGATATTACTACCCACACACCATATGGTCTTGCAACACTCCATGTCTCCTCTCCCGGCGCTCCTGGCATCATTCTCCTTATATAGCCGTTCTCCCTCTCCATGAGATCAGTATAGTATCTTATAGCATCTATGGCCTCGTGAACCTCTGCAAGGGCTTCAAGCCTATTCTTCCCAACTTCATAGGTTATGGTTGATGCGAGCTCGAATCTCCTTGTCTCTAGAAGATCCGCTATCTTTTTAAAGATCCTAACCCTATCCCTCCAATCGCTCTCGCCCCATTCCTTAAAGGCCTCATAAGCAGCCTTTATAGCCTGGTTAGCATGATCCCTAGAGCCTCTCTGGAATCTCCCAACAAGGACCTCAGTATCTATCGGGCTTCTCTTCTCGAACTCCCCTCTTTCACTATAGACTTCTCTCCCAGCTATATACATTGGATATCTCTTCCCAATGAGCTCCCTCTCAACTAATGAGAGGGCTTCCTCATATTTTGGATGTATCGACTCGTCTGCAAAGAGGGTCACATAGGTTATTTTATAGTTGCTCATAATATCTACCAAAATATCTCTCACTAAGAAGGGATATATCTATGCTATCTTCAAAACGCTATCTAGAACAGCTTATAGCCGTCTAACCTTCTCACCGCTAAAGATGGCAAGGCATTTAGCTATAATCATGGGGGATAGAGGGTCTACCTTTTAAGGCTTATAGGGGAATATAGTTATTGTATAGAGGTTAAAATGGCTATTCTTAGCCTCACAATGGAGGTTGCTCTGGACGATATTCCGATATATGCAGGGGGTCTGGGCGTTCTCGAGGGGGATAAGTTCTATGCAATGGCTAGGAGGGGCATCACTTACTATGTCCTCACGCTCTTCCATAGAAATGGCTATGTTGACTATCTATATAGAGATGGCTATTTCGAGGAAAGGGATCAGGAGCCCATAGTATCCCTGGTGGAAGCGAGGCTCAAGAGAGGTGGGGAGCTTGTAGTTCCTACAAAGTTATATGGGGAAGTGAGGGTTGAGCCCCTGATCTATGAGTTAGGGAGTGCTAGGGCGATCTATTTAAAGCCCATATATCCCGATAATATAGCCCATATTGTTAGGAGGCTATATGTGGAAGATTCGCCAGAGCAGGCTATAGCGAAATACATAGTCTTTGCCAGATCCTCTGCCCAGTATATAAGAGAGAGGATAGGTGTTGAGAACATAGACTATATAGATCTCCAGGAAAGTAACGCATCCCTAGCAGCACTAGCTCTAAAGGAATTGAGAGAAAAGATTAGGCTGGTTATTCATACGCCAGGCCCCTGGGGACACCCAATGATCCCGGGAGAGGTGCTTGAGAAGGAGTTCGATATACAGGTTGGGGGAGGGCTAAAGAGACTCACGGACATAGTTCTTAGCTATATTGGTGTAGGCTATGGGGTCTCTAGAAAGCATCTAGAAACCCTTTCCAAGATATTCCCCCAATATTCCTGGAAGCTTGGTTATGTTAGAAACGGAGTAGATCTGGAGAGATGGAGCCATAGAGAGATAAAGGTGCTAGTCTCTAGGGGTTTGAGATATGTGAGCCTAGAGGAGCTTAGGAGGGCTAGGAACATGGCTAGGGAGGATCTCATATCTATGATTAGGGCTAAAAAGCCCGGGATCAGGATTGGAAGGACTATTATAGCATGGGCTAGAAGAATCACTAGGTATAAGAGGCCATATCTAGTAGAGAGACTCATAAGAGAGATAGGGAGAGAGCTAGACGTAACATTTGTTCTAGCAGGCAAAGCACACCCACGCGACGGAGATGGTAGAGAGGCAATGAGAAGCTTCAGAAGATTACATGAGGAGATGGATAACGTTGCCTATATACATGAATATAGCTTGGAGGATGCAAAGGTAATCCTCAGCGGCGCAGATCTACTGCTATTCACACCCTTCCCAGGGTGGGAAGCGTGTGGGACAAGCTATATGAAAGCGGGGATCAACGGCGTCCCAACACTAGCATCTAGAGACGGAGGCGCTCTCGAAACAATAATCGATAGACATAATGGGTGGCTCTTCGGCCTAGAGGTAACACAGTTTATCAATATCTATGAAGATAGAGCAAGCGTCTCGAAAATTGATGAGGAGGAATATAAGGATCTCAAGGCCAAACTAGTAGAGATCATAGATATCATAGACAGGGATCCAGATACATACCTAGAAGTTTCCCTCAACGCCCTCAAAAGCTTTAGAATATCCTCAGACATCTATAGAACTCTCAGGGACTATAAATATATCTCTTAAACAGAGCATCAGGTCGACATATCCACCAAGATCTCCGCCGCATACTCCTCGATTAACATTGATTGTCACTAATATTCCTCTGTTTTGGACTGCTTTGCTTCTTGATCCAAAGGTTTTGACCCCTGCGGCCATCGAGGGATCTTCACCCCAAAGAGACCTGGGGATCTCTATGGGCTCACTAGTGGCTGTCAAGCCCAGCGGAAAGGGGCTCCCATCTAGGATTGGAACCACGAAGCCCTTCTGGGCATAGCCCTCATATAGGGTCCCGATCTCGGGAGCTCTAAACATCATAGCATCCCGAGAATATCCACGCAAAGCACACAGGGTATCACTTCATCATTAAAATAGCTAGGGATTAGATGACTATAAGCTTAAGACCAGAAACAAGCAAACATAAAAACATTCCTATTAACATAAAAAGGACACAGCCCCCCATTGGCGCTGATAATTGTTTCATTTAAAAATAGATCAAAAGTACATATTATAAGCTTTCCTCCCTACATCTGCTTTAAAGAGCGGTCTGGTTCTTATTTTCTCGATATCTCTATATATTTTTAGGTTAGGGTCTTGGTTAGTGAGCGCTGGGTCTTCCCAGGGACTGTGCTTGGAGTTATAGAGGAGTATTTTCCTGGGAGCTATGTGTATGAGCTTGATGGGAGGCTATATTCAAGCGTTATTGGTGTTCCTAGACTCGATATGGTTAGGAGGGTTGTGTGGATCGATCCTGTGAATAGGGTTCAGATGCCGTCTCCTGGTTCGATGGTTTATGCCTACGTCGTTAGTGTTAGAGATGAATCCTCTCTTCTCAGGATCGTTGCTACAGATCTTAGAAGACCATATAAGCAGGGCTATGTTGGGATTCTACATATATCACAGGCAAGGCAGGATCCCAGCGAGAGGAGCCTTTCAGATATAATAAGAGTGGGTGATATGGTTCTAGCCAGAGTCTTATCGAAGAATAATCCATATATATTATCACTGAAGGTACCAAGGGCGGGGATTGTTCTGACAATGTGTCCCAAGTGTGTGAGCTATATGAGGTTAAAGGGTGGGAGGCTGGCATGCCCTAGATGCGGTTTCGAGGAGAGTAGAAGGGTATCGCCACTATATCTATCCATATAGGATGTCGGAGATGCCCAGGATAGGGTTTTCTGTGTGGAAGGATGATTCCAAGAGGATCAAAGATCTTATTCCGAATTTACTAGAATCCGGGTATGATCATGTTGAGGTCAGCATTGAAAGTCCCCTGGATACTAGAGATCCCGATCTACTATATTTAATATCTACTCTAAGAGATGCTGGTCTGAGCATTGGTTTCCACGCCCCCTGGAAGGAGATATTTCCAGCCTCTCCAGTTGAGGAAATAAGGCTGGCCTCGACAAATGTTCTAGCCAAGGTCCTTGAAAACATCCTAAAGTTCGAACCCACGTACCTCGTGCTACATGGTTCAAGCGAGCAGAATATATGTTTGAAGAACGAGGATACATGTATAGGGAGTCTGGAGATATCAGTGGAAACCCTTCGTAAAATATATGGTGAGATCTACATAGAAACGATACAAGGTCTCTGCTGCGGCAAAATATCACAGATCTTAAAACTCATAGAGAAAATTCAGGAGCCCAGAGTATGCCTAGACCTCGCCCATATAGCTGTTGAAAGTATTATTAAGGCTAGGAATAAATGGCCTTCTAGAATATCTGACACTCTAAGTGAGATTCCAGAACGGCTTGGAAGGATATCGCCTCTGATCCATATACATGGATTAAAGAGCGGTGATAGAAGGGTTAGGACGCACTATGACTTCTCTTACACACCTCTAGGAGGTGAAGACATAGCCAGAGCTGCAAAGATGTGGGGCGTAAGATATATAGTCTTCGAGGTCTTCTACAGATCATCTGGCGAACCAGTAAAACCCTCAGATCTATACGAAGAGGTTAAAAGGATTAGAGGATGGATATCTATACTTAGCTGAATATAAGGTAGAAGACCTCTGCAAGTTTCAAGCCTCGCCCCCTAGGGCAAGTAGCACAGGTCTTACAAGCAAACATATAAATATGGCTTTGATAACACAGAGATTACGCGTGGGGCAAAAATTCCCAGCTGGTCATCGAGATAGAAGCAACATATCTCCGCCTAAGAGTAATGCCCACCTTTAGCTGTTTTGGGTTTCATATCTATTTATAAGGGTTGATATATAGTCTTTTTATGGAGCGATTTTGCTGAAGTCTAAGGAGGTTTGCCAGATCCTTGAGCTTGTGAGATCATATTCTGTGCCTATCAGGGATGATAGGGTTAGGGGGCTGATAACATGGTATGTTAAGGCTCTACAGAATGCTATAGATATGATCTGGGATAATATCGAGTGGAAATACAGCTTCCCAAAGATCGTTAGAAAAGGTAAAAAGCTAGTCGTGATCACAGGTTTGAAGGTGAGGATCCCAATAATTCCGAGGGACAGGGCTTTCAAGAAAAGGCTTAGAGAAGAGCTTATGAAGGATAATCCTTATGCAGCACACTGGGTTGATGCTGTTATCAGAACAGCCTACTCGATTATGAAGAATTGGAGGAGGTATCTAAGGGGGAGGGCTAGGAAGGTAAAGCCGAGGATTAGGAGGAGATTCGCTAGGTGTAAGACCACGCTTATGAAGATAGATTACCAGGCTAAGACCATAAGGATAACTCTAAAACAAGGGGAATACTTGACTATATCCTGGAGATCAACATGGTTCGAGCACAGGGTTAGAGGCTGGACTGTGGGCGAGGTTATAATCAAGGACGATAGAGTAGTTATCCCCTTCAAAAGCTCTGAGGAGATCTATGTTAGAAAGGTTATTGGCTGGGATAGTAAAGAGCTTTCATTGGATGGCTACGAGCCTAGTATAGGTTTTATACATGTAGATCTAAAGCCTCTCCAGAGCATGAAGATCGTGTATGAGCGTAAAAGGCTATAGCACAGAGGAAGGGTAGAAGAGAATTATATGAGAAGTATGTTAGAAGGGAGAGGAATAGGAGAAGGACTTTATAAACAAGCTCTCAGCAGGGTTGGGAAGACTATTCCCAAACTCCATCCACGTCTTTGAGGATCTTGATAAAGAGGATCTCGTGTCTAGGAAAAGGGCTAAGAATAGGAGGAAGAGGAATGCTAGAACACCATGGAAAAGAATACATAAGAGGATGTCAGAGGTAACATTAACAGCTTTCGTTGATCCTAGCAACACATCTAGGGAATGCCCCAGATGCGGGTTCTCGGCCAAGACCCAAGAGGGGCAGATCTTCGAATGCCCTAGATGTGGATTAAAAATGAACAGGCACAAGGTTGTATCTATAAACATTAGGAGGAGATATCTAGAAGGCAAGAGGAGAGGGAAGAGGAGAACCAGTATGCCGGGGGTTTCCCCACAGCAATGAACCAGAGGTCTCTATGAAGGTGGAGCTGTGGGTCGGGGTCACCCCGAGCGGGAGGAGCCCAGTGATATGGATCCCAATGAAAAGGGATCCTGAGGGCGATGAAGCCAAGGGAAGAGGGCTTGACACCAAACAATGTCAAGCCCAATGAAACCCGAACCCCATATTTTCTAAAGCTGCTACCAAGGTTAATGAGGATATTAGTACCAGGAATAAGTTAAAATAATAATCGTTAAGCCTTTTTAATTTCTAAAACGATTATGTTACTAGAAGCTAAGGTACATGGAGTCAGTCGGATCAGCTAGTTGAGGAAAGCAAGATCCGGTGGTATAGAGATACATAGGGTTAGGCTGTAAGTCTTCTCTATTAGAATATATAGCCCTTTAAGGCTATAATTATTTAGGGAGAATATTTGAGTATAAAGAGGAAGAAGAGGGAGGGTCCGGGGCCAGCTACTGCTGCGGGTCTTGTATCGTTCTATAGGGATGTGGAGCCGACAATTCAGCTGAAACCCCTGCTAGTTATTTTAATATCCTCGGCATTCGTTATAAGTGTCTTCGTCCTGAGGCTATTCATAAACCCATTCTCATAAGGATTCTAGAGAAGCTTGTAGGCGCCTACATTGTCATCACCCCAGGAGATAATGTTAGAGGCGCAGAGGCTTGTAGAGAGGGGCGAGGTTAGAAAGGCTCTGCAGATGCTTATCTCGCTAA
>Ga0079996_114757_pt1 | contig 24715 bp, 28 predicted proteins | sample PerSpoAPS_AMetaG_FD_69199 | JGI IMG/M metagenome (GOLD analysis project Ga0079996, IMG submission 69199) | Thermal spring microbial communities from Yellowstone National Park, Wyoming, USA - Perpetual Spouter A (PS_A) MetaG (SPADES assembly)... | ecosystem: Environmental > Aquatic > Thermal... | reverse complement strand
TGGGTATGGGTAGGGGAAGAACTCGCCCTGCCTCACCTCGAAGAGAGGCGGGAGCTCTCTTCCGGGGGGGAAGAAAGCTATGGTGTACATGACCACCATGGGCACTAGAAAGAGCACGAAGGCGCCTATCAACGCCGGCAGTGTCCACTTGGGGTCTCCTCTTATCAGCATCACGAGGGCGGCGAGGACGATCAAGATGACTAGACCTAAGTCGTACATAACTACTCAATCGAGAGGGATGCCCCCGCGTGGTCGAAGAGGCGGGAGGCGGCGTAGGTCACCACGCCCAGCGTCAGCCCTATTAGGCCGAGCATGATCATGGCCTTAAACAGCGACTCGAAGTATGGGAACGAGAAGGCGAAGAAGGGGGTCACCGCGCTGGCTAGGGCGGCGATTTTGCCGGGGCCTACGGCTGATCTCAGCACATCGGCCCCGGCCACCAAGACGATGGGCGCAACGACAGAGACGGCGAGGAGCCAGGCGCCCAAATGCCTAGTCTTTTCATATGTCACGAGAACAGCCCCCACGGGGAGGAGGGCGGGCCAGGTGCGGGCCAGCACCGCGGCCACTGCGTACACCGCTGATGAGAGCAACACCGTGGTCGCGCCTGTGACGAGAAAGGCGTAGACGTTTATAAGGGCCATGGATACGGGAGCTGTCCAGTGGGTCACGCCGGTAGCCACCACCGCGCCGGCGTACGCCCCCAGCACGGCGCTCGACTCGATGACGTAGCTTCTGTACGTCCCCTCGGCCACCCCAAGCGCCGCCTGCATATTTGTCCCGAAGTCCCACCAGCCCTTCGTCTGGTTGAGTATTCTGACGGCGCTGACGTCTGGAAGCTCCACGCCGGCCAGGTCTAGATAGACGTTCAGCCCCCACAGAGCCAGGTTCACAAGCGCCAACGCCACTCCGAAAAGCACACCAGAGAGGATTACGTGTTCAAACCCCTCCATGGCCCGCTCTTTCAACGACCGGCCGCCAACAAACCAGACAGACGCGTAGTATAGGGCCTGGGCTGTGAGGACGGCCAGGCCAGAAAGAAAGAGGGGGTCGAGGTTGGAAAAAAAGTTGGGTTGGGCCATAGGCTTGGCTATTATCTTCCTGGCGATGTCCCGGGCTGTGTGCCGAATACTGCCTGGTACAAGTCTTTGAAAGGCTTAGACACGATATACGCGAATAACTCCCAAGCTTTCTCAGTGCTGAATTGCCCCGATATTATCGAAACAGTGGCCATGATGCCATAGAATATGACAAACAACACGGCCAGCCCTATCGCTATGTCTTTAGCCCGCTCAATGGCGTCCCACATGGCCCCCAACCTCTGAAAGCGCGTGGGCGCTATGTAGGACACAGCTATGTGGAATACGGCTATCGCCACCGCGCCCCAGAACATTGCGCCGAAAAAAGTAATCGCCAGCCCGGCACCGCCTGTAGCCCAGCCTGTAATCTCGCCAACTACCTGATCCGCGTTGCCTTTAGTTTTGTTGCCAGAGGTAGCAGTCTGGGTGGTAGTCTGGGCGTACGCAAAGCCCGCCGCCAGCGCCACAAACAGCAGAAGCGCCACCACCACCGCCTTCACAGCCTTCTTAGCCTTCACCGCCTTGGCCTTCTTCTTCTTGGTCTGTGGTTTAGTTGTGGGGGGCATGACCTGCTGGACGGCCGGCCGGATAAACCTTAACTCCGCCGGCCCCCCTCCCCCTCCCGGCCTCGGCGTCTTACGCCGGCTGAGGACAGGCGTTGCCTGTGCCGGTTCTTGACGCAGTGGTCTGGCTTGTGGGCTCCGGGCGCAACCTCAGGTTGTTGTGGGGGCGTTGCGAAGCGCTTGTCCCTCTCCAGGCGGCTTAGAGCTGGTTAAGGGCCTCTAAGAGGGCTTCTAAGACGTCGCGTCTGGTAAGCGCGGCGGCCTCCACCACGGCGTCTGCGAACTTCTCCACCAAGTCTTGATACGGCGCTATCTTCTCCAGCAGGTATAAATACGCGTCGACGAAGTCCGAAAGCCTCTCCCTCAGCCACTCCCTGTCTGGCTCCCCCCAGTAGCCCCTCTCTTCGGCTTCCCGTCTCCATCTCTCGCGCCACCTCTCCACGTCTCTACGCAACTCACTCCTCAACCTCCTAAACGCCTCCTCAGCCTCCCTCCGCGAGACCTGCGCCTTCTCGGCCTTACGCGAGGCCTCTCGGCGGGCCTCCGCCGGCCTCAGTAAGTCAACCACGGCGGCATATAGGCCGTTGACTAAAGCCCTAAGCGCCTCCAGCACGTGGAGGGCGCCGGCCGCCAAGACGCGGCCTATGACGCCAGTCGCGTCGGTCTTCTCCACGAGGCGTGGCTTATGGCGCGTCGAAGGCCCCTTTACGTAGACGTAGAAAGATGTACCATACTGGAGGATCCAGTAGGTGTGGCCGTCTTTCCTCCAAGTCAAAGAGGGAGTCTGTGCCTTCTGCGCCGGCTTCTGGCTCTCGACGGCTTGTTTCACGGTTTCCAGCTCCGCCTTGATCTTCTGCACCGCCTCGGCGCCTGCCTGGGCTAGAAGCCGCCTTACCTCTTCTAGCGGCCGGCGGCCGAGGTACTTCGTTCTCGACCCCTCCCTCTGGTAGAGAGTCGGCCCGGAGGGCCCTAACATGATCCAGTACTTGACGCCGTCGACAACGAGATACACGTCTATAGGAGGGGGGGAGTATTTAACAGTTATCACAGTTTAAAACGCCGCCTCACCGCTCTGCCCGGCCGGGCGTTAGACGCAGTTTAAAACGACGTCGCCCCGCCGCTCTGCTCACCTATGTAGCTTAAAGCGACGCGGCTACGCTTCGTTTCGTCTTCTGCAGTTTAAGACGGAGGAGGGAAGACGTGGTTTTAGACGCGCAAACGGTGCGCAGTTTAAGACGGAGGTTTTTCAAAGAGACGCAGTTTAAAACGGCGGATAACCATGTCGCAATAGTTGAATGTGGTTTAAGACGGCGCTGGCGTACGTCAAACGCAGTTTAAGACGGCGGAAGAAGACAAGCTGGCAAACGCGGATGGGGAGAGGGCGGGGTTGGGAAAAAGGCTTGTTACTTGAACTGCTTGTACCTCCGCTTACGCCACCTGGACGGGAGGATGACCACCTCTTTTGGGGGCTCCTTCTCCTTACAGAACACGTCTATCGCCTTGTTGTACAGCCTAGACAACCCACGCGGCTTCTCCACCTCGCACTTGTATCTATCGTCGCCCTGCATCCACGCCTTCCACCTCACGTAGTGATGCCGTCTATAGGGATGCATAGCCACGTCGTAGACCCTGAGGCTGTGTATCAAGAAGAGCTCCTCCGATAAAAGCCAGCGGACTCTAATCACAGTCTTAGACACCTCAAACTGAGGCGCCTCCACCACCAAGACATCGACGGAGCGTATCCAGAAGCTTGCGTGCGTTGGGCCGGCCCCTGCGATCATGGGATACAACTCCCTCCTCAGCTTAATCACAAAAAACGCCAGCGCCAACGTGGTTATGGTCTGCACGGCGAGGAGCTCGATCATCTCACTGAAGCCTCTCCGCCATCTGCCTCACGAAGTTCTCCTGGATTTCCTTCGTGTCGAGGGGCTTCTTGTACGTCCGGATTATGGAGATCTCCCTATACCCCTCCCTCTCCTTCTGAGAAGTCTTCACCACGACGCTTTCAGCCAGCGGTTTTTCGTTGCCTAGAAACTGTCTGGCCAGCTTGTCGAAGTCGTAGTGATCCAGCGCAAACACCACCTTCCTCAACGTCTGCCACACGGGTATCAGAAGCCGCAGAAGCCACACAGTCACCGCCAGGTTAGCCAGGGCGATGGCTATGACCGCCACTTGGTACAGCTCCATGTTTGTGGCTCTTCAGAAGCTTATAAGAATATCGCTTCGTTGAAACTACAGTGTTGTTCGAAAGTGTCAGTAAAGTCCGTCGTCTTTGATCGTGTATCGGATTTCAACATTCGGCGCCATGCCGGGGACGTCGATAGGCACCATGTAGCCCTCCGGCTTCGTCTTGTTGTATCTAAACATCATAAGCAGAGCGTTGGCTCCTTGCGAGTAGATGTTGCCGCCCGCCGGCTTCTTGATCTTGGCGGCAAACATCTCCGGCACGTCAATCACTTGGTCTGTGAGGATAGACGCTGTGCCGAAAACCCGGGCGGCGCGGCGCAGGATATCCATCAGATACGCCAGAAACTGCTGACGCGCCGAAAGCCTCTCCCTGCCTCTAAACTGCGCCCGCAACGCGTGGCTCACGAAGGAGTCAATAACCACTAAGTCCGCCGGCTGTTTAAAGAGAGACTGAAGGATCTCCTTGACGTCGAGGACGTCTGTGGCTTGTACAACGGTTAACTTGTCCAGCAACGCGTTGAGGTCTGCGCCGAACCTCTTGGCAATGCGTTCAAACAAGTCGAGGTTCAGCGCCCCTTCTGTTTCGATGTAGACCACGCGCCAATTTTCTATAGCCGCCTTCACCGAGCATTGAATGGCGAACATGGACTTCCCGGTGCCGTACTCGCCGGCGATGCCGTATATCAGCCCCCTCCGCAAGCCGCCCCACGGCGTCTTCTCGTCGGATTCAGCCACGCCGGTCTTAATTACGGGCAACTCCTTCTGGGCCTTGAGAGCCTCCAATATGCTAATGGGCCGCGGCGCCACGCCGGCCAGCCGCCTGATCTCCGCCAGCACCAGCTCAGCCCTCTCCAGCTCGTCCTCCCTGCCCAAGAGCTGGGCCAGCTCAACAACGTTCATGGCGGCGAGGTTCCTCAAGCCGTACTCGGCGCAGAGAGCCCTAACCTCCTCCTTCCACGGGCCTCCGTAGCGCCGGCACTCATCCGACACAGCCATGACGTCGGAGCTCTTCTTAGGCACGCGTCAATGCGGCGTTGGACGGATAAACCCTACGCCTCCGAGGCCCTCCAGAACCGCCCGCGCTGGAAGATCAACACGGCGCACCTCTCCGCGGCCTTGACGGCGTCGTAGTCTCTGGTCACCACGGCGCATCCAGCGCCGCACTCAGCCTCGCAGAGCTCCACGGCGTACACCTCCGCCGGCTTCTGCTCAGAGAGTCGGCAGTCCAAGCCATAACGCTGACAAAGCTCCAGATACCGCCTCGCCAGCGGCATATGCGACTCATGCCACGCATCAATTACGAAGACGGCGTTTATGCCGGCTTCGGCGGCTGAGGCGAAGAGCTCCTCCGGCACAGCGAGAGAAGCCGCCACCGAAAACACATCTATGTAGAGTCTGCGGTAGTTTGTAATGGAGTCGGGCTGGAGGGAGAAGCGGCCTTTACGGTTTTTGACTTGCATTGAGGGCTTGGCAGTAGCTTCTCCACTCCGTGAGGTTGGCTCCCATCTCTTTGCCGCCTCTGTAGTATGCTTTGTATTTATTCAAGAGCTGGCAGATGACCTGCGCCACCTCTCTCCCGGCGGACAAGCCCCTGGTCTTGTTTAGGTACACCTCCTTCACGGAGAGGGGGAAGAGGGGGTAGACCAGGCGCCTAACCGTCTTGGCGTCGAAGGCGAGGGCTCTCTCAGGCGTGGTCCCGACTCTCCACACCACGGCTTTTTCCAGCAGGACTTCGCAGTAGATCTGCCAGGCGCGGAAGTACTTCTCGCTTCTCTTATCCGCCGGCGCCGCCCAGTCCCTCGTCACATCTATACAAAACCGGCGTATCACGTACTCCTTCAAGGCGCCGTCGGCCACCGCCTTGCCCATGGGTAAGACGTACAGTCTATCCACAAAATCTCCATAAGCCGCCAGCCAGCCCGCCGCGGCCTCAAAAACCCTCTTCCTAAAGACCTCCGCCCTCTCTACAAACTCCGCCCTCTTTCCCACGGGACGCAACACCTTGAGAAGCTCGTCGAAGTTGCAGTAGCGCGTGTCAGCTGGATATATGCGGACGCGCCACCTCGGGGGATTTTTGCCCACCTCCGTCATGCCCGTACAGACGCCGCCACCCGAAAAACCTTACTCATACAGCTTCTCCACGAGGAATTTGGCCACGGCGAGGGGCACCTCCTCCCCCTCCGCCTCGTAGATGACGTGGCCAGAGCACTTCACTGTAATGCGCCTATGTGCCGAGACGACGACTATGCGGTACCTCGGGCTGGCGAAAGACGTCAGCTTAGCCACCCCGCCGCTTTTCTCGACCAGCGGCTTGACGTAAAGCTCGCCGTCTGCCTCAAGCCTGCCGCGGCACTCCACCTCAGCCTCCACGACGTATACGCGTTTATTCTCCAGCTTCTCCAGCGCCTTTCTGTACCTGCGGTACAGCATCACGGCGGCGATGTGGGTGCATATCTCGCGCCTACGCCGGAAGCCGAAGGCCGACGCGTAGCAGGTACAATACCAACGGCCCTCCTTCTCCGAAAACCAGACTTGATAGAGGGGCTTCCAGTCGCCTAACTCGCGGCGGCCTTGCACAAGGTAGAGGTTCTCCCTCACCTCCCTCACGTCGCCGAGGCGCAGAATGGCCCTCCTTATCCAGCTTCGCGATTTGCCGGGGAAGGTACTTGATAGAGACTCCACGGCCCGCCTAAGCGGGTCCTCTCTGCGCATACGGCGGCACGACCATGCGGAGCTGGCCCCACGTCCCTCTCAGCGGTATTACGCGGGATAGCTCCTGCTGAGCCTTGACGGAGGCCGCCCTAATGGTGACAAGAGCCTCAGAGGGGTTGAGAGGTGCGGTTTTACTCTCATCCATATCCCAGTCGGGGAATCTGATGACGACCTTGACGTAGCCCAGATGCCTTAGAAATTCTCTATAGCTGTGGGAAATCAGCACGAAGAAGCGCCTAGAGGCCCTCCCGGTGCGGAGGTGGTCTGTGAGGAGGCTGTAGCGGCCGGTAAAAGAGAGGAAACGGTGGGCCTCGTCTATGACGTAGATGATGTTTTTCAGAGATCTCGTCAGCTCTAAATGGACTAAGACATAGGCTATTCTGCCCACGCGGTCTAGGCTGCTTAGGTCTATGCATGTGGATTTTCCCGGCTGAAGCAGAACGTCAGTGGTCTTGAATTGATGTACGTCTAGATGGGCTAGACGCCGGCGTAGGGCGTATGCCGTATCGACCTCGTGGGGCTCCGCAATTTTCAACACACCCGCCCTTATCTCTGAAAGCGTCTTGAAGCCTTGTTCAATACTCCTAAGCAGAAGCTCCGCCATGGCCGGCGTGAGCAAATATGGATACTCGCCATAGGTCGCCGCGAGCGCCTCCTCCAAGATCTCCACGACGCGTTGAGGCGGGAGGTCCAGCGGATTCACCGCATACCGCCCCACGTTGTCGCACTCCTTAAACTCGCCAGCTGTGTCGTAGATGACGACGCTGTACTGCGGCGGGACATTCCGCAGAGACCACTTGACGAGGCTGGTCTTGCCGCTACCAGGCAGGCCGGTCACCAGCGCGTTGCCCTCGGCGGCTGTTGTCAGCCAGAAGAGCATTGTGTAGAGCGTCATGTCAAGACGGACATCCCCAGCTCGGTAAGTCTCAACGTCATCGTGAGGGTGTCCAGCTTGACGTAGCCCGCCTTGACCGCCTTCGTGATGGTCTCCTGGCTGAAGTTATCCTGCGCATATCGCAGTGTAGTGAACCCACCAGCCTCGAATATGGTCTGAAGCAACTCCTTCACGTCCTCCATCGCCTCTGCGACGGGCGGCGGCACCTCGACGCGACACAAGCGCCCTCCTGTCCACTCCTTCTTAAGCGACAAGCTCTCAAACGTGACGCCCGGCACAGCCATAACCGCCCTGTCGGCCACCACAACCCGCTGGTCGAAGGTCGACGTGTAGATGCGCAAAACACCGCGCAGAGGCTTAGCCATGGCCAACAGGTCTGAATACTGCGGCCATATGTCGCTGTACACCTCCACAGCCCAGCCGCCGTCCAGCTCCTTATCCAGCTTGAAGGCAAGCGCGAGGCCCAGGGTGAGTTGCACCGGATCCGCCGTGGGCGCCTTGAACCGCCACGTCCCCTCCTCCAGCCTCAGCTCTGAATAATCTATAAATTTGAAAAGGTGGCAAAGCGGCGCCGAGCAGGTGGCGAGGTCTTGCGTCTTGGCGAAGGGGGGAGCGGGGTTCTGCATCCTTGTAAACACCACCGTAGCCACAGCCATGCCCTCCGGTGTCAATTCAAAGCCGAGGCCGGTCTCGCCGGCATCCTCGACTTGGCAGAAAGTGTAGCGGATCTTGGCAGGAGGAGGATCCACAAGACCGCCGATTACTATCTCAAGCATCAGCAGGTCAGCTGGACGGGTATGCCAGACAGCTGAAGGATTTGGTTCAAGTGCTGGCTGTATATTGGACATCCCTTCTTGAGGAAGTCCACGGCGAATTTAGGCTTCGCCGTCGGGTCCAGCCTTATCAGCGCCATCTTAGCCGGCGCAGTGTTTACGACATACCCCTCGTAGCGCCAAATCTGGTACAGCTCCTCCCTCCTAGGCGGCTTCACGACGGCGCGGGGGTCGCACGTTGCAACTAGAGCAAACCTGCCGCTCCTCAAATCAGCCGCTATCCTCTCAATGTCGCGCGAAAGCACGAAGCCGTAGATGCAGAGCCTCCTCTCCACGTAGCCGGCGATGCGCAACTGCGTATCGTCAATCCAGTGCCTGCTTTTAGGCACCTGCCTTATGACGACGTAGTCGCTGGCGTTTTTCACAACCACCACGTCCCCAACCCCGGCGTAGACATCGCTCACCTCTATCCAGTAGCTAGAAAATATCAAACCCTTATGCCTAATGGGTATCTGAATCTCCGTCGGAGGCGTAGGAGCAAGCTCAGGCGCCGGAGGCGCCTCCATGGGCGCCTCTGCGGGGGGTGTCTCCTGTGGGGGTTGGCCGTTGTGGGGCTGGGGTTGCGGCTGTGGCAGCTGTGACATGCGCCAGATGTCTCTCATGTCCACCGCGCCGGCGCCGCGGAGTAGCTTCTCGTCTTTTTCGCCGCAGAGCATTGAGGGGCGGTATAAGCACTCTGTCCAGTCGGGTTTGTCAGTCATGCCGCCTCTTTTAGGATGGGGTCTAGGGGTATTTTGACGTGGTATTTCAAGTCGCGGGGGGATACATACAGCAGGCCCATGGCGTAGGGCTTGCTTCCGGCGGAGGCGGCGCCGCCGACGGTTTCCCTTGGCGTGGTGGCTGAGCGGAGGTACTCATAGTCGTATCTATCCAGCGCAAGAACCTCCAAGCTCTTCTTAAGCGCACGCGTAGTTCCTCCCAACTGCAATACAAACCCCGCATTTTCAACAACGTCTTCAGGGATGTGCCTGGCCAGCTGTGCTATTAGCCAGAGGGCGAATCCGTATTTGCGGCCGCCCATGGAGAGTTGCCTGATGAGGGTGAGTACGGTGTTGACGATCAGCCCGGTTTCGGTCATTCTCGCAGAGTGCATAAGCAACGCCGCCTCGTCTACAACCACGAGGGTTTCCACCCGCTCCGCCTGAGGCCTAGAGCCCCACTGTGCCAAATACCACAGCAGTATCAGCGAGACGAAGAAGGCCTGCGCCGCAGAGTCGTGTTTCAGCGGACGCAAATCCCACACCACATGTCTCGCCTCTGCTAGATTTGCCTCCTCCGGCTCCTCCACCCCCGCCGCCTTGGCCATGGCCTTCACCGCCGCCTCCACGTTTACGGCGCCGTCTGCGCCATACGGCACGAGGCCGAACTCTGCCAGCAACATGTAGAGGTAGCGGCTGTTCTGTATCTGCTTCAGAGGCGGGATGAACTTCGGCACCTCGTAGACGTCTGCACCGACCAGCTTGGCTAACGCCACGTGGTCGCCGTGGGGATCTACGACGACGATTTTGAGGTCTTTATGCGAGTCGGCCAGCCGCTTCAGCAACGTTGCAACAGCCCACGACTTGCCCATGCCGCTCGGCCCCAACACTACTGAATGCGACGTGGGCATGGAGTCGATGTCGATCTCCACAGACCTGCCGAATCTGTCATAGCCGACGAGCAACTTCCGGCCGCTACTCATAAGCTTCCCGCCGTAGAAGATTGGCATCCTGCTGAGGTCGTGCGAAAGGGCCTTGGTCATGTACGCACCTTTGGGCACCCAGAAGAGGATGTTGGACAACACATCGCGGCGGATCTCCAATTGAGTCGCTAAATCCTGCGAGCCGTATGTTTGAATGTATATAGGCCGCTCGTCGTACTTCAGCATCCGCTCCAGTAGCTGGCTGGTCTTGTGAAGCCTCACCACGACGCCTCTCTTTTCCACCACCGACTCGTAGGCTTTGCCGAAGTCTTTCTCCACCGCGGCCTCCGGCCTCGGCGTGAAGACGACGGCCCACTTCTTCATTTTAGCAATGGCGCTTGCCTCCGCGCCTGCGAAGGTTTCGAGGGTCTGCCGAGAGGTGCCTATGTCCCGCTTCGCGCCCACCGCCTCAAAGGCCAGCTCTACATCCGCCTGGCGGTACCACTTGCGTATGTGGTGGGCGTGGTAGACGAGGAGGGCTCCGATTATGAGGAAGGCCGGGTTGAACAGCCCGAAGACCAGCGGCACCGCGGCTACGTACATAATCCAGCGGTCAGGCACCACCTTCAGAGACACCCACGTCGTTGGGTGCAAGACGAAGTAAGTCCTCAAGACGGCCTCGATGTGGGCGATGCGGCTTTCATCCGGCGTCTTGGTTGTGTACCTAACAAACCTCTCGTTGCCGATTTGCACAACCGCCAGATACTCCCCAGGCTGGAGGGCGAGGGATGCATACATCTCGTGTATCGTTTGGGCCGCAGATATGCCGAACTCGGAACGCGTCGGCTCCGCCTTCCACAACACGTGGTAAATCTTGCGCCGTGGATCAAAGGCGGCTAGGTACTGCCCCACCCGCGTCTTCTCCCGGTGAGGCTCCAAGGGCCACCGCATAGAGTACAGCCAAAGCAGTAGCCACTCTCCCCACAGCGCCGTTGTTGCAATTGCCATAAGCGCCGTGAGGGGGTGCGGCGCGAGGAGGGCTGTTGCTAGCGAGAAGAGCGTGGCGTAGATGTAGATGTGGGGCTTCCTCATGGCCTCAGCAACTTAGCCACCTCCTCCCGCCTGCCGGCGTAGAGGAGTGTGATCACTATCTCCAAGTCTACACCAATCCGCTCCGCCTCTCTCACAAGCAGGAGGTCGCCCTCTCTACCCGACATCTTTAGGTGTACAAGCATGCGGTAGCACCCCCGCTGGTCTGCGCAGGCCTTCGCCAGCTCCCAGAGGTCTTTAAACAGCGGCTTCACCCCGTGTATCTTTAGCATATCCCATATGGTTGCCTCGTAGATCTCCGCCTCCATGTCCTTCTTGTATTTCCTCTCCGCCGTCACTACGTCTTTAAACTTCTCCCGCGCCTTCCACGCCCTCTTCTCCTCCTCCTTCCTCCTCCTCTCAAGCTCCTCCAGCTCCCTCCTCTGCCGCTCAAGGATGGAGTAGTAGGGGTATGTTTGTACTTGACGTCTCCACTTCATTGCCTCACCTCCCTCTTTACAATCTTTTCAATTTCTGTCATTAATTTGAAAAACTGCCTGCGCCACTCCCCGTGGCGTGGAGCCTTAGGCGAATGTGCCAGGATGGGCGGGATCTTCTTGGCATAAGCCCTAGCCACCACGGGGGAGTAGGGCAGGACAACCGTGGCGGCGGCGTCTCTATACTTGACGGAGGTCTTCTCCTCAGCCATGTTCAGAACCAAGATCATATGCTTCGCGTCGGCTTTAAACTCGCCGATGAACTCTAGGCCGGGTGGGTCTGCCACAGCCACGGCGATGTCGAGACGCGGCGTCTTGGCCATGGGCGGGAGGTCGATGACGGCGGCGTCTAGCCGCATCTCCTCAAAGGCCCTCAACGCCGAATCCAGCCTATCCGGCGTGCGCACCACAGCCACCGGCACCTCCTCCCTCCCCGCGTGGATTCCCTCAGCGGCGTCCACCGCCATCAGCCTAGCCGCCATAGGCACAGGAGACGCGTCAACCAGCCCCACAGACGCCACAGCCGCCGCCATGTACAAAGCGGCAGAGGAGGCGAGGACGGTCTTCCCCGTCCCGCCCTTGATGTAGACAAAACCTATCTTAATCATTTCTTTGAAATCAGCAACAGAGCCACCTTGAGGTAGGGGTCGTCCCGCTTCTCAAGCACCTTCAGCAACACCTCCCGGTCTATGCAGGCGGCCAGCTTCAGCGCCACGTCCTCAGGCGCGGAGGCGAGGAGCCTTATGAGGAGCTCCCCCCAGTCCTCAGCCTGCCGAGACACGGCCGGAGGCTGGGCGGCTGGAACATGTGGTTGTTGCGGCGTCTGGGGCTGAGACACCTGCGTCTGTACGTGCTGAGGCGGCTGAGGCGCCTCCTCGGGTTCGTTGTTGTTGCTGTTTTCGAGGATGTTTATGAGACCTTTTTTGATTTTGAGCATATGGCCCCCGGTGAGGGGCTGGAAAAACCCTACCTCCGCCTATCTGATGTACAGCACTCTGCCTACTTGATGTACAGCAGGCCGTCGGCCGTGGAGCCGATCCTTAACACTCCTTCTGTCTTCTCTATGGCGAGGACAGAGGAGCGTGGGATCCTCAACCCGCATGAGAGGTAGATGTACTGCGAGTCGGCGCTGTATCTAAACCTGCCCCACACCACCAGCTCGCTCCCCGGGTTCTTCAAGGCGGCCTCAGCCGCCTTGCACACCGACGGCGACGAGACGTACGACAGCCCGAAGAAGGCCGTGAGTGCTATAATGGCCATAGCCAGCACCATCACGAGGTCGAGGTACTCCTCAGTCATGGCTTGAACCGGCAGTAGAGGCTCAGCACCTTATACGCCAGGCCTGGGTAGGCGCTTATCGCGCCAGAGGTGGCGCATACGGCGAGCCCCGTTATGCGCTGTACGGCAGAGGGGTCTCCCGCCTCTGCGTATCTATACGCCTCCGGCCAGTAGAGAAACACCGCCGACAGGTCGGTCTTGCGGATTTCGACAGGTTTGATAAACACCATGGCCGCCACAGCTAGGGCGAACACCACCGGTATAAACACAAGTTCAAGCCTCATGACGGCTTGAACGCAGGTAGGGGAAAAACCTTGTTTGGAAAAAATCAGCAGTTTACAACCACCAGCCTTACCTTGACGCCGGACGTCTCTACCTCAACCGCCTCAGGTCTGAAGTCTGTGGCGGAGCGGCAGGTGGCGGCGTAGTGGGTGATGGTGTTGCCCTCTACCCACGGCATGATCAAGACGCAGTTGGTCAAGGCGATCGTGGCGTTTTTCGCGGTATATGTCGCGTTGAACAGGTTTCTAAACGTCTGGGGATCTGCCTGCGTCTGGCTGTTGGCTATCGTAAACGTGATTTCGACGTTCATCGTGGAGTCTGGCGACACAAACCTCACGGTGATGGTGGGGTTTGCGCCGACGTATCTGTCGTTCTTCGGGCCGTCCTTCCTCCACGTGTATATCAGCTGGCCGTCGGCATAGACTTCGTGCCAGAAGCCTCCGCTACTGTGGATGCGGGTGAGGACTGGACCGGAGGGGGTGAAGGTGAGGCGCCACACCTCATCCACGTACATTCTAGCGCCGTTTGTCGGGTCGCAGGTGAGGCAGTCCTCCCAGGCCAGGAGGTAGTCGGCGAGGAAGGCGCCTGAAGGCGCTGATAGGGTGAAGGACGTCCCGGCGGGGTTTACCTGCACAGTTACGCTGGTGTAGCCGCTCCTCCAGTAGCTGGTGAGGTCGAATACCTTGAGCGACGTAGAGGAGCGGAAATCCTCTGTGCTGTTTGACACATACACCGCAGTCCTCGCCCCCGTTACGTCTACTTCGTCGCGGCTGTATAGGGGGCACCGGCCCAGCTCCAGTATGTAGACCGGCACAGCTGTGACTCCGGGGCTGGCTCTGTCGGTGAGCACCCACCTGCCGTTTATGTACGTGTAGTTGGCGGGGTACAGCCTCACGGCCACTGGCGTGTTTAGGTGGGCCGTCTTCTCCGCCGCTATAGACGCCGCCGCGGACACGAGGTGCGCCTGGCTTGAATTGAACATACCCAACACGGCCAAAGCTACCACAGCCGTGGCGGCGACAGCCGCAACGACGGCGAGTAGGTATCTAAAGGTCAGCATATCCTTACCACTTCTAAAACGCTTCTGGCGCCTTTTGGGTAGCCCACCAGGTCGGCCCAGGTCTTAAACAGAAGCGCGGTCTCTGGGCGCCATATAGCCACTGTGCTCCCCGGCGCGGCGTCTAGCTCCTGCTCCACAAGCGGCAGGACGAGGATTGGATCCCAGGGGAATAACCTGGAGGCGTTGATTAAGAGACAGCCTCTGTATTCGTCGCCCAACTTGGTCGACACTTCGCCTATCTTGATCCACGTCCCGTTGCGCTGGGCGTAGAAGGCGAAGCCGGCCACGGGGCCGTCTGCCTTGACTTTCACAAGGCCTTTGAGGGGGTCGACCAGCTCAATTCTTGGTTTGGCGAAGCTGTTCATAAAGTTGAGCCTTGCCCACAGCTCAGCCTCGCCCCAGTAGTCCATGGTGGCTGAAAGTTGCGACGCGTAGTCCGCCTCCCCCAGCAACGACCTCGTCTTCACGGACGCAGGTGTGCACGAGAACTGTGTCTGTCTTCCCCCCTCGCCGAAGGCGTTCACCCCGTGGAAGTAAGGAGCACCGCCGAGGTAGAAGAACAGTGTAATGTCGAGACGTGGTGCGTTGAAATACAAAGGCGCCTCCGTCGCGGACTTAATTCTATACGAGACGTCGTTGGATACAAAGAAGACGAAGTGGTGACGTCCCTCGTCGTCCTCCACGACGACACGTATAGGCCCGATCCAGTTCGCCGGCGTGACGTAAACCCCGCCGGCATCTACATAAAGCGGCTGACAGGGCGAAAGCGGCGTGTAGCTACGGTGCCAGCCGGGCCCTATGTAGACTGCGTCGAGGAAGTCCCACCTCTTCGTAACTTCGTGGAGCTTGTAGTCCCTAACCCATCTGTACTCCACGCCGCCTCTGCCTCTACTCACTACGTAGCCCATCTCCACATAGATCTTGACAGTTGTCTGCTTGGGCCTGCCTAGGTACAGCAGGAGGAACGAGTAGCCTGCGCCGGGCAACGCCAAGTCGGCGACGGGGCCAGGCGCCGGGCCCCAAAGCGCCGGCCTAAAGTCGGCGCATATCAACGAGTTGCACACAGTAGTCGGCACTAGATACATAGCCCAAGGACTTGTGGAGTTAGGCACCATAGAAGCCACGCCGAGAGGCAGGGCGTCGGTAAAGCCAGGCGGCTTGTTGTCCCCCTCCACCACGTCAAACGCATAGTTGTAGAAGTCTCCCTGCGCGGTTTGGTGGTAAAGCAGCCCGTAACTCGTAGAGGTGTATCTGTATTCCGGATCTCTGTATACAGACCCCAGCATAGAAACGTAATGAGGCACCTCCGTGGTGCAACTTATTTCTATATCAAAATCGCCTGTCTGGGGGTTAAATGCCCAGAGCCTGAGGTGGTATTGATACCAGTAGTAGAGCGTTGGGTCGCCAGCGACGACGTTCATGAAGTCTTTAAAGCCATCGGTGCACGGGTCGTAGTGACTAGTTGCCATCCAGTCCACCAGCGGTATTCTGTTTATAGGCCACTGACTGCCCGGCCTTCCTGTGCGTGAGTAGCCCGTCCACGTTCCGTTTACCTTGGTAACGACGTGTTGTGAGTAGGTGCAGTGAAGGAGCTGGCTTGGCCACTGTCTGCAGGGGTCTGGCGGCGCGTACCAAGCCGTCGTTACGGCTCTAAATTCCTCATCTACGGCTACGGCGAAGCCCGCCCACTTGACGCCTGCTGTATACCATCCGCTTTTCTGAGCGCTGTAGCTCAGCTTAGCCTTTTCGCCGGCTTCTTCGTAGTGATCTGCCAGAAGCCTCCCCTCTTGGTCTACGGCGCGTAGATACGTTCCTGGGTAGGAGTTTATCCAGACGCCGCGTGCGTCGAGGCGCCACAGCACGGCGGCGTGGAGATACGCAACAGAGCCCAGGGGCATGTGGACTTCGACGGGCGTTCTGCCTATCAGCGCCACTCCGCCGCCCCTCAGCGACGGGAGCGGATCCACCGCCAACGCCACATATGGCGTTAGGATAAACGGCGTCTTGAAGGCAACTGCCGCAAGCGATCCATTAAACACCCACCTATCGCCAACCCATGTGGCGTTGCCCTCCCAGCCTACTATGAACCTCTCAGGAGGAAATACACTATGCCTTGGATCAACGCCTCTGGGGGCTCCAACAACACGTGATATGTACAGCGGAACCGACTTCGGCGGTCTGGCCTCCACATACCCCCACTTGGTGGGGACGGCAGTCACTTCAACCTTAATCCGCGTCCCAAACCGCAAACCTTCAGATGGTATGTCGTATATGCTCCACGTGCCCGCCTCGTCTGTAGACACGGCGGCGGTGTCTATGGGGTAGTCTCCATAGAACCAACTGTCTGTGTAATACAGCGGAGAGGGTATCACAGCCTCTACTCCATATTTCTCAACCTTGTCGCCCGGCCTCTTCCCGTTTATCACAAGAGCTCTCCAAAGCTGTGGAGACGATGCCTGCGTCACCTTGTTCCCGCCCTCGAAGAGAGGGCAGTCAGGCCACGTAGATGCGTCTGGCAACTGCGTACAGAGCGGCGAATAGAACCAGCTGAATTTATCCGGCCTCAGAGAGACGTACAGAGTTCTGGATTCTGAACGTGAGACCGCGTTGGAGGGAACTGTGAAGGTGATGGTGGAGGTCTCGCGGGGCGGCGTGGCGTTGACAAGCCAGAAATATCCTATACTAGTCCACGTCCAATTCCCGTATCTTAGCCTGGCGGTGCACATGTACTGCGTCAGTGTCCACGGCTCCGGCTTCCAGTACTCCACCTTGACGCTGTAGCTTAGGCTTCTGTCCCACTCCCCGCTATATACGCGCTCTGCCATGTATACCTGCGTGACGTTGTAAAACGACGTATCCCAAACCGCGACCTTCGGGGTGTCTGTAAAGAAGGTGTAGAATCGGCCGAAGTCGAGGCCCATTACGGGGCCGACTGCGTCGAAGCTGAACGAAATAGTAACGCCTTGGGTTGTGTCCACGTTGCCTCCCCATATCTTTGAACACTCTACGCTTTCTACGGTGATCTGCGCCCACACAAGCGCCGTTAATGCCAAGACTAGGATTAGGCGCCGCATGGAAGAGACAGGCCGCCTATGGAAAAACCTTAACGAGGTGAGGGAAGATCAATTACGGGCGTGTCGCTTCTTTGTGACTCAGACGACGCAGAGGCGATCTGTTCTGGACAGGTGAGGGGTAGTTTTAATGGGTAGTCTACGAGCAGGACATATAGCGCCGCCGCCGGCGCGGCGACGTACAGCTTGGCGGTGTCGCTGGTGGCGTTGTAGACGGCGGCCCACTCGGCCTTGACGTAGTCCACAAGCCCCACGTCTACATCTGCGCCTACCCTGGGGTCTAGGCCTACGGCGGGGGGTCTGCGCCACGCCGTGTAGTAGCTGTAGAGGTCGTTGTAGTACTGGGTGAGGTTGTGCGGCACTGCGGCGTAGACGTCGAGCCACGGCAACTGGTCGAGGGAATGTCTAAGTTCAATCTCGTAGAGCACGGCCGGCTCGCCCCGAGGAAGCGCGGTATATCTACACCTCGTCACGTTTATGTAGATTTGGTAGACTACGTTCTCCCCGGCTCTCTCAAGCCTGTACCCCACCGGCAGGTATATCGGGAACGCCACCCACTGTCTCGTGCGGTAGTCGTAGGCGGTGGCGCTGGCCTTTGCCACCCTCGCCACGTTGACGAAGACTCGGAAACGCGACGTCGACTCCACCCTCGGGAATGAGGGGAGGTTGCTGGCCAGCCACCCCTTGGCGCCGTAGAGCTGGTCTGCCAGGTTCACTGTCGTGAAATTCGGCGCATGCGCCGCGGCGTAAAGCACTACGAAGGCAACGACGGCCAACGCGATTAGGCCGTACGCCAGCGACCACATGTCAATCCCAGAAACACTCCCTCGCGAAGGACGCCCTGGCGTTCATGGTGGAATCCTGCGACTCAATCCACACAATGGTTGAAAACCCAGTTACAGTGTAGCTGTTGAACTTAGGGCCTTCTTTGTTCCACGTCCATATCAACGTCTTGCCGCTAGACGGGTCGGTCACGTACACCTCATGCCAGAAGCCTCCCTGCGAGGAGATGCGGGTAAGGACTATGTACGTCTGGGCGAAGGTGAGGCGCCACACCTCATCCACATACAGGGCGCCGTGTGTAGAGTCGCAGTTGGAGCAGTCCTCCCAGGCCAGGAGGAAGTCGGCGAAGGCGCCTGCAGGCGCCGATAGGGTGAAGGACGCGCCGGCTGGGTTCACGTGCACCGTCACGCTGATGTAGCCCTTTTTCCAGTAGCTGGTGAGGTCGAAGATCTTGAGCGCGACGGAGGGCCGGAGGTCTTGCGTGTTGTTCGACGTAAACACCCGTGCCCTGAGTGGGTCTGATATGCGGACTTGAGCTATCAAGGTGTGCCACTCGTCGAGGAGCGGCGGCGCGGATATACGTACGCGGTATACCCCCGCCATCGGGATGGAGAAGGACACAGAGCCAGGTATTGTGGTTGTCTCCGAAAACACCAGCCGCCCCTCCTCGTCGTACACCTCTACAGTCACCAAGTAACTCTCCGTGAGGTTTGCCTCAAACGTGATAGTGGTGTCGCAACCTCTTCTCCAGTCTGAACTGACGCTGACGTCGACGAAAGGCAGTTTCGGCCCCAGGACGTCGCGGCCGAATCTCGGCGGAGAGCCGTCGCACGACACGTAAGCCACCCCGCCAACCACCCAGAGGTACATAGCTGTGTCGCATGTGGCGTTCTCCCCTATCGACAGCGGCCTTCCTTCGGTGATGTTGTAGGCCCATCCGTACCTCGCCGCCTCTCTTGTGCCTAAGTGAAGTGCGGCGTAGTTGCCGTACTGCCGTATCCAGTACCCGCCTGTGAGCTTGAAGGCGCAGTCTGAACACGCCGGCACCGGCGAGGCCCCCTCCCCCGCGGGAAACAGCGACGCAATTACGGCGGCGGCAAGGGCCGCAAGCCCCGCGAAGATTAAGATGTCTCTGAAGGCGATCATGGCATCCCAGGACAGCTGTACTGAACAAGAAGCCACCTGCCTCTGGAGGTAAGCCCCACGGGGACGCAAGTTTTGTTGACATTGTCAGTCTTTACATCAAACGGCGCTGGGCACCAGAGACCTGTGTAGGGATCCGACCCAATCCTCACGGGGGCGCGTGTGTATCTGGTGCAGTTGTAGCCGCCGGGGTAGACTGTGAATACGGCTACGAGAGAGCCTGGCACCCCCAGGGCTCTTCTGAAGGCTTCTGGGTTGCTTCCGGCGTACTCCACCGCGTAGAGTCTGCCTGTGTGGTTGTAGACGTAGACTTTTATAGTCGGCGCGTCTTTTCCAGGCGCCGCCGGCACCTCGACTATTTTCGACGGGAGGAACGGCTTAATAGTTACCACCGCCATTACAAACAGAGCCGCGAGAGCGGTTATGAAGACAGCCGACGCTATTAGGTCTTCCATGGATGAGGAAAAAGAGGCGGGGGAAAAAACCTTGAAAACAAAAAACGTCGAATCGCCCGCCTACTCCTCCGCCATCTTCTTTCTGTATATAACAAGGGCAGTGATTACTCCGGCTAGGGCGGCTGGCAGTGCGTACATCAGCGGGTTGGGCCCCTCTTCGCCTCCAGACGGCTGGACAGCCAGCTGTGCCTTTAGCGACGTCAGCTGGTCGTTTAGCCCGGCCAGGGTCTGGTTCATGGAGGCGAGCTGTGCCTTCAGCTGGTCGTTTTCGGCCTTGAGCTGTGCCAGCTGTGACCTGAGCCGCTCGTTTTCGGCCTGGGCGGCGCGCAGGTTGGCCTGGAGAGCCGTCACCTCGGACTCCCTCTGCCGCAGAGCCTCCTCTAGGGCCCGCCTCTGCGCCTCCAGGGCCGTGAGCTGGGCCTCCAGCTTGGCGATAAGCGAGGCGGCTTGGCTCGCGTTGGCCCTGCTCCTCTCCAGCTCGGCCTTGAGGGCCTTGAGCTGGGCCGAAAGGCTGGCGATGTGTGTCAAGAGGGTTATGTTGGCTTCTGGCACCCTAAAGACGGCCTTAGTCGAGGGGTCTAGGTACCAGCCGGCGGGGATGTAATTCACGAATGTGCCCACGGGCGTCACTGCTGTGGCGTTGGTGGCGTTGGCGAACTGGACGTAGCCGCTGTAGGCGGTGAAGCGGAGTGGGAGCCACCTCAGCCATAGCCACATGGAGCCGTCTGCCGTGCAGTACACGTCGGCGAGCCAGAGCTGTTCAGTCTCGGAGATCTGTGTAACATTCAACACGTCTACGGCCACGTACCTGCACTGGGAGTAGAGGTACTGCATAACCGCCTGCTCCTCGGCCGAAGAGCCGCGGAAGGAGAGCCCGTCCTGCGCGATGTAGACCGTTGTGTAGTTTACGTATGCGGTGAAGTGGGTGGCGTTCATGGGGTATGCCTGCGTCAGCATTACATGCGGCGGGATCCAGCTGACGTACGCCAGCGCGTAGGCCGCCAGCAGTAGAGGTGTCAACCAAATCCACTTCGCTTTCGACATGCCCCTCTGGCAAACACATAGGGAAAAACCTTACCGAGGAGGGGCTGAGGAGAGAGAGGATGTGAAGAAGAGAAGAAAGAGGGGGGAGGGGAAAAAGTGGGGGTTTTTCTTACGATATGCCTGCCGTGACTACCCCCTTGGCGATTTGAATCGCCTTGCCGCTTGTGGCGTCTACGGCGTATATGATGTAGGTGTACTGGGTTCCGGGGGTTAGAGGCGGACTCGCGATGAATCTGCAGGTAACCGACTGGCCAGCTACCACTGGATTGTTGAATTGTGAACTGGTTACTTGTTGTCCGTTTGGCAATATGCAGTATTGAACCGAGGCCTGAGTTAGGCTACCGCCAGACACGCCGTAGGACAAGCGCACGGAGTTCAGCCGCCCGTTGAGCACCTCTACGGTGACGTCGAAGCCCGCCCTGTCTGCCGTCACTATGGCGTTGGCTCTGAGGCTTTCAGCGGCGGACTTGCCCATGTTCTGGAACGTCAGCAGGCCAATCACGCCCACTATTATGAACGCCGCGGCTATCAGCAACGCCTCCACCGTGGTTAGGCCTCTCATTTTGGTTTTAGTTTTGAACTTAGGCATGACCCCATGAACAACCAACCGGATAAACCCTACGTCCGCCGTCACAGCAGAGCCAGCAGGGCTTGTTGCAGTGCAACGCCTGCGGTGCCTCCCAGTAGGGCCGACTTGTGTGTACCCTCGGGCGCCATGAAGATGGTGATGTAGCTGGCGGCTATTAGAGACATGGCTGTGGCGATGATGGCCTTGACCTCCTCATACGGCGGAGGGCTGAGGAGGGGCATGTAGCCCAGCTCGGCGGAGGACAGCTGTTTCGCGGCTGAGGAGATGGCGAAGGCCACCACCACCACCGCAACCGTAAACAAGATGAAGTAGGCCGCGGCTTGCCTAACCATCTTCTTGATTGTGGATGTCTCTATGTCGATTATGGTCTGTATGTACTCTACGGCCTTGACGGCGGCGGCGCCTCCGGCCTCCACTATGGCGCGGTACATGGCCTTGGCAAGGACGAAGTATCTAGAGGGTATGAAGTAGCCGTATGCGATTTTGGCCGCCACTCTGTACCGCCCTATGAGGCGGCCGATGATGAGGTCGGGCGGGGCGCCTTCCTTAAGCATCGCCGCGGCTGACCGGAGCATGGGCGGCACCTCCCGCCTAATGCCAAACCACCAGAGACGGTCTTTAAGGTACAGCCAGAGGTAGGCGACTGCGCCGAAGGCGATAAAGGCCGCCGGGGCGTTGAACAAGCCGAATAAAGCGGCGGCGGCTAGGCCTAGGGGGATAGACCACTCGTAGGTGCGCAACATGTTTAGGTCGAAGGGCGACGCGAACAGCGCCACCGCCGCCAAGGCGCCGGTCATGCCGAAGACGAGAGCCAGCAGAAAAGTGGGGTCTGCGTCGAAGATGCCGATGGCCCATAGGAAGAGGAGGAACAGGGGGAGCAGGAACAGCGACCCGAGCGACGACGTTATGGATTCGTAGAGCCTCGCCTTGGCCTCTGTCTTGGCTACGGCGATGGCCTTCATGCTCTCTAGGAAGGAGTGGACGAGGATCTGTCTGTCTACGCCGGCTTCCTCTTGGGCGAGGGCGTAGCCGAACTGCCTGGCAGACTCCTCTCTGTCTTCGATGAACTGGGTGGAGGGGGTGGGCATGAGCGACGCCACGAAAAGCCTCCTAGACTCGGCCTCGTCCAGCTCGGCGGTGTTGAAGGAGGCGTGTTTAAGCGCCTCGTTGCCCGACGTCACGCCTATATATGTGGCAAATATGGGGGCTGTAGATATGTAGAAATCCTCCCTCCTCATGCCGGAGGAGAGGAGACGAGGGGAAAAATCCTCTCCGCGGCGTCTAGAGGAGGAAACGCCGTCTTAAACCGCGGCCAGCCCGGCGGCTGGAGACGCTGTTTTAAACTGCGTTAGATCCAGTTGCTTAAGACTTCTCTAATGTGCTCCAGCTTTCCGGCCTTTTCAACGGCGGTGGGGAGCTCCTTCACCGCCTCGGCTGGGGTGGCGCCGGCCGCCACGCGTCTTATGACGTAGTCCACAGCCATGTCGAGATGCCGCGAGAGGTCGAGGTGCCGCGCCACGAGCCGCCAATCCTCGGCCTCTAGCCATATGCCGTGTTTCGCCAGCTTCACCACAGCCTTGAAGAACTTCTTCTCGCCGACTCCCAGCTCCTTAGCCAGCTCCTCTATCCACCTAGCCGTGGAGAGGGTGAGGCCGTATTTAAGCGCGGCCTTCTCAATCACGGCCTCCTCCGCAGGGAGTGGGAAAAACCTTACTCATGCCGCACAGCCAGGCGTGTTAGGCGTAGCCGAACTTCCTGGCCTCTTCCTCCACGGCGGCTTTGAAATCTATCCTAGACCAGAGCGTCTCTACAATGGCTCTCCTGGCCGCGGCTGGGTCTTCCATCTCGGCGGCTTTCATCAACGCCTCGATCCTAAGCGTAAGCTCCTTCTTTAGGTCTGTCTCATACATCTCCCTGACGTATTCGGCGAGCTTAGGCGTGATCTCCGAGGCGTCGGCGATCTCTACCTCTCTGCCTTTGGTCACTACTACCTTGACTTCTTTGACGTAGCGGGTTCCTCCCGCGGCGGAGAGCTGTATTATGAGCATTCCGTCTAGCCCCTCAGGCGGCGCGTTTGCCTCTTTAATGCGGAGGACAACGTCTTTGACGGCGTCGGCGTGCATGGTGGTGAGGGCGCCGTGGCCGGTCAGCTTGTAGTTCACCAGCGTCTTAAGCTCCTGCGGCGTCCTCGCCTCAGCCAGCGCCACCAAAGTGTGCATAGTGCCGTAGCGCAGAGCTTGATCCAAAGCCATCCACAGCTTATCCTCAGAGGGGACGGAGAGGTGGAGCATCTGCCCCTCCAGAGGGGCCCAGATCTCTCTAGCACCCCGCTCTACAACGACTACCTGCATCCAGGGCGGGGTGAGGTAGAGCAATTGGTTCAGCTGTGTGGTTTTGCCTGTGCCCATGCCGCCGGAGAACACCACAGAGCCCCGCGTCTCGATGACGAGGGAGGCCAGCGCCAGCACCTCAAGCCCCTCCGGCCTGTAGGGCTCTACCTTCGCCCCGCCAGCCGTCTCCACAGACTTCGCCGTGTAGGGCTTGAGCAGAGACTTGGAGGGCTTGGGGTATGCGGACACCTTCCTAATGTTCACGTTGTACTCCAGGAGGTCCGCCGCAATCCTGGCCTTGTAGATCTGGTCCTCTCTAGTGAGCATAGGCCTGTCCATGGTGAGCGAGGGGAGCAACTGCTTAACCACCACGTACATGAGGGGTTCTGGTATTACGATGTTGGTGGGGAGGCGGAGTTCGTTCCTCACCGCCACGACGCGGCGGTACCGCCCCAGCTCTACCATCTGGAACTTGATGTAGTCGAGTTGCTCCTTTAGGTTTTTGGGTATGTAGGTGTACTTGGCGGCGGGGGCCACGGGCTGGGGCATCACTATTTCGGTGAGCATGGGGTCTCTCATCAACGCCTCAAGCGCCCCGTAGCCCATGTACTCCCGGGCGCCGGACCACCTGTCCAGGAGGTAGTGCACCACGTCGCGGTAGTCCTTATAGAGGGACCAGATGGCCCTGTCTCTGAGGCCTTCGGCCACTGACTTTATCAATTTGGGGTACTCTCTCTCGTCTGGGGGCACGGCGCCTCTAAACATGATCAGCAACAACGCCGTCTGTAGGTCGTCTGGGAGTTCTGGGTCTATGACGACGTACATCAAGTCGTCGGTTATGCACACGTCTGTCCTCACGCCTCTGTCCACTATGACGCCTTCTTTTCTTAGCCAGCACCGGGCGCGGAGGGTGGTGTCGGCGTGGGCGTAGATCATGCTGTCTTTACCCTGCTGAGCACTGTGTCGATGGCTTTTTTGTTATCTTTGTCTCGCAGAATAGCGTTGGCCACAGACTCGCCGTAGTATTCGGGGATTTTAACGCGTTTAAGCACCACAGGCGCTATCTTTCTTGCTATTTTGAGCTCGTCCTTCTCCACCATGTTTACCACCACCATGCTGGCGTAGGCCATGTACCTCCTGTAATGCTCAGCCTTGACGTCAGAAATCCGCGAAATCAGGCGGCGGTCTGTCATAAACACGCTGTAGACGCCCTGCTTCTGAAGCTTGGCAAGCAGATCCGTCCTCAAGGCCGCCGTCGTGTCTA
>Ga0079996_112897_pt1 | contig 24716 bp, 35 predicted proteins | sample PerSpoAPS_AMetaG_FD_69199 | JGI IMG/M metagenome (GOLD analysis project Ga0079996, IMG submission 69199) | Thermal spring microbial communities from Yellowstone National Park, Wyoming, USA - Perpetual Spouter A (PS_A) MetaG (SPADES assembly)... | ecosystem: Environmental > Aquatic > Thermal... | reverse complement strand
GCCCCGACGACGTGAGGCGCTATGAGGAAATGGCCAAGAAACTCAGAAGGGCAATCGCCGGCTTATAAGTTTAAATAGCAAAAAGGTATATTCTGCACATGTCTATTTTCGACGAGTTCGAACGATTCATGAGGAGATGGCAGAAGTTCTTCGAGGAGATCGAGCGTCAAGTAGAGGAGGACCTGAGGAGGTTCGCCGCGCAGCCCGAGGCCGGCGGGGGGAAGCCCCGGTATTACTACTACGGGTTTGAAATAACAATGGGACCCGACGGCAAGCCCGTGGTGAGGGAATTCGGCAACGTCAGGCGGAGACCCGACGTTGAGAGGGTGGAGATCATGGACGAAATAGACCCCCTGACAGACATAGTGGAGGAGAACGACAAGATTAAGGTTGTTATCGACATGCCCGGCGTGGAGAAGGAGGACATAAAGGTGTACGTAAGCGAGGACGGCAAGACGCTTACTGTCGACGCCAAGGGGAAAGACCGAAAGTACCACAAGGAGATTAGGCTACCAGCCGCCGTGGATCCAAACAAGGCAAAGGCGACGTATAAAAACGGCGTGCTCTCCGTAGAGCTTGAAAAAGTCGAGAAGAAAAAAAGGGGGTTTGAAATCAAGATCGACTAAGGCAACTTTTTAAGGCTGTTTTTTAAGGCCGTGAAGGTACTGAGGAATTGGGACCCGGCGCTGAAAGAAAACAGCATCTATGCCCCCGCGGCGTTGGTTGCCCCACTCCTCTATCGCTTCTCTAAGCTCTTCGTAGCGGACCAGGGCGTCTACGTGCCTGCCTGTGTCTCTGATACTAAACCCGCCGTTGGGCGTCGGGCTAGGTTTTGAGCCTCTCGCCGGTTAGCACCTCTTAACTTCTCCGCCCTCGCCGCCGCGTCCAAGCCACCTTAAGATTTACAACATGCCTTGAACGAACCGGCTAAAATCTTCAGCATATAGTTCTCGAGAATCCCGCCGGCTCTCTTCATCAACCTATCCGGGTCCCCCCGCTCCTTAGCCATGGGAGGCACCACGTAGGCCCTCCGCTGAACCAACACAGCACCGCCGACAGACAGGTTGAACAACCCGGCGTTGAAAAACTCCCCCAGCAGACACCCCAGACACTCATAAAAACGACGAGGCAAATAAACCACGATCTCGTCGTCGACACGGAACTCCACGCAGTCGTTGCACTCACCCCCCTCCCCACACTTCATAGCATACACAGCCCCGTTTTCCACAACCGCCACGTGGTAATCCCCAATAGACGACCTACACGTCACGTCCCCCCACCTCACCACAAACACCGACGACAAAACATCTAACACAGACACAACAACGTTTCTAGACCGCTTAATAAAGAAACAGCCCTGGTGGGCCCGCCGGGATTTCTAGGCGGGTTCCCCTGAACCCGGGATCACCCGCGCGTCAGGCAAATGCGGCCCCAGACGTCCTCGGGCCTGGGCATCCTACCGCTAGACTACGGGCCCCGTTACGCTTACTTGGACGTCTTTTTAAACTTTTTTACCGCCACTGCATGTGTAGAGAAAGAGGAGACTTGGCGGGCCCGGTGGGATTCGTAGGCCGGCACACACGCCGTGAACCCACGACCTACGGGTTAAGAGCCCGCCGCTCTAACCAGGCTGAGCTACGGGCCCTTCATAGCAGGGTTTTGCACGATTTTAAAAATTTTTCATCAGGCCGTGGGTCGCCGCCTCTCGGGCTTCAATCACCCATATGTGGTGCTCGACATGGCCGGGCACTCATCACTTATCGGCATCGTCGGCTTAGCTCATAGCCCAGAAAAAGGTTTATATAGTGGGTCTCATTGTCGCAGATGGAACGAGGAACGAGAAGGGGGCCGCCGCATGGGCGGCGTGGCCCGTCTGGGCCTAAACCGGTAAAGGAGGGAGACGTGGTTGAGGTTGAGATCGTGGAGAAGTCGAGGAGGGGAGACGGCGTTGCGAGGGTTGAGGGGTTTGTGGTGTTTGTCCCCGGCGCGGAGCCTGGGCAGAGGGTTAAGGTGCAGATTGAGAAGGTGGGCGACACCTACGCGATTGGTAGGGTTGTTACTTGAGTTTGACGCTTATACGGTATTGATCCACGCTTCCGCGGGCTTTTTCTCTCCTCTCTTTGTGCTCCTTTAGGAATTTTGTTATTTTGTCGTAGAGCTTGAGCTTGCATTCGCCGCACAGCATCGCCCCGCTTCTGCAGTCCTGCCGGATCTTCTCCACCGATGCGTCGTTGGGGTCGAAGAGCATGTGGTAGTGGTAGACTGGGCATATGTCTGGGTCTCCGCCGTATTTGCGTTGCTCCTCTGCGGTGGGCTTTCCGCCGGTGAAGGCGTTCATTATCTTTCTCTTGACGGCCTTCTCGTCGTCTTGTGTGTATATGGCGGAGTCGGGGTTAGAGGCGGACATCTTGCTTTCGCCCGTCAGCGCCATGATGAACTTGGAGTACAGAGTGGTGGGCTTGGGGTAGCCGAGCGTGTCGGCTATGTCTCTCGCCAAACGGAAGTAGGGGTCTTGGTCTATGGCGCAGGGTATGAGGACCGGCGTCGCTTCGCGGCGTAGTTCGGTGGGGAGGAAGGCCACGGCTATCTGGAGGGATGGGTAGAATATGAGGCCAATGTTTGTGGAGTCGGTGAAGCCGAAGGTGGCCTTCACGGTGTTCCACGTGAGCTTCTTGGCCACCTTAACCGCTATCGGGTACAGCGGTCTTATGTCCTTGGTGTCGACGATTAGGTGGAGCTTGTCCGGCGTGAAGCCGAGGGCTATCACGTCGAGGGCGTTTTCGTAGGCCCAGTTCGTGGCCTCCTCCAGCTTCATCTCGGGGTCGTCGAAGAACTTCTCGTCGTCGGTGAGCTGGAAGTAGACCTCCAGGTTGAACTTGTCTGAGAACCACTTGAGGAGGATCCACGGCACCATGTGGCCTATGTGCACGGGGCCGCTGGGGCCTCTGCCCGTGTAGAGGGCCCACGGCTTCCCATCGCCGTGCCACCTCATTACGGCGTCGAAATCTCTGTGTGCGTAGAAGAAGCCGCGCCGAATTAGGGGGTGCACCTCCCCTGCGTACTTCTCGAGGAGGGCTACCTCGTCTGCGGTGAGGGGCTTGGCCCCGAAGTGCCGGAGAAGCTTGTCGTAGTCGACCCTCCCCCGCACCTCCCAAGGCGTGACTACAAACTCCTCCGCTACGTCAACTATGTCTGTCGCTTCTACTTTTTTTACCCTGTCTTCCACCCCATGGGTGCTTGAAGCTGTGGTTTATTTAAATGCTGAGGACGCCCTTGTCGGCTAGGTACGCCAGCGTCTGGGCCCAGCCGGCGAGCCGGCCTAGCTTCTCGGCGGCTTGTGCTCTTAGGCAACGGGGGGCTAGGGGGCATGTGCCGCATGTGTATCTGCGGCAGTAGGCGGGGTTGGGGGGCCTCCCGTCGAGCCCCAGCTTAGGCGCCGTCCTCATGAAGTGTTTGTCCACGGGCGCCGCAGTTGCGTCGCCGGTGAAGAGGAGGAACAAGTCAGCCACCTTGGGGCCGACTCCTGGGATGCGGAGGAGCTCCCTCCTCTCGCGGGGTCTGCCGAGCTCTATGTACGCCTTGAGTGCCTGCGGCAGTTTCTGGAGCTGGTAGCTCCTGCCGACTGACGGGGCTGTCTCCGCTATTTCGGCGAGGTCCTCCGTCTTTGAGAAGATGGCTCGTGTCCACCTCAATACGTTGGTGTGGTAGTCTGTGTTCTGGGTGAGAAAGGCCACCGCGAAGAGGAGGTCCTCGTCGCCTGGGGAGATGGAGATGCCGATGCACCGGCTGAACCTCTCAGCCAGCGCGTGTGTCTTGTCGCGGAGACGCCCCACGACGTCGTTTATATATCTCCAGGGGTCGTACCACCGGCCTGATATATACAGGTCGTCGCCTGCCCACACGCCCTTCTTCACGCCGAAGATCTTGATGAGCCTCTCGTCGAGAAGCGCCAGCGTTATGCTTGGGTAGAGAGTGAGCTGGAGGCAGTTCATATCATGAAGGCGGGCACTCCGTCCGGCCTCACTGCGCGTATAGGCGTGAGGCCGCGCGTCTTCATCAGCTTCACTACGTGGGGGTATAGGATTACGTATTCCACGTCTATGCACTGGGGGAGGACGGGGTGTATGTCGGCTAGGGCCTTTTCCAGCTTCTTTATGTTCTCGTCAGTGGAGAAGCCCAACATGGCGGCTGGATACACGTCGCGGCAGGGCTTCATGCCGCTTTCCACCAAGTGGCGGATGGCGTCTAGTTGCCTGTGGAAGTAGGCGCTGGGCGACATTGTAATTTTTTCAAACTCCTCAGCCGCGGCGCCCTTTAGGGAAACCCTCACCACCGCGTTGGGCCTCGCGGCTAGCTCCTTGGCGAGTTGCCGGTTTATCAAGATGCCGTTTGTCTCCACGACGAAGGTGTATTCCGCCGAGAGGTCTATGGCCTTGAGCAGATGCGCCGGGGCTATTAAGGGCTCGCCGCCGGACACCCTCACCTGCTCAAACCCCCTCCTCCTCGCTATGTCCCTTAGCCTGTCGGCGACCTCGCCCGGCGGAAGCCACTCGCCCGCCGTAAAGACGAAGGAGGTGTTTCTCCAAGCCCAGCACATGCCGCACCGTAGGTTGCAACCGACTACGTCGGCCGTGGCTATGCCGCCGTACCACCTGTCCGCCCGGAACCTTGTGTAGCGCCTATACACCTCCCCGCCCTCTGTCTTTACTGCGTATCTCAGCACAAGCTCAAGTAGCCTCTCGGGGTCTATCACAAGTAGAAGTGTATATTTATCTCTTTTACTTTGCTTGGAAAATTTACATGGAAACGTATATCTACAAGATCTACAGATAGATACATGCTCAAGATGCGGCCTCCTAAGAGGCCCGTCCAAGGCGGCGTAGCGGAGGGACCGGGCGAGAAGAAGAAGCCGGAGCTTTACTGGGGCTAAATTTTATAACTTGACCTTTTTATGCGGTCGTGTCTGAGGAGAAGAAGGTGGTGCTCACGCGGGAGTATGTAATAAACCTGAGGAGGGCCTACGAAGTTTCGAGAAGCAAGAGGGCTAAATACGCCGTGGGGCTTATCAGGAGGTTTGTGGCTAGGCATCTCAAGGTGGAGCCCAGGTCGGTGAAGGTGGGCCAGAGGCTCAACATGGCGTTGTGGTCCCGCAGTATTGAGAAGCCGCCGAGGCGGGTGCGCGTCGCTGTGGAGAAATACAGCGACGGGTCAGTGGTTGTGGAGCTGAAGGAGTGATGTTTGACGTAGCCCCCGTCAAGGTTTTCGGCACATCTTCCGTCGGCGTCTTCATAGCGTCTAACAACACCATAACTTTCCTCCCGCCCGATGTCCCCGAGAAAATCGACGACGTGGTGCGGAGCACCCTCCGCACCTCTGTAGCCAGGTTCACAATTGCGAAGTCCCCCCTGCTGGGGGTGTTCACTGTAGTTAACGACAACGGCGTTCTTCTGTCGCCGCTGGCGCTAGAGGATGAGGTCAAGCTCTTCAAGTCGCTGGGGCTCAACGTGCAAGTGCTACAGACAAAGTACACCGCCGTCTCGAACCTCGTGCTTGCCAACAACAGAGTCGCGCTGGTCTCGCCCCTCTTGGAGCCGCAGTTGCGGAGGGTCGTGGCTGACGTGCTCGGCGTTGAGGTGGTTGTGGACACCGTAGCCAACAACCCGCTCGTGGGGGCGCTGGCCGTGATAAACTCGAGGGGCCTCCTGGCGGCCCCCGAGGCCACCGACGAGGACCTCAAGAAGCTCGCCGACTACTTCAAGGTGAAGGTAGATGTGGGCACCGTCAACAAGGGGAAAAGCTTCCTGAGGGGCGGCATGGTGGTGAACGACCACGGCGCCCTCGTCGGCGACGAGACAGCGGGTCCTGAGCTGATGCGCATAACTCAGGTGCTGGGATAGCGCCGCCGGCGGCGCCGAGATCCCCATCAGAGGTGGCGTTAAACTTTTAAGGCTTGAGTTGAGAGCCTGACATGCCTAAGATTTACCGCGTAGTTGGAGACACCACCACCGGGATGAAGTTCAGGTTGGAGGTGACCGCCGAGAAGCCGCACGATGCCATTGAGAAGGCTTTTTCGCTTATTGGGAGTAGGCATAGGCTTAGGAGGGTGCAGATAAGGATAAGAGAGGTGTCGGTGGTGCCGCCCGAGGAGGCGCGGTCGGAGGAGGCCAAGCTCTTGATGGCGGTGGATAAGGTGATTAAGTATTGACATGTCTCGACAAGACGTCCAGAGGCTCCTGGAGGAGTACCAGCTGATTGGGGAGTTGCTATCCAGTCTGCAGGCCCAGCACACGACCGTCGCCGAGCTTCTCGACGAGCTGACCACGGCACTAGACGGCGTGAGGCTTCTGAAAGGCGGCGGGGATGGGCGGCTTGTCCACATCGGCGCTGGGCTTTTCGTAAGCGGCGCCTTTGATACAAGGGAGGTCCTCACGCCCATCGGCGCGGGCTACCACGCGTTTCTAGACCTCGACAACGCTGAGAGGATCCTCCAGGAGAGGATCGAGGAGTACTCCAGGCTGAAGACTTCGCTTGAGGAGAACCTCCAGAAGCTCGCCGAGAGGGCTGAGCAGATCCGCCAGGTACTAGAGCGGCTGGGCGCCAGAAATGTTTGATAGGCTCAAGAAGACTTTTTCGAAGTTTGTAGAGACCGTAGTCAGCGCGGTAAAGGAGGATACGCTAAACGAGAAGGAGGTTGAAGGTTTGGTCTCAGACCTCTACCTAGACCTTGTGGAGAGCGACGTCGCCGTGGACGTCGCCGACGCCGTTGTTGAGGAGCTCAAGAGGAGGCTGGTGGGGGTTAAGGTGCCCAGGTTCGGGGAGCGGGAGACCGTCATAAAGAAGTCGGTTTTCGACTCCCTCCTTGCCGTTCTCAGCGACGTGCCTGACGTGGATTTCTACGAAGAGGGGAGGAAGACGCTTGAGAAGACGAGGCCCGTAACCGTCATGTTTCTGGGGCCTAACGGCTACGGCAAGACCACGACCTTGGCAAAGCTGGCGTTTCAGCTACAGGAGATGGGTTTCAAGGTGGTCGCCGCCGCGGCGGACACCTTCAGGGCCGGGGCTAGGGAGCAGCTGGAGGAACACGGGAGGCGGGTGGGGTTTAGGGTTATAGGCGGCCCCTACGGCTCAGACCCAGCCGCCGTTGCGTACGACGCAACGCAACACGCCAAGTCTAGGGGGTACCACTTCGTGCTTATAGACACGGCGGGCCGCATGCACACAGACGCCAACTTGATGGACGAGCTCCGGAAGATCCAGCGCGTAGTCGAGCCCCAGTATTCCGTCTTCGTCTTCGACGCGCAACTGGGAAACGAGGCCCTGGAGATCGCCAAGTACTACTCCAAATACGTGAAGATAGACGGCATGATAGCCACCAAGGTAGACGCCTACCCCAAGGGCGGCTCCATACTGACTTTTATGTATACGTTGAAGCGCCCAGTGTACTTCCTGGGGGTCGGCCAGACCTACCGCGACCTCGTGAAGTTCTCCAAGTCTGAATACATCAGCCAGCTTCTGGCCTAAACTTTTAATATACGTCCAACTTTTGACGCGTGGTATCCCTACAGGAGAGGCTGGCTAACATGTGGCGGGACATCAAGTGGGTGGTGTCCACGGCGACGAGGCCGGACGAGGAGGAGTTTAACCTAACGGCCAAGTTCCTCGTGCTTCTAGCGTTCATCGCGGGGGCGTTCCAGGTAGTTTTCCACCTAGCTGGCGTGTATATCAGGCACCTAGTATACGGAACCCCGGTCTATACGCTGGGCGACCCGGTTAAGGATACTGTGGCTGTGCTTGTGTCTATCACCGTTATTTTCGTAGGCCTGCTCTACCTCCTAGTTAAGATGAGGTAAAGATGTCCCAGGAGCGTTGCCCTGTATACACAATAAGCGTGGTGTCGCGCCAGGAGTACAACGTGGTTATTGTTCTGAAGATGCGGGCGGAGTCCGGCAAAATACCAATATATTCCATAGTGGTGCCTCCTGAGTCATTCGGCATATTGTTCATGGAGGGGGAGTCCCTCCCCGCCGTGAACCGCGCTGTATACGGCGTAAAACACGTAAAGGGAGTCATGAAGGGGATTACAAACGCGGAGGAGGTCATGAAGGTTCTGAAGCCCGTCAAGCCGGCTGTGGACCTCGACGTAAACGACGAAGTGGAGATCGTGGCAGACGTCCTAAAGGGCAGCAGGGCACGCGTCACCTTTGTGGACCGGGACAAGGGAATCGTGCGGGTGGAGCTCCTCGACAGCGCCTTCCCCATGCCGCTCGACCTCAAGATCACTGAAGTCAAGCTGGTCCGAAAAGGACGCTAGTATTCTTGTCTAGGAAAACTTTTAATACTTACCCCTTTTAGTGGGGGCGATGTCTAAGCGTGTCGTAGCTGTGCCTCTACAGGGGGGCAAGGTTGCGGTGAACCCGCAGTTCCAGGACTCGCTCAAGCAACTTGGCCTGGACCCCAACGCCGTTGTTCAGAAGGTGCAGGATGAGCTGAAGAAATACGGCAAATACCCCGTCCAGAAGGTGGAGTTGGAGGTTGCGTCGCCTTCTAGGTATGAGGTCAAGGTGTATCTCCCGCCTGTGGGGGAACTATTACTTAAGCTGTTTGGCAAAGACACCGGCGTTCACGACCCCACGAAAGAGACTTTAGGCAACTTGACCTTTGAACAAGTTGTTGAGATCGCCTTGTTTAAGAAGGATGAGCTTAAGTCGAAAACTTTGAAAGCCGCCGTGAAGCAACTTTTGAGCACATGTAAGGCCATGGGCGTCACTGTCGACGGGAAGCCGGCGGAGGAGGTGATGAAGGAGCTAGACGGCGGTAGATACGCAGAAATTATTAATAAATTTGAAAAGTCGTGGTGACATGAGCACCGTAATCAACAAGGAAGTTTTGTTAACCAAGATTAAAGAGGCCTTAAAGGCTGGAAAACCAAGGCGATTTAGGCAGAGCGTTGAATTGATTGTAGTGCTTAGAGGCGTGGATCTGAGCAAGCCGGAGAACCGCATCAACTTGCTCGTGGAGTTGCCCCACCCGCCTAAGCCGAACAAGATAGGGGCTTTTGCACACGGCGCGTTTGAAGTACAGGTGAAAAACGCCGGCGTCGACGGGGTAATCACGAGAGACCAGATAGAGGGTCTCTCTGGAAACAAGAGGGCGATCAGGAAGCTGTCGAATCAATACGACTTCTTCGTGGCGCCGCCCGACCTCATGCCTCTGCTGGGCAGGGTGGTGGGCCCCATATTCGGGCCGAGGGGGAAGATGCCCGAGGTGTCGCCTCCAAACGTCGACGTGAAGTCTGTGGTTGAGCGGCTGAGGAGGGCCGTTAGGGTTAGGATTAGGAACGAGCCTGTAATAAAGGTGCGGATAGGCTCCGAGACTCAGAAGCCTGAGGAGATCTTAGAGAACGCCCTCGCCGTGCTGGAGGAGATAAACAGGAAGTTTGCCTTGAGGCAGTATCTGAAGGATATATACATAAAGAAGACGATGGGGCCTCCCGTAAAGGCCAGGGCTTTGGAGGTGTTAGCCCGCTAAAATTATTTAAATAGTCCTCAGTATCGCGTCTTGATGCTCGTCTTGGGCAAGAGGCGATATGTAAGGGCTAAGCCGTACCCAGAGCGTAAGGTCAAAATAGTGGAGGAGGCTGTTGATCTGTTGAAGAACTACCAGTACGTCTTCCTTTTCGATCTCCACGGGCTCTCTGACAGGGTTCTACACGAGTACAGATACAGAATGAGGCCTTATGGAGTTGTTAAGGTGATCAAGCCTACTCTGTTCAAAATCGCGTTTACGAAGGTATATGGCGGCATCCCTGCGGAGGTGGCTGAAAAGGTGAGGGGCGAGGTTGGGTTCCTGTTTACCAATGTGAACCCCGCCGAGGTGATCAAGATTGTGGCGGAAAACGCGGTGAGGCGCGCGGCTCAGCCCGGGGACAAGGCTCCGTTTGACATCGTGGTGCCGGCCGGCCCCACCAACGCATCGCCAGGCCCGATAATTTCTAAGTTCGGCAAGCTGAAGATACCGACGAGGGTTCAGGAGGGCAAGATCTGGATTGCGAAAGACACTGTGGTTGCCAAAGCCGGGCAGGAGATCACGCCGGAGATCGCCGAAGTCCTAAGAGTGGTCGGCATAGAGCCCGTATTTGAGCAACTGAGGCTCCTCGGCGTTGTTTGGAAGGGCACGCGGTTTGTAGACATATCAGACCTGGTGATAGACGTGAGCAAGTACAGAGAGCTCTTCGAGGCCGCCGCCGCATATGCGAGGAACCTGGCGCTAAACGTGGTCTACCCGACAAAGGAGGTGTTGCAAGTGGTGATCCCCGCCGCCCACATGAGGGCCACGGCGCTGGCCGTGAAGCTCGGCGTGGTGACGAGGGAGACCTTGCCGATGCTAATAGGGAGGGCTGTGGCGGAGGCAAACGCCTTGGCCGCGGCGGTGGCCCACAAGGCCCCGGAGCTCGGCTTGTCTGTCGCAACGCCTCAAGCTCCGCAACAGCAAGTTGCCCAGCCCGCCGAGGAGGCTAAGGCCCAGGCGGAGGAGGAGAAGAAGGAGGGACCCAGCGACGAGGAGGTGGCAGGTTCTCTGGCCTCGCTCTTTTAATGGCTAAAGTTTTCGCCCCGGGGGTCATTAAGCTTTTTGGGGAGCACGCCGTTGTCTACGGTAAACCTGCAATAGCAGTCACGATAAACAGAGGAGTCTACGTGGAGTGCGAAAGGGGGGATAAGCTTGTGGTGGAGACCGTTGGCGTTTCTGCATCTCTTCGGTATTTCCCAGAGGAGAGGCGCATAGAGGCGTTTGGGTCTGAACGCTTCTTTGCATATGTAGACGCCGCGCTTAGGGTCGCGGAGGAGAGGTGGGGGGCTTTGAAGGCCAGGTTCGCGATTAGAAGCGATCTGCCGCCTAGCATCGGCGCCGCCACTTCCGCCGCGGTTTCTGTCGGCGTGTTGAAGGCATACTCGCTCTGTGCTGGTGTTGACGTGGGCGGGGAAGAACTCGCGAAGCTGGGCCACAGGGTTGAGCTGGAGGTTCAGGGCATAGCTTCGCCGATGGACACCGCCGCGGTGTCGCTGGGGGGGCTTCTGAAGATTTGGGCCAGCCCGTTCCGCGTGGAGAGGATAGACGCCTCTCTGCCTCCCTTTTATATAGCGGTGCTTCCCCGGAGGGGCACCACGGGGGAGATAGTTGCCGAGGTCAAGGCGCTTCTCGGAAGGCGGCGCTCCGCCGCGGGCGTAGTTGAGGCAATCGGGAGCCTCGTGGAGGAGGCACACGCCTGCCTGGTAGGGGGAGATCTGGAGTGTCTCGGGGAGTTGATGTATGTGAACAACTGGCTCCTCGGCGCACTTGGCGTTGTGGAGGGGCGCGTGGTGAGTCTGCTGGAGATGGTCAGGCCGTTTATATACGGCGGGAAGATAAGCGGGGCGGGCAGAGGTGGCGCCGTGGTATTGTTGCCGCGGGATGAGGAACTGGTGGAGAGGGTATTGGCCGCGTTGGGACACACCTACTACAAGGTGTCCATGACCCAGTCGGGAGTTTCGGCTTTATGACGCAGATAATCGGGCTTCTGGGGCTTTTCTTGATCGCGGCTGCTTGGGCCGTAAACATCATCCGGAGGAGCCCCCCGCCCCCTATCGACCTCATTGTCCTTTACTTCTTCGGAAGCGTGGCGCTGACCCTCTATGCCGTGTTGCTCGGCGACTGGGTCTTCACAGCTTTAAACGCCTTGTCCGCCGTGCTTTCTTTCATCAACCTCATAAGGGCATTACGTATTAAAACCAGGTTATAAGGCTCGTCATGGCCCAGAGACCTAAGGTGGGCGTCAAGGCGTATCACCTCCTACTCGCCCCGGGTGAGGCGCCGCGGTATGTGTTGCTACCGGGCGACCCCGGCCGGGTGCCTCTGATAGCTAAGCACTGGGCCGGGGCGAGGGAGGTGGCGAGAAACAGGGAGTTTGTCACGTGGGTCGGCTCGTATAAGGGCGTCGCCGTTGGCGCCACGTCGACAGGCATAGGCTCGGGCTCCACCGCAATTGCGGTGGAGGAGCTACTTTACGCCGGCGCCGACACCTTCATAAGAGTGGGCACCACAGGCGCCTTGCGGAGGGAGGTGAGGCTCGGCGATTTGATCATCGGCACAGCCGCCGTCCGCTTCGACGGGGCCTCAAGGTGGTACGCGCCGCCTGAGTACCCCGCCGCGGCCCACTGGCTGGTGGTAAGAGCGCTCGTCGAGGCGGCGGAGTCGCTGGGGGTTAGGCACCACGTCGGCGTGGTGGCATCTACAGACTCCTTCTACGTCGGCCAGGAGCGGCCTGGCTACGGAGGCTTCATGCCGCCGTGGTCCAGGGGCCTTATAGACACGCTACGAAGTCTAAGGGTGCTGTCTTTCGAGATGGAGAGCGCCACCATCTTCACCTTGGCGTCTATATACGGCGCGCGAGCCGGGGGCGTGTATGCGGCTATTGCCAATAGGGAGACCGACGAGTTCGCGCCGGAGGTCGGCGTGGAAGACGCCGTGAGGGTCGCCAACGAGGCTGTGAAGATTCTGGCTGAGTATGATCGTAAAGGTGGCGCAGGTCCGTGACGTCGCCATAATTGAGGTTGACCTAAAGCCCTGTGCGGACGTATTTATCTTCAGGGTTCGCGGCCGGGAGCTGGAGCTCTGCGGGAAGACCCTTGTGTTGAGCGAGGAGCTTGGGGAGTTCAGGAAGGGACTTCTCGTAATGGCCAAGACGCCGTTTTTCGTCGAGTGCGAGGCAGGGGACTGCTTGGCGGCTAAGGCGCAAGTATAAAAACGGCAGCGTTCTGCACCGCCATGGAGCTGGTAGTTGCCGTCTACAACATAAGCTCAGTGCCCAAGATGCTGGAGCTTGCGAAGATCACGTACGGCTTCGGCGTGAGGCGGCTCGCGTTGGTGAAGGTGTTTGGGGCCGCCGCGCAACAGATCGGTGATTTGTTCAAGCTGGCCTTCAAAATGGGGGGAGAGGTCCTCGTCTTTAACGACATAAACGACGCCGTGGAGGTGCTGAAGCCGGACGTGATATATGCCATTGGGAGGCCCGACAAGGACACCAAGCCCGTCGAGAAGGTGGACAAAAAAGTGATGTTGTTGATACACGGCGCAGACCTGGCCTTCTCGCCTAGGGAACTCCCCCCCGGCGCGGTTTTAAGCCACGCGGTACACAGAGATATAGGGTCAGCCGGCCAGCTGGCGGTGGCGCTTTTTAAGCTCCTGGAGTCTTAGCCGCGTACCGGCACCCTTATCTCTTCCTCCTTCACCTTCTTAGCTGTTACTATCAACACGCCGTTTCTATACAGCGCAGACACGGTGGAGGGGTCTATCTTAAGCGGCAGACGGATGTATTTGGAGTATTTCCTCTCCCCACGGGCGCCCTCGGCCCTTACGGCGGTGCCGTCTTTCGTGACGGAGAGAGCTATGTCGGCGGGCTCCAGGCCGGGCATGTCTATCTCAATCCTAACCTCGTCTCCTTCCTCCACGAGTCGGTAGTCTTTTTTCTCTTTTAGATCCTCCACCATCCTCTGGAGGGATCTGCTGATCTCCTCCATTGCCTTCTTGAAATCCTCCATAGAGGTTTATGCTATACTCAGTTTATATCCTATTCTCTCCTGAACGCCTTGCCAACGGCCTTTGGCGGCTTCGCTCTGCCGATCACGCCCGCCACTATCAACAACGTGGCTATGTAGGGGATCATCCGCGTGATTTCGTACCTGGCTAGGTTCAGCGTTTGGAGCCAGTAGGAAAGCGCGTCGAAGAAGCCAAATATGAAGGCGCCGGCGACTGCCAGTGCTGGGTTCCAGTTTGCAAAAACTACGTTGGCCAGCGCTATGAAGCCTCTGCCGGCTGAGAGCTCCTTGGTGACGACGGAGAGGTAGGCAATGCTGAGGTAGGCGCCTGCCAGCGCGGCTAATGTTGCGCCGATCACAGTGGCGAGCAGTCTTACCTTGTTTACGTCGACGCCCATGTTAAATGCGGATTCTGGGTCTTCTCCGCATGCTCTGATGATTATGCCGAGTCTGGACTTGAAGAGTATGTACCACATGACGCCGGCAACCACGAAGGCAAACACAGCGACCCAGGTGGGGTCTGTCTTCGCCCACTCTGGTACCTGTTTATACCCAGCCACGCCCCAGTAGGCTTGTATTCCGTAGGCAACCGCGCCCGCGGCGAAGAGATTTATGGCTACTCCGCTGATTATCTGGTCGCCCGCCAGATACGCCGAGATGTAGCCGTGGAGGAGCCCTATCAAGGCGCCGGTAAGCGCCGCGGCTAGCATGGCCACAAGAGGCCACCAGGTGTCTGGTAGGTGGAGGCCGGCTCTGTTGTGAAGGTAGTCCACCGCCAGCGGCCCCATCAACGCGCCGAGTAGCATTATGCCCTCCAGCCCTATGTTGACGACGCCGCTTCTCTCCGTCAGGATCTCACCAAGCGAGGCCAGCAGTATGGGCACAGCGGCGAGGAGCGCTTGCGTCAACAGAAGCGGCAGGATGTCTATCATACCTTCCTCAGCATCTGGAGCGCTAGGAAGAGTATTAGCAGACCTTGTATCACTCTTATGAACTCAAAGGGGGTGCCCGCCTCTATCTGCATGTGGCGTGCGCCTTCCTGCAGTATTCCGAGGAACACCGAGGCGAGGAGCACGCCTATTGGGTGCCCCCTGCCTAACATGGCGGCTGTGATGCCGTCGAAGCCGAGGCCGTAGACATTGGCTAGGTTCCTGGCAAGGCTGTAGGAGGGCGGCCTAGCAACCACCTGCAACACGCCTGCGAGGCCGGCCGTCAGGGCGCCTATTCCAAACGCCACCAAGACCGCCTGTTCAGGCCTTATGCCGTATGCCTTGGCCACTGTGGGGTTTTGCCCGCTTATTGATATCCTGTAGCCCCAAACGCTGTATCTGAGGAAGACGTAGATCAGCACCGCGGTTAGATACGCCAGCGGCACCGCCAGCGTGAGATCCGTACCTGGGAACAGCGGGGTGAGGCGGGCGGCCTCCGGCATCTTAACCGACTCCTCTGGTTGCAACGGGTTTGCAAATACGGTGGAGACGGCCATTATCACCAGCCAATACGCGGTCCAATTCATCATGATGGTGCTCACCACCTCGTTTACCCCTCTCCAGCTCCTCAACAGGGCTGGTACCGCCGACCAAGCCGCCGCGAAGACAAGCCCCAGGAGCACAGCAAGCGGCAGGGCCAAGACGTCTCTAGCGAGGTAGGCGGCCACCACGGCGCCTAAGGCGCCCATATATGCCTGCCCCTCCGCGCCTATGTTGAATAGACCGGACTTTAGACCCACGGCAAATGTGAGACCTGTTAGGAGGATGGGCGCCGAGAATGCAAGAGCGGAGAAGAGGTAGGTCTGGTCCGACAGCGGCGTCGCCAGCATGGACCTGTAGGAGAGGACGGGGTCGTAACCCGATATCCACATGGCGGCGGCGCCCAGCGCAAACGCCAAGAGCAGGGCGAGCGCAGTGTTTAACAACGGCAGTAGGAGCCCCTTCATAGCCCCGCCATCTTCCTGCCCACAAGCTCCACCCCCATCTCATCCACGGGGCCGTACGCCACGATCTTCCCCCTGTACATAACCGCGATTGTGTCCGCCAGTTTATATGCTTCGTCTAGGTCGCTCGTCACGAGCAACACCCCTGCGCCTGCGTTTCTGGCGCTTATGAGGAGCCTCTGGACGTACTCCGTCGTGGCCACGTCGAGGCCCCGGGTGGGCTGGTGCGCCACTATGAGCCTACTCCCCCTGCTCAGCTCGCGCCCCACCACCAACTTCTGCTGGTTGCCGCCGGAGAGTTGCCTCGCAAGCGCCCAAGGCCCTGGCGCAACTATTCCAAACTCCTCTATCAGCTTCGCGGCGAAGCGCTCGGCATCACGCCAAGAGATCAAGCCGCGTCTGGCGAACTTGCCTTCTTTGCCTATGACTGCGTTCTCCACAAGAGACATCTCAAGTATCAACGCCTTCTTATGCCGGTCGTCAGGTATGTAGGCGTAGCCCCCATGGATCTTGACCACGCCCCTGCCCTTCCTAACCCCCACAATGGCCTCCACGAGGTGTTCCTGTCCGTTGCCCTCGACGCCGACTATCGCCAAGATCTCCCGCTCCCTGACGGAGAAGTCTACGCCCTGCACCACTGCCCTGCCGCCCTCGTAGACCCACAGATCCTTCACCTCCAGGACAGGACGCTCGCCGGGTTTGCCCAGCCTCTCTACGCTCTCACTCTTCACCTCGCCGACCATGGCCTCCACCAGCTTTCTCGCGTCGTAAGGAGGAGCGAACTCAGCCGCCTTGAGCCCTCTCCTCAACACGGCGACGCGGTCCGCTATTTCGAGGACCTCCGGTATCTTGTGGGTGATGTAGACCACTGACTTGCCCTGCTCCTTTAGCCGCCTTATTACTTGAAACAGTGCCTTTACCTCAGGCGGAGACAAGACGGTGGTCGGCTCGTCCAGTATGAGCAAGTCAGCCCCCCAATACAAGGCCTTAACTATTTCGACCCGTTGTCTCATGCCTAGAGGCAACTCCTCCACGTCTCTATCCCACTCGATCTCGAAGCCGAGCTCCTCAGCTATTTTCTCCACCTTCCTCCTAAGCTCGGCGGAAGCCGGGGAGAGACTTGCCCCCTCTAATATGGCGACGTTTTCAAGCGCCGTGAGGCCGGGTATTAGGGAGAGGTGTTGATGCACCATGGCTATCCCAAGCCTAAGGGCGTCCCTCGCGTTTTTCGGCTTAACCCTCCTGCCGTCGATGTATATCTCGCCTGAGGTGGGTCTGTAGACGCCGGCAAGTATCTTCATGAGCGTGGTTTTCCCGGCGCCGTTTTCTCCCAGCAGTGCAAGCACCTCGCCTGGAAAAATGTCGAGAGAGACTCCCCTTAAGGCGTGTGTCCCGTCGGAAAAAACCTTGTGTATTTCCCTGAGGGAGATCTTCATCAGCTGACGGCTCCCAGGCCCAGCTCCTTCCTGAGCTGAACCACCTGGTCCTGCGTGGTGGGCAGAGGCACATTCTCTTTGCCGGATATTATGTCTTGTTTGAACTGGTCCACCGCCTCCCAGATCCACTGCGGTATTCTAGACCTCATCTCCTTCACGGTGTTGATGATGTTTTGGGCATCGGACTCCTTCACGGCGCCTGCCCTGATGCCTATCTCCAAAAACTGCGTTAAGTCATCCAGCGTGCTCACAGAGACGCCGCCCTCCTTGAGGCCCAGCTCCAGGACACCGCCTTGGAACGTGCCCTCCACAGCCCTCTTAGTTGCCTCGTATACGCCGACGTCTACCCGCTTCATCATAGAGGCCAGTATGAAGCCGGGCTTCAGGTAGTCCTGGTCAGCGTCTACGCCTATGGCGAATGGGGGACCCATGCTTCTCCCGGCCCGTCTGCCCGCCTCCGCCACTGCCTCAAAAACGCCGAGCCCCGTGGCGCCCGCCGCCTGGTATATCACGCAGACGCCCTGCGTCAACATCACCTCTGCCGCTTGCTTGCCCTTGGCGGGGTCGTTGAAGGAGCCTGTGTAGACGTAGAGTATGTCAAACCTCACGTCTCTGCCGAATCTCTGCTTTATGTAGCGCTCGGCCCACCTCACGCCGTAGGCGTAGCCGATCTCGAACTTCCACAAAACAGGTATCTCCATCCCCAGCACGATGCCGACCTTTGTGCAGTTGTGGTTATACGCCGCGAGGGCCGCCAGCGCCCCTACAAGCGCTGAGCCCTCGTTTTCTCTGTAGAGCACCGACAACACGTTGGGTCTGTCTGGTATGTAGCCATCGATGATGGCGAACTTCATGTTGGGAAACTCCTGCGACACCTGCTTAACGGCGTCTGTCATTAGGAAGCCGACAGCCACAGCGATAACCGCGTCGCCGGACTTCGCCGCAGCTCTGAGGTTGGGCACGTAGTCGTCCTGCGTCTTGCTCTGGACCTCCTTGAGCCCAAGCCCGAAGTCCTTAGCGGCCCTCGACGCGCCTAGATACGCCATGTCGTTAAACGACAGATCCCCCCTCCCGCCTATGTCGTATATCACGTAGATGTTGCCCTTGGGCTTTGTGGTCTGGGTGATGGGCACAGTGGCGGTCTGCGGGGTGGTTGTCTGCGCTGGGGGTTGCTGTTGGAACGCCAGAAATGCGCCTATTGCAGCAATTATTACGACTACGGCTATTGCCAGCCAGAGTTTTGAGTTCATGTAGCGTAGAACGGACTATTTTTTATCTATTAGCGTCTTGGACGCAGGAGATATCCCGCGACAGCCCCCAGGACGAAGAAGAGGAGCCACAGCGCTACCCAGAGAGCCGCGATGAGGGGGAATGCGGAGAGATAGCGGCTCAGCCTAACAGCGTCAACAGCGACGTAGTAGAGGAGGACGGCTACTACAGGCACCATGGCGGCCAGCGGCGACAGAGCCACGCCGCGTCTCCTCTCCGTGAAGTATCCGTATATCAACCCGCCGAGTAGCGGCAACAAGGCGGCGTTGAGCACGTGGAGCGGCGAGGCGGCTCCCGCCAGCGGAGTCAAGAGACCTAGGTACCTAATCCACCTTGACATACTCCCCCTTGACCCACGGCATGTACATCGCGTCGTAAAACGGGCTTAGAGGGTCGCCGTCAGGGCCTCCCGGCAACATCATGTAGACGCCGTCGCCGAAGGCCACTATAAACCTCACGCTGGGTCCATGCGAGACCTGGAACCCAGGAGCGACGTTGACCGTGAACCAGCTCCCGGGGGCCTCCACCTGTCTATAGTTGAGCCCGGGGAAGGCTGACCCGAGGACGTGCGTGAGGCTGTATTTGTGTAGCTGGCCCCACGGCGATGTCGCCTTCAACGCCTCGACCGCCGCCGCCTCGACTACGGAGCGGTTTACTAAACCGCGTTTAATAGAGGCAAGCGTCACCTCGAAAGGCACGAAGGTGGTAGAGACGTTGAACCTGCCCCATGTCAACTTCTGCAGATTGTAGAGAAAAGTGGCATACCTCGCAGCCGTCACCGAGTCGGTCCTCATGGCGCAGTCCCACCTATTGAGCTCCTCCAGCAACCTCCTCCCGCTCTCGCCGCCGTATTCCGCCAGAAGAGACTTGACGTCTCTACAGGAGATGTCCACGATGTCTCTCTGTATGTCCATGACGTCGCCCACAGTAATCTTCCCTCTTGCCGCCTTCTGGGCTATGAGCTCCATAATTCTGTCGTGGCGGTATCTATCCGCCCACCTCCACTGCAGGTAGACGTTGGCGTCGGCCACCTTGTTGTTGGCGGTGGCTAAATACGGCGGATTGATATAATTCAAGACACTTGGTAGCCAGACGAACCTCGTCCACTCTCCCTCGCCCCTAGATCCGTTAAAGGGGAGGTAGCCCCCGTCTCTTATGGGGAAGTAGCCGCTGGCGAAATACGCAACCACCCCGTATTTATCCGCATAGACTGTGTTTTGGCTCGGCACCACGAAGTACCTCAAGCCCTCTAGGAACTCGGTTAAGTTCCTCGCCCTGTTCATGCGGTAGAGGGCCACGGCCTCCAGCGTTACGTTGTTCCCAAGCCACCTCATGGCGTATCTCTGCCCTCCATACTCCACCACGGGGCCGTGTATGGTCTCCAGCACCTCCAACGTCTTCTCCACGCATCTGTTGTTGAGGTCGCAGATCTTAAACGTCTCAGTCCGCCTCTCCGCCTCCAGCCAGGACCCCTTGTAGTAATACCGCGTGCCGTTCCACACGTAGTAATAATAATCAATAACGTCGATTCCCGTGTTTGTAAAGCCCCACGCAACATAGCCGTTGGTGCCTATCACCACGACGGGAGCCCCGGGGAAGGCGACGCCCATCACTGTGTAGTCGGGCGTCTCGATCCTCTGGAAGATCCAGGTGGGAGGCACGGAGAGAGACAGATGCGGGTCGTTGGCCAATATCGGCTTTCCGGTTGCCGTGAAGTTCGGCGAGATAACCCAGTTGTTGCTACCCAGAGCCAGCCAAGTAGGCGAAAACGTAGCCTTGCGGGGCAGAATAGGCGTGTTGACCTCGCGGGGCAACGCCACTTCTAAAAACCGCGGCCCGAGGGCGTCGGCCAAAACCTTCAGCTCTAGATCGTCCTCGCCGCCGCTGAGACCCCAGGCGATCAGCTTAGCTATTGCAATGGTGTCGACGGGGCTCCAGGGCTCCGGCTTCTTGCCCAGCACCAAATACTCCACGGGCGCGGCGTTTTGGGCTAGGAAGTCGTTAACGCCGCGTGTGTACTCCTCTATTAAGGAGGCGTACTCCGGGTGGTTGGACTTTATGTAGATCCATGTCTTCTCAGCCGCCTTGTAGAGACCCCTAGACCTGAAGTATATGTCAGTATCCAGCGCGGCCTCGCCCAACAGCTCCGAGAGCCGGCCTTCTACGGCTCTCCTCATGACGTCCATCTGGAAGAGGCGGTAGTACGCATGTGCGTAACCCAGCTTGTAGAAAGCCTCCCTCTCGTCTCCTGCCTTAACCACCAACACGTAGTTCTCAACCGGCGCAGGAGGCGGCGGCCTCGCCACGGCTTTCATGGGGCCTTGGAAGGGGTCGGCGAACCTTAAGACGTAGGGAGGAATGAGAAAAATAATTGAAAGTGCAATAAAAATAACAAGTAAACCCACCCACCTCATAAGGTATTTAACATATCTCGTTATTTAAATATAGGTGACGAAGCTTACAAGGTCGGATCTGGTGAAGACGGCTGAGCACCTGATCAAGCCGAAGCTTCTGGTCGTCCTCGCCGTAATTCTAGCCGCCGTCTTTATTCCCATACCGCCTGTGGGAAAGCCCGTGGAGGAGCTAGATGCCAACGGTAGCTTCATAGTGATCGACGGCGTCAAAATCCACTACGTAGATAAGGGCTCCGGCGACAAGACTTTTGTGCTGCTACACGGCTTCGGAGCCAGCGTCTTCAGTTGGAGAGAGGTTATTCAACCGCTCTCTAGACACGGCAGAGTTGTGGCGCTCGACAGGCCGGGGTTTGGGCTCACAGAGAGGGCAAACCCCACGAAGACGCCTTATAACCCCTATACGGTAGAGGGCGAGGCAAGCCTTATCTTGAGGCTTATGAAGAAGCTGAACATATCCAAGGCCGTCTTTATAGGTCATTCAGCAGGAGCCTACACGGCTCTCTACATAGCGTCTAAGCATCCGGAGGCCGTCGAGGCGCTGGTGCTCATAGCGCCTGCGTGGAGGATGGGGGAGGACGGTCTTCAGAGGTTTCTGCTCAGCCTTCCCCTGGCTGATAAATACGGCCCTCTGTTTCTCCGAGCCGCCGCGCCCTACCTAGAGCAGATATTATACAAAGCGTGGTATAACAAAAACAAGCTTACGCAACATGTGGTTGATGGCTATAAATATCCACTCAACGCCCGCGACTGGGACAGGGGGCTGTACTGGCTCATAAAGTACCGGAGGCCAGTGGAGATAGACCTAGACCAAATCACGGCACCTGTCTTGGTTATACACTGCACGCAAGACGAGATCGTGCCGTATGAAGAGGGGGCCCACCTCCACTATATGTTGAAAAACTCCACGCTAAAACTGCTGGAAAACTGCGGCCACCTGCCGCACGAAGAGGTTCCAGAGGCAACGCTGGAGGCGATGTGGAGATTCCTACATTTAAATACCGAAGAAAAATCTTAACACATGGGATACAGCATAGAACATGCAAGGGTGAAGGAACTGGTCGAAAAGGCTCAGTGCTCCGGAGCCTCCCCGCATGATCTGCTCAACTGCATCACGGAGCAACTGAGGTCAGCCGGCTACATTCCCGCAGGTACACAGCTACTTGATGCAAACGTCGATCCCGCCGAGAGGCCGGAGCAGGCGCGGTTCATCCGGATAGAGGCGCGGAAAGAAGGCGATAAAAACATCCACATCTTCACCTTCGCCGTGCTTAAGCCAGGCGGCGTCTACAAGGCGCTGTGGCTTCAATCCGCCGTGGTGGAAAAATAAATGGACGAGACCGTTAGGGAGCGGCTTATTAAGGTCCTGCTCGCAAGCAGCGAGCCTTTGACGATATACCAGCTACAGGCGCTTGTCGAGACAGACCTGAAGCCGAACGAGCTATACGACGAGCTTGAACATGTTAGAAAGACGCTCAAGAGACAGGGATACAGGCTAGATGTCGTGCCCGCCACGTGTAAAAAATGCGGCTACCAGTTCACAGACAGAGAGAGGCTGAAGAAGCCGAGCCGGTGCCCCCGTTGCAAAAGCGAGAGGATCGACCCGCCGAGGTTCTACGTGAAGCCCCTCTACTAGTTACTTCTTCTTGAATTTCTTAGGCCGCAGGTTCCTGGAGCGGCAACGACGGCATTTCTCGGCGTCGGGCGGGTTCCTGGCGCCGCATTCGCGGCAGACCTTGTACTGGAATCTGTGCCTCATTACGATAGCCAGTTTTTCGGGGTCAAGCGTGATGGGCATATCAGCCTCAATTTTCGTCAGTTTATATATTTATAGTCGCCACAAGCCTTCTACGTGTCCACCTCTCTGCTCGGCATCGCCCGAGAGGGCGATGAGTTCTACGTTCTCAACATCACAGACAACTACAAGGCGCGGCTCGTCCACTGGTTTAAAGACCTGGAGGAGCGTATAGTCGCCATCCTGAAGGCGGGGACCTCCGTGGTGCTGGTGGGACCTCACGGCTCTGGGAAGTCTGTAGTCGCTAGAACCATAGCGGCTAAATTCGTCGGTGAGTACTACGCCGTCATAGATCTGGGAGTCGACGCGGTGACCTTTGATAGTCTGCTTGAGGTATTGCACGAAGTGCCCAACGCCATGGGTTTCTACGACCCCTTAGGCATCACTTTTTACGACAACCCGCTCGTCCCCCGGGCCGAGCTAGCGGCGGCTTGGATGCGGCGTTGTCGTAACATAATTGACAGAGCTCTGTATCTCAACACCCGCGAGACGCCGACGCTTCTTGTCCTGCCGTATGACCTATTCCGTCACTCTATCTGCAGACAGCAGATTGAGAAGAACATGAAGATTATAGACATCGCGGAGTATATGAGACGTATTGATCTGTCGGCTGTGTTGAGGGAGGTGTTCTCGTCTCACGCCGTAGCGTTAGGCTGTAGGAAGAGCTCGCCCGACGCCTACGTCGAGTATCTCCTGAAGAGACACAACGACCTCAGCGGCGTCTTCGCCCTAGCCGCCTACGGAGGACGGCTTTATGCAAAACAAAGGTGTGCCGCGTATAAGCCGGAAAGACTTTACCAAGATGTCTTATTCCAACTCTCGAAGATATACTACGAGCTGTACCAAGAGATGTTCTTCCCCACCTGCCAGGCGGCGAGAGCTTTATCGACGCCGCTCCTTCTCAGCCTCCAGGGGCAACACCTCCCAGTCGAGTTGGCGCATCCGCTTGCAAACGTGGATCAAATCGCTAGGAGGCTATCTATACTCAATAAGATTACGCCAACGACAGAAACGGCAGTGCTGGCTAGAGAAGAGGTGTTAGAAGAGTTGCGGACACTCTATACGCCACAAGAAGAGCTGGACGAAGCAGTGAAGTGGGCCGTGGCGCCTAAGGAGAGTGTGGTTAAAGAGTCGCTGAACTTAACCATAAAGGAGCATGCCTGCGTCTCAATACAGGGAAACCCTGCCCAGAAGATCAGAATAGTATACAGAGGACTCCTAGCCCTAAGGCCTGAATATTTGTTCGACTTTGCCAAGGTGATGGCAGCGGTCGCCCTCGGCAAAAACGACATATGCCGCGAGGAGGTCGGTAAATACTTCTGCTTCGGAGACGCCGTGCCGCAGGCAGTTGTAGAGGCCTTAGCTCTGGGAAGGAGGATAACACTGGAGACGTACACTGTAATTCCGACACCTCGTTGCGTCGAAGACGACTACGAGTTGATGAAACAACTTGCGTTGACAGACGCCAGAAGAGCCTCAGCGGTTTGTCTTGAAAAATTCGCAGAGACTCTCTACAGAGCAGTACTTCAACGACCAGAGGCTCTTGATATGTTTTACAAGCTATATCATGACTATATAGAGGCCGCTGTAGAGAGAGACACGCCGCAAGCCCTCAGGTACTTAGCGCTGGCGCACTACTTCAGCGCTCCGCCGAAAGAGGCAGAGGAGGTGTTAAGGCGGTTAACCAATGTGGCTTCGGCATCAGAAGATTTTAAGACCGCCGCAGTTGCACTAGCTTCCCTAGCCTCCATCACGACCGACGAGATCGACAAATTCCTACCTAACTGCGGGTGCCCATTTCTAAGAGCGTTCACCGCCTATAATATCGCCAAAAAACTAATAGAGGTTGGCCGACACCAAGCGGCGCTTAAGCTCCTCGAGGTAGCCCTCACCGAGACCAGGAGAGAAGACCCCCGACACGATGCTACCACTTATTTCATCCAGGAAGTAGAGAAGCTCTACAAGGAGGTAGCGCTTGAGACGCTACTCTAGAGAATCACCCTGACGAGGTCCTTTGGGTCGTCCTTCAACGCAGATATGTAATGAATCTCCTGAGCGCCCACGGCGGCGGCAATCTCGTCCGCCTCCACTTGGAAGCCGTATTGACGCGCCAGGTCCATCTTGTTGCCTACCACCGCCAGCCTTTTAAAGGGCTTAATCCACCTCTCCAGAAGCCCGCTGTGTATCTCCACGAGCGCCCTCAACGTGTCGTAGTGGAGCACGTCGTACATATACACCGCCTTGTCCACGTAGAAGGTCCACATCCGCGCGAAGTTCTGCACCACCTCCACCACGTACTGC
>Ga0079996_113119_pt1 | contig 24743 bp, 29 predicted proteins | sample PerSpoAPS_AMetaG_FD_69199 | JGI IMG/M metagenome (GOLD analysis project Ga0079996, IMG submission 69199) | Thermal spring microbial communities from Yellowstone National Park, Wyoming, USA - Perpetual Spouter A (PS_A) MetaG (SPADES assembly)... | ecosystem: Environmental > Aquatic > Thermal... | reverse complement strand
AAAGCGGTAATGATGTTGGTGGGCTTTCTTTAACTGATATTGTTTTAGCTACTTCTTCTGCGGCAGTGAGCAATGCAACAATAAATATTAAGCATAAAGCAAGTGTTTCTTTTTTAGCACCAACTGGTAATTATCAAGATACGATTACTTATACATGCTCAAGCTTGTAAATATTATCCACAAAATGATTTGCAATAAAACCAGAAATTTAGTAAAATTTTATAAAAGGTCGGATTTAACTTAAAAAAATAAATGAAAAAATTTGCACAAGGATTAATAATATTAACATCAGTTTTGTTATTTTATTTTCTATTAGAAAGTTTTAACTACATTGTTCAAGCACAAACAACGGAGCAAGTTACAGTTTCAGCTACAGTGACAACCAGCGTTACCTGTTCTTTTTCGACAACTACAACTTCTTTTGGTACGATTGATACATCACAAGTTTGGACTTCTTCTCCTAATGTGACTACAACTGTTTCTTGTAATCCTGCAGCAGGATGTCGAGTTCAGATAAGAGATCAAGGTTCCGGAGCATATCCTGGCCTTTACAACTCTTCTGCTTCTTATTTGATACCTTCTCCAAATTCTGCTTTTTCAGCAACAGCTACTTTGGTAGCCGGTACAGAGGGATATGGAATTCAAGCAACAACAACGACTGCTGGTTCTGGTGGAACTTTAAGTTTAAATAGTAGATATGTACAGACTGGTGATACTGTAGGAGGATTGACAACAACTACTCTTACTTTAGCTTCTTCTTCACAGCCAACATCTAATAGAGAAGTTGTTGTCATTCATAGGGCAGCTGTTTCTGTTTTAACACCAGCAGGTTTATATCAAGATATAATTACTTATGAATGTGTTTCTAATTAACCCCGAAGTAGAGCAGAGCTCACTTCGTGGCAAGTAGGGATAAGTCCCCGAAGTAGTAAAAATTAATGAATTGTAAAAATTATTTTTTGTTAATCATTACAGGAATAAGTTTGATAGCTTTTAATTTTTCTTATGCTGTAACAATTGCTCCTGCTAAAGTTGAGTTTAATGTTAATCCTGGTGAAGAAATTAAATTTTCTATTTATACAAGAAATGATGGAGAGGCAGCTACTTATCTTTATTCTGTTGTTAAAGGTTTTACCGAAGATGAAGGAGGAACAAAAATTTGGGTTGAAGATGCTCCGGAAATAGAATGGGTTAAAATTCCCGAAAAAGTTTCTGCTCCTCCAGGAGAAATGATAGAAGTTCCTGTTACTATTAATGTTCCTCAAGATGCTCCCCCAGGTGGGCATTTTTTGGCGATAGGTTTTGGAACGATGCCAGCAAAGCAAAAGGGAAGTGGAGTAGCTATTGGTGTTAATGTTTTAAGTTTGGTTTATATTAATGTTTCTGGAAATAGGATTGATAAAATTTCAGTTTCAGAATTTAATGCTAAAAAAGTATATTTTGGTTTTCCTGTTAAGTTTGCTTATAAAATCAAAAATGAAGGAAATACTTATGTAAGACCTACAGGAAATATAGAAATTAGTAATATTTTTGGAAGACTTGTGGCTAATTTAAGGGTTAACGAAAGAGAGCTTCAGATTTTACCTGGAAAAGAGAAAGTTTTAGAAAATGAATGGAATACTAATTTTGCTTTTGGACCTTATAAAGCTAAATTTAATATTAATTATGGCTTAAATCAAAGCCAAAATCTTGTTTTTAATTATTGGTTTTTCGTCTTTCCAATAAAAGCAGTTATAATTGCTTTAGTTTTAATAATTTTTGTTTTCTTCATTTTGCCAAGATTAGTAAGGAAGTATAATGAGTATATTATTAGAAAGGCACTTCAGAATAAATGAATGAACAAAATTTTAAAAATATCCCTGCTCATTTTAATCCCCATTCTCTCTTTTTTTATTTTTCAAAAAATTAAAAGTGCTTCTGTTACGGTTACAGCTATTGTTCCTGGAGTTTGTGGTAATGGGGTTAAAGAAATAGGAGAGCAATGTGATGGTAGTGATTTTGGAGGTCTTACTTGCTTTAATTTTGGTTATTCAGGAGGGAGTTTAAGTTGTAATGCAGATTGTACTTTAAATTTTAGTGGTTGTACTGCGGCACCACCATCTGGTGGAGGTGGTGGCGGAGGTGGTGGAGGTGGTTTTATTCCTTCATATGGAAAAATAATAATCTCTGGTTATGCTCAGCCTAAAAGTGAGATAACTTTGATGTCGGATGGAACAATAAAAGCAACAACAATTGCTGGTGATGATGCAAAATTTTCTTTTACTTTAGATAATTTATCTCCAGGAAATTATTTATTCACTTTATTTTCAGAAGATAAAGATGGTAGAAGAAGCAGTTTATATACTTTTCCTGTTAAATTAGAAGAAGGACAAACAATAACAGCAGGAAATATTTTACTTTCGCCAACAATTGATGTTGATAAATTAGAAGTTAAAAGAGGGGATTTTATTTCCATTTTTGGTTATGCTCCACCATTTACAGATGTAGTGATTAGTGTAAGCTCAGAAGAAGAGTTGTTTTTTAGGACTAATGCCAATAGAGACGGTTTTTATTTATATCAATTAGGAACTGACATTTTGGAAAAAGGAGATCATTTTACAAAATCGAAATCAATTTTAGCTAACCAATTAGTGAGTAATTATTCAAGGGTAGTAAGTTTTAAAGTTGGAGATAGAACAATTTCAAAAGAAGTTAAAAAAGTTTGCGGTAAAGCTGATTTAAACTGCGATGGTCGAGTAAATTTAATTGATTTTTCTATTGCTGCTTATTGGTATAAAAGAAAATTAAGCCCAACCTTTGCTCTTATTGAAAAAGAAAGATTAAATGGAGATGGTAAAGTCGATTTAATTGATTTTAGTATAATGGCATATTACTGGACCGGATAAATGAAAAAATTTTTATTTTTATTAATAATAATTTTGATAGGAATAAAATTTGGAAATACATCGGTAATAGAGCCAAGAATAGAAACAAAAGAAGTCAAAAAGGGAGAATTTATTGTTGTCCCTATTTATCTTGATACTCAATTTGAAGAAATTAATGCAGTTGAGGTTTATGTTAATTTTTCTGATAATCTAGTTTTCAGAGATTATTTAGATGGAAAAAGTATTATTACTCATTGGATCGAAAAACCACATTTACAATATTCGGACGTACGACGTCCCCATATTGGATTTTCTGGGATAGTTGTTGGTGGTATTAGTGGAAAGAATTTAAATTTGATCAAGCTTGTTTTTGAGGCAAAAGAAAACGGAATAGCAAAAATAGAAATTGATGAAAGATCAAAAGTTTTGCTTAATGATGGTTTAGGGACAAAAACAAAATTAATCGCTCTATCTCAAGATTTTAATATTTTAGATATCAAAGGAAAACCAGAAATAAAAATTAAAGACAACTTTCCTCCAGAACCATTTAAAATCTATCTTGCAAGAAATAAAGAAATTTTCAATGGTAAATATTACATAACTTTTGAGACAAAAGATAAACAATCAGGAATTGCTTATTATGAAGTTAGTGAAAAACCAATCAATTTTATTTTTTTAGCAAAACCAGATATTAAAAATTTGTCTTTTAAAAAAGCAGAAAGTCCATATGTTTTAGAAGATCAGAGTTTAAGAAGTTATGTTGTTGTCAAAGCAGTTGATAAAGCTGGCAATGAAAGGGTAGAGATTTTATATCCACAAAGAGTGTTAATTTTTGATGATGTTTTAATATTTGCTTTTTGTTTAGTTATTTTAGTGGGTTTAATGATTTTTATAATAAAATTTAGATATAAGAATGAAAAATTATTTTAATTTATTTTTTTTAATTTCACTTCCCCTATTTAGCGTTTTAGCTGCTGATCTTTATATTTTACCTTCAAGTAAAGATTTAAATGTTGGTGATAATTTAAACGTTGCTGTTTATGTTGATTCTATCGATCAAGCAATGAATGCTGTTTCTTTTAGAATTTCTTATCCTGAAGATCTTTTAAAGTTTGTTTCTTTATCTAAAGCTGGTACGATTATAAATTTATGGGTGCAAGAACCAAAAGGAGGTAATGGAGAAGTTTCTGCTGAAGGAATTGTTTTAAATCCAGGTTTTGCAGGAACCAGAGGAAAAATTTTAAATATTACTTTTAAAGCTTTAAATTCTGGCAAGGCTGATATAAGTTTTGTTTCCGGTGCTGTTTTAGCAAATGATGGTTTTGGAACGAATATTTTAAAAAATATGAAAGGAGGAAGTTATAATATTAGAAAAGTATCTATTGAAAAACCTTCTATTTCTTATTTACCAACACCAAAAATTACTTCGCCAACACATCCTGATCAAGAAAGATGGTATAACAATAATAATCCTGTTTTTGAATGGGAATTGCCAGAAGGTGTAGTTGAGGTAAGAGTTTTATATGGTAAAAATCCAGATGCTATTCCTACAGTAAGATATTCTCCTCCGATTTCAAGAAGAAGTTTAACTGATATTCCTGATGGTACTTATTGGTTTAGCGTTCAATTTATAGGAGAAGGCACAGAAAGTAATGTTGGAAGATTTAAGTTTAATATTGACACTCAACCTCCGATTTTAGAAGAATTTTCTTTGGGTTTAATAGATACAAATTCAATTAAATTCAAAATTAAAGCAAAGGATGAGCTTTCTGGAATTGATAAGATTGATATTTATTTAGATAATAATTTAATTTTAAGTACAAGCACTGATGTTTTTGAAAATGTTATTAAAAATGTTGAACCTGGAAGACATATTTTCAAGGGAATAATTTATGATAAAGCAGGAAATTCAATTCAAAAAGAAGAAATTGTAAATGTTCCTCAAACAACTGTTAAAACAGAAATAGTTGTTCAAAAAGATTATACTCTTTATTTCATCCTTTTGTTTATTTTGATTTTGCTTATAATTATTGTTTTAATTATTTACATTACTAAACATCGAGTAGAAATAATTCATAAAGAAATTAGAAAAGAAAAAATAGAAAATATTAAAGCTGATTTGAAAAAACATTTAAAAGAGACGTTACAAGATTTAAGGCATGATATTAGTTTGTTAGATGAAGACCTAAGATTAAGCCAAAGAGAAAAAGAACTTTATCAAGAAGCAAAAAATATTTTAGAAGAAGCTGAAAAGAAAATTGAAGAAAAATTAAAAGAATTAGAATAAAAACTTTCTAAATTTTAATTATGTTATAATTTCATTATGGGAGAGATTTTAAAAGAAAGAGCGGATGAATTTGTGAAATTGGCTGAATATGCTTATAAAAGAAAAAGATATGATTTAGCTATGTTTAATTTAGAACAAGCTATTCAACTTTATTTAAAATATAAAATTTGGCAAAAATTAGGAGATTTTGAAAAAACTCATAGTATTACGAAGCTTTTAAAAGATTTTGGAAGAGTTTATAAAAAATCAAAGGTGATAAATAAATTTATAAAAGAAAATTTGAAATTGATAAACGATTTAGAAGTTGCTTATATTGAAAGCAAATACTTGCCGGCACAATTTTTAAAAGAAGATGTTGATAGAGTTTTCGAATTTTTAGATAAATTAAAAAAATTAATTAATTTACAAAGATGAAATACATTGATCTTTTAATAGAAAGACAAAAAGTTAGACAAAGGTATATAAAAAATGTCAAGAAATATCTACAAATCATTAAAAAGAGGGCAAAAAAGATTTTGGGAAAAGATACAAAGGTTTATCTATTCGGATCATTTTTAAAAGGAAATTTCGGACCAAATAGCGATATTGATGTTTTAATTGTCTCTCCCAAAGTTCCGATTGAAGCAGGAAAAAAATCAGAAATTTTGATATACTTAAAAAGAGGTTTTTCAATTTATCATCCTTTTGAATTTCATTTAGCTACTCCAGAAATTTTTGAAAATTGGTATAAAAAATTTATTAAAGAAGATATAAAAGAAATTTGAAATGCTTAATCCTGAGTTAAAATTAAATCCAAAAATTTTTGAGAGCGATGTTGAAGAAAAGCCAATAAGAGATGGTTATGGTGAAGCTTTGATGGAGCTTGGAGAAAGAAATCCTAATGTTGTTGTTTTGACTGCTGATTTAGCTGAATCAACAAGGGTACACAAGTTTGCTGAAAAATGGCCTGAAAGATTTATTGAGTGTGGTATTGCTGAACAAAATATGGCTGGAATTGCTGCAGGACTTGCTGTATCTGGTAAAATTCCATTTATTTCTTCTTATGCAACTTTTTCTCCGGGAAAAAACTGGGAAACTATAAGAACAACAATTGTTTATAATGAAGCAAATGTTAAAATTGCTGGACATCATGCTGGAATTGTTACTGGTCCTGATGGAGCAACGCATCAAGCAACAGAAGATATTGCTATTATGAGATGTTTGCCAAATGTAAAAGTTATTTCTCCTTGTGATGCTATTGAAGCAAAAAAAGCAACGCTTTATGCCGCAGAAATTTATGGTCCTGTTTATATAAGATTTGTAAGAGATAAAACACCAGTAATTACTACCGAAGAAACACCATTTAGGTTTGGGAAAATAGAATATTTTTGGATCCCACGGATTAATGCGGATTCGGAACGGATTAATGCGGATAATAAAGGAAATGGAAAATTGTTGTTCGAAGATTTAACATATAAAATAAGAGAATGTGTTTTTAAGGTTTATAATACCATCGGTAAAGGCCATAAAGAATCCGTTTATAAAAAAGCATTGGAAGAAGAATTTAATAAACAGGGATTAGTATATAAAAGCGAGCCAAAAATTGATGTGACATATGAAGATAAATTAGTTGGTGTTTATAGGCCGGATTTCATTATAGAAGATAAAATTATTTTGGAGATAAATGCTAAGGACTTTTTAACAAACGAAGATGAGTTTCAAGTTTATTCTTATCTAAAAGCCACTAAATATAAACTCTCTCTCTTGATAAATTTCGGTTTTAAAGAATTGGAGATAAAAAGGGTTTTAAATACAAAATTAAATACAGATCCGCATGAATCCGTTTCATATCCGAATAAATCCGCTGTGGCGATTTTTGCCACAGGACATTTAGTTTATCAAGCTTTACTTGCAGCTAAAGAATTAGAAGAAGAAGGAATTGAAACTTATGTTTTAAATGTTCATACAATTAAACCTTTAGATGTTGAAACAATTTTCGAAGTAGCAAGTAAAGTGAAAGGAATTGTGACTGTTGAGGATCATCAAGTTACTGGAGGAATGGGAAGCGCTATAGCAGAAGTCTTGGTCCAACCGCGGATTAATACGGATTCTGAACGGATTAATGCGGATTATATAAATGATAAAAATCAGCATTTATCCGCTCAGAATCCGCATAAATCCGTGGTGCCGCCAATAATTTTTATCGGTCTTCAAGATACCTTTGGAGAATCTGGAAGTATGCAAGATCTATTAAGAAAATATAAGATGGATAAAGAAGCAATTAAAGAAGCAGTAAAAAGATTAATTGAATTATAGACACGAATAGAAACGAATTTATTTACGAATGATAACTAATCTGTTAACAAATGACAAAGAATCTAAAATGTTATAAACAAGAATGACAACAAATTTGAAAATAAATGATAACAAATCATTCGTTCCAATTCGTTTGTCATTCGTTGCAATTCGTTTTTGCTTTACTTGTATCTAAAAACAAATGAAAGAAATAATTGTTGAATTTGAGAAAATAGGACATAACGGTGTAAGTATTGGAAAATATAATGGAAAGGTTGTTTTTACTTATGGAATTTTGCCAGGAGAAAAAGCGAAAATTAGAATAACAAAAGCGAAGAAGAATTTAATTAAAGGAGAAGTTGTTGAAATTTTAGAAAAATCTAAATATAGAATCCAAGAATTGGAAGATCATTATCTTTCTTGTTCTCCTTGGCAGGTTTTTGATTATAACTATCAAATAGAAATTAAAAAAGAGCTTTTGAGAGAAATATTTAGAAATTTTTCTAAAGTCGATATCGAAATAAATGATTTTTTTGCTTCATCAAATATTTTTGGTTATCGAACAAAAATTGAATATTCATTTTTAGAGGAAAATAATAGATATTTTTTTGCTTTTCATAAAAGAGAAAATTTTAGAGAAAAAGTTAAATTAAGTGAAGGATGTAAATTAATTTCTGATAAAGCAAATAACGCTTCATTTTTAGTTTTGGAAGAAATTAATAAAAGGAGAATTAAAGATTTAAAAACTTTGATTATAAGAAAAAGCAAACGTTATGATGATATTTATATATCTCTTTTGACTTCAAATAAAAACCAAAATTTTATTTTTTCTAATCAAGAACTAACAGGTTTTTCTTTTGTTTATTCTAAAAAAGAGTCACCAGCAAGCAGTTTTGATGAAATTATTTACGAATGGGGCAGGGAATATCTCAGAGAAAAAATTCTTAATTTAGAGATCAGGTATCATTACACTTCATTTTTTCAAAATAATATAGAACTTTTTGAGAAAGCTTTGGAAATAATGAAAGAAAATTCGGATGAATTTAATAAAGTTGTCGATCTTTATGCTGGAGTAGGAGTAATAGGACTTTCTTTAAAGGATCATTCTAAAGAAATTTGGAGCGTAGAAATAGATAAAATAGCAGGAGAATATGCTAAGTTTAATGCAGAGCTTAATGAAGTAAAAAATTTTAAAGTTTTGACTTTAGCATCTGAAAAGTTGCCAAAAGACATTTTACAAAATGTTGACTTACTTATTTTAGATCCTCCTCGAAGCGGACTCCATAAAAAATTAATTAACCTTATTTTGGAAGCTAAACCTAAAAATATTTTCTATCTTTCCTGCAATCCTATTACTCAAGCAAGAGATTTTAATTTTTTGAAAAATAGTTATAAAATTAAGAAAGTGTATGGATTTGATTTTTATCCACAAACGCCTCATTTAGAATCACTTCTTATTTTGAATTTAATTTAATGAAACCCATAAAAATTTCAAGAAGTAAAATAGAACTTTTTTTGGATTGTCCTCGATGTTTTTGGTTAGAAGTAAAATATAAAATTAAAAGACCAGAAAAATTTTCTGGTGGTTATATAGGAAGCAAGTATGATCCCTATTTGAAGAAAATTTTTGATGAATATAGAAAAAACAAAGAAAAGCCAGAAGAACTTAAAAATTATGATTTCGATCTTTTTGATGATATAAAGAAATTAGAGGTTTGGAGAAAAAGAGGTATAGAATACTTACATCCTAAACATAAAGTAATTTATTACGGAGAGATTGATGATATATTAAAAAAAGAAAAATTCTTAGTACCTTTTGATTTTAAAACAACCTTAAGTAAAGAATTTCAAATTTATGAAAGTTATAAAAGACAGCTTGAAATTTACGGATACCTTTTAAAAAAACAAGGAGAAGAGGTTTTAAATTTAGGAGCTTTTTATGTAGTCAAAATTGATATTAATGAAAAATTTGAAAAGATAGAAGAAAGAAAACTTGTAATAATTGAAGACTTAAATTATGAAATTTATGATGAAATTTTAGAAAATTTGTATCAAATTTATTTTTCAGATAAAGAACCAGAACCAAATGAAAATTGTCCTTATTGTTTAAGAGATTTTCAAATAAAAAACCTGTGGGAAAATGGATTTAAATGATATTTTTAATCAATTAAATTTTAAAGATCTTTTTGAGATTTTTAATAAAATAGGACTTTTTAATCTAAAATTTTTTGGAATACCAACTTTAAATCAGATCTTAAATCTAATAAAAAATAATCTTTCTTCTGAAAATTTTATTTTTTTCTTAATTGTTTTTATTTTAGTTTTTATCATCGTTAAAAGAATTTTAAAATTAATTCAATTTTTTTTATCATTAATCACAACTTTTTGGCTTACCTTAATTGTTCTTTTTTATTTAATTAGAAGCGGAATTTTTGAGAAACTTTTTTATCTCTTTAATAAATTCTTTTAAATAGTTTAAAACATAATTTTCAGCTTCCTCAAGAGAAAAATATTTCATTTGATCAACTTCAGGAATTACTATTTTCTTGCCGCTTTTTGGAGGAAATTCAATTAAGACTTCATTGCTTTGTGGTTTAAGGTTATCTCCAAAATCTTTTTCAAGAATAAAAAATTTTATAATTTTATCTCCTCTATCTAAGTCTTTAAAAAAACTTATTTTTTTAATATCTTCATCTTCTAACTTAAGTCCAGTTTCCTCTTCAAACTCTCTTAGGGCTGTCATTAAAAAATCTTCTCCCTCTTTTACTTCTCCCTTAGGTAAATCCCAAGAATTTTTTTTATTTTTCCAAAATGGCCCTCCTAAATGTACAAGAAGAATTTCTATATCTTTACCTTTATTTCTATAAACTATAATTCCTGCGCTTCTTTTTTTCATTTTTTTATTTTAAAATGTTCACTAGTTATTAAGTTATTTTACATAAAATAAATGGGAAATTTAAGTGAGGAAATAAGAAGTTTAATAGAAGAAAAGATCGAAGATTTAGGATATAAAATAAAAAAAATTGAAATTGGAAGAGAAAGGGGTATAAGAAGCGTTACGGTTTATATTTTTAAAGAAGACGAACCTATTGGCATAAAAGATTGTGTAAGAGTTTCTAGGGTGATAGATCCTATTTTGGAGAAAGCTGATATTATTAAAGAAAAATGGATACTTATAGTTTCCTCACCGGGTGAAGATGAAAAAAGGTAAAAAGAAAGAAAATAAACTAAATAAGAAAATTTTAGAAAAAAGAAAAAAGATTTTTGAAATTGTAAATAAAGAGCTTAAAAAACTTTATCCGGAAGCTAAAATTGCATTAAATTTTAATAATCCTTGGGAACTTTTAGTAGCGGTTATTCTATCTGCTCAAACAACAGATAAAAAAGTTAATGAAGTTACAGAAAATCTTTTTAAAAAATATAAAACTTTGGATGATTATTTAAAAGCTGATTTTAATGAATTTTCTCAAGATATTAAAAGTATTAATTATTATAAAAATAAAGCTAAATTTATTTTAGAAAATGCAAAGATTATCAAAGAAAAATTTGGCGGTGAAGTTCCTAAAACCATGGAGGAACTTTTAACTCTTAAAGGAGTAGCGAGAAAAACAGCAAATATTGTTCTTTCAGTAGGATACAACATTTTTGAAGGTATAGCTGTGGATACTCATGTTAAAAGATTAAGTAAACTTTTAGGTCTTACAAAAGAAACTAAGCCTGAAAAAATTGAAAAAGAATTAATGGAAATAATACCCAAGGGGCCTGAATGGAGAGATTTTCCTTTAAGGCTTATACAATATGGAAGAGAATATTGCCCTGCTAAAAAACACAATCATAAACACTGTCCTTTGCATATAGCCCTTAGAAAAGAAGGAATTAAAATTTAGATTTCTGAAAAGAATTTAGAAATCGTTTCACCTAAAATTTTAGAAAGTTCTTCCTCTGGCAAGAAAGATGAAAGTTTTTGATAGTAAGAAGTCATCAGTTTAGTTAAAACGTCCATTTGAGTTAAATCTTCATAGTTTTTTGCTTCTTCCAAAAGTTCATTTTTTGCTCTTTCAAGCTCTTCATTTTTATCAGGAAATTTATTTAAAAGTTCTTTATTTAATCTTTCTAAAAATTCACCAAGATAATTTAAATAATTTTGATCAGCCATTTTTAAATTTTATCTAAATTCGACCTTAAATTTATTTTCTAAAAGATTTTTAATTTTTCCAAGAAGCTCTTCAACCTCTTCGTCTTTTAAAGTTCTTTCATCGCTTTGGAAAATAAATCTAAATGTGTAAGATTTTTTATCTTCTTGAATAAAATAGATGTCTAAAAGTTTATAACTTTTAAGATTTTTTAATTTTATTTGTTTTAAAGTTTCTAATATTTCTTCTGTATTTACCTTTTTATCAACTATAAAGGAAAGATCTCTAATAACTTCTGGATAATTTCCCCAAAAAACAAATTTTTCATAATCAAGAGACATCTTTTTAATTTTTTCCACATTTAATTCCATAAAACTAACTTCCCAATCAATATCATAGAAATTTTTGACTTTATGGTTTAAAATTCCGATGATACCAATTTTTTCATTATCAAAATAAATATCTGCACCTAAAGAAAGAAAAGAATATTTTTTTTCTTTAAATGACTCACTCTCAAATTTTAATCTAAGTTTTTTCTTTAAAAATTCTAAGCATGTTTTTATTTCTTTAAGAGCCAAATCTTTTTCTTTTTGAAGACAGGCTAAGGCTAAAGAATATCTTTCTATTGGTTTATTTTCTTTCAAAAAAGATACTTTTTCTAAACGATAAATTTTTAAATCTCTAAAATTTTTTTGGTTTAAAGAAAGTCCCTTAAACAAACCAGAAAGAAGAGTAAATTCAAAAAATTTATAATTTTCACTTATAGGATTTAAAATTTCAATAGGCTCACTATTTTCTTCCAAAATTTCTATAAAAATTTCTTTCTCTTTTTCACTGAAAAGAGAATAATTAAAAATTTCGCTATAACCAAATTCTTTTAAGACTTCTCTTAATTTAAAATTAAAACTTAAATTTTCATCTAAATAAGCAGGATGAAGAAGGGGTTCAAAATTTTCTTTAACATTATTCACTCCATACATTCTTAATATCTCTTCATAAATGTCTTCTTTGGAATTTAAATCATTTCTTTCCAAAGGAGGATAAATAGTAAAGGTATCGCCTTTTTGTTTAAAATCTAATTTTAGTTTCTTTAATAAGTTTTTAACTTGAACAGCTTTTAAATTTGTTCCTAAAAATTTATTTAAATGACTTACTTCAATTTTAATTTCTTTTCCCTTTTCTAATTTACCGAAGGCAAATTTTCCTTTTAAAATTTCGCCACCAGCATGCTTCTGAATAAGATAGGAAACTCTGTCCAAAGCTTTTAAAGTAATGTGAGGATTAACTTTTCTTTCAAATCTTAAACTAGCTTCTGTTTTTACATTTAATTTTCTTGAAGTTTGATAGATGCTTACAGGATCAAAAACAGCTGCTTCAATAAAAATATTTTTAGTATTTAAATCAACTTCTGCTAATTTACTTCCTTTTATACCAGCTAAAGCTAAAATTTTTTCTTTGTCAGCAATAACAATCTCTCCTCCTTGAAGCTCATATTCATTTCCTTCTAAAGAAATAAATTTTTCTCCTCTTTTTGCTTCTCTGACGATAATTTCTTTATCTTTTACTTTATCTAAATCGAAAATATGAAGAGGTGCTCCGTATTCAAACATTACAAAATTGGATAAATCAACAAGAAGATTTATTGAATTTAAACCATAAAAATTTAAGAATTCTTTTAGCCAATTTGGTGAAATTGAATTTTTAACATTTAAAATAACTCTTCCAAAATAGAAAGGTGTTTTTTGAGAAACAACCTTTACTTTAACTTCTTTATCAATTTTTCTTATGCTTTCTTTTAATTTAAATTTTGGTTCTTTAAATTTTAATCCTGTTAAAATGCTAATTTCTTTAGCTATACCTAAAAGAGAAGCTGAATCTGAAAAACGATTATAAAGAATATCAATATCAAAAATGCCATTTTCATAACTTGTTTCAAATGCTTTGAGATTTAAATCATTCAAAATTTTTTCTACATCAATCTTGCCTTTAAGATAATTTTTTAAATCTTCTAACCTAAATTTCATTGCTTCTTAAATCAGGAGTATGAAGAAGACGTATATCATTTATTTCGTATTTAAGCATAATTAGTCTTTCAAGTCCAGTGCCAAAAGCATAACCTTGAAATTTATTTTCATCTATTTTAGCGCATTTTAAAACATGGGTATGAATCATTCCGGCACCAGCTACTTCAAGCCAACCGCTAAATTTACATACAGGACATCCTTTTTGATTGCAAAAAATACAACTTAAATCAACTTCAATACTTGGTTCGGTAAAAGGAAAATAACTTGGTCTAAATCTTACTTTAACATCTTTTTCAAAGTATCTTTTGAAAAATTCTAAAAAAATAAATCTCAAATGGGAAAAATTAGAATTTTCGCTTACGGAAATTCCTTCTATTTGATAAAACTCAAAATCATGTCTTGCATCTGTAGCTTCAAAACGAAAAACTTTTCCTGGTACAATACCCCTAATTGGTGGTCTATATTTTAAAAGAAAAGGAACTTGAAAAGCACTAGTATGAGTTCTTAAAAGCCAACCATTTGGTTTTTTTAACCAAATAGTATCCCACATATCTCGAGCTGGATGATAAGGAGGCATATTTAAAGAATCAAAATTTTCATATTCAGTGACAAGATAATTTGAATCGATTAAATAAAAGCCAAGATCTCTGAAAATATCTATAATTCTTTTAAGATTTGATTGAATGAGGGGTAAAGATGATAAATTAAAAACTTTTCCAGGATGATAAAAATCAAAATTTACTTTCTCTTCTAAAAGTTCCTCTCTTTTACTTTGATAGATTTTTTCTAATTCTTCTTTCACAGCATTAAAAATCATTCCTAAATTTTTTCTTTCTTCTGGAGGAAAATTCTTAAGTTTTTCAGAAAATTTAATTAATTCGCTTTTTCTTCCTAAATATTTAATTCTCCAACTTTCAAGTTCTTCTAAAGATTTTATATTTTCAATTTCTTTTAAAGCTAATTCTTTTAATTCAATTAACCAATCCTTCATTTTCTTTGTTCAATAGCAGATTTTAATGTTTCTGGATCAGTAAACTCTATTTCTCCTCCAGCGGGTATTCCTTTAGCTAATTTTGTAACTTTTATTTTATCATATTTCTTTAAAAGGTTTTCTAAATATCTTAAAGTTGGTTCTGCTTCTCTAGTAAAGGGAAGACCAATAATAACTTCTTTGATGTTTTTTTCTTCTTTTAATCTCTCTTCAAGATGTTTTAATCTTTCTTTAATAAAACTTTTTTCTTCAAAAGGCAAAATAAGTCCGCCTAAAACAAAATATTTTCCTTTAAAAACTTTGGCTGTTTCTAAACTTAAAATATCAGTTTCTCGAGCTACTATCATTAAGACTTCACTCAATCTTTTAGGATCAGAACAAATAGGACAAACTTCTTCAAGAGAAGGAAAAAAACAAAACTTACAGAATTTAGCATTTTCTACAAGAGCTTTTAAATTTTCTAAAAACTCCTCTTTTTCTCTTTGATCTTGTTTTAGGAACCAAAAAAAGAATCTTATAGCTTGTCTAGGTCCAATCTCTGGAAATTTATTGAAAAAGTTGATGATTTTTTTAAAAAGAGGAGGAAGCATTAGTAAAATTCAATTTCCTGGAAAGTGTTTTCTATTTCATAGAAACTTACTGTCTCTGGATCAAAAAAGAGATCAACGACACCTATAGGCCCATTTCTGTGTTTAGCAATAATAATTTGTACTTGATTTGATGGTAAAGTAGTTCCAGCCTCTTTAGGACGATGAATAAATAAAACAACATCAGCATCTTGTTCTAAAGAGCCGCTTTCTCTTAAATCAGAAAGTTTTGGAATAGAAGAAATTCTTTTTTCTGGTTCACGTGAAAGCTGAGAAATAGCAATTACAGGTACTTCAAGCTCTCTTGCTAATTCTTTAAGGCTTTTAGAAATTTCTGTAACTTCCTGAACTCTACTTTCATAATTTTTACTTCCTTTAACAAGTTGCAAATAATCGATAATTAAAATTCCTAATTCACCAATTTCGTGTTTTAATTTTCTTGCCATGGTTCTTATCTGTAGATTTGTTAAACTTGGAGTATCATCAATAAAAATAGGAGATTTTTTAAGTCTTTCGGCAGCCTCATAAACTAAAGCTAATTCATCCACTTCTCCATCAGAAGTTAATCTACCAGTTCTTAACTTCCATAAACTTACACCAGCTTCAGAAGCTAAAAGCCTATCTATGATTTGATCTTTAGACATTTCTAAAGAAAAGATACCAACAGGAATTTTTTCTCTGACGGCAACATTTCGAGCAATGGAAAGAGCCAAAGCTGTTTTTCCTTGTGATGGTCTTGAAGCTAAGATAATAAGATCTGATTTTTGAAAACCACCTAAATATTCATCAAGTTTTTCAAAGCCTGTAGGAATGCCTCTAATAATTTTCCCAGCTTGAAGATCTTCTATTCTTTGAACATTTTCATCGATCAAAGAACTTATAGGTGAAAACTCATAGGGATAAACTCTATCGGCAATTTTAAAAATATTTTTTTCTACTTCATCTATTAATTTTTCTGCATCATAATTTGGGTTTTGGATGATATCTTTTATTTTATTTGAAAGCTCAAGAAGATCAAGTTTAGCTTTATTTGTTTTAATTATTTTGGCATAACTTAAAGCATTTGTAAGCGTAGGAGCTTTGTGGATAAGATAAAGAATTTTTTCTTGACCGCCTATTTTCTCTAAAAGATTTTTTTCTCTGAGTCTTGTAGTTAAAGTGACAAAATCAATAGAGATTCTTCTTTCGAAAAGTTCATAAACAGCTTCGTAAATAGCTCTATGTTCTGGAAAAAGAAAATCCTCTGGTTTCAAAATGTCAATTACTTTTAAAATAACTTCTTCGTCTAAAATTAAAGCACCCAAAAGTGCTTCTTCAACTTCTTTAATGTTTTCTGTTAAAGGTAAAATTTTTTCTTCCATTTCCTAATTAATTATATTATTAGGATTTAAAAATGCCAAATGGGAATAAAATGTGAAAATATGTTGATTAATTAAATTTTTTGTTATAATATTATGAGAAATTTAAACGAAATTTTTTTGGCCCCGTCGTCTAACGGCTAGGACACCGCTCTTTCAAGGCGGAAATACGGGTTCGACTCCCGTCGGGGCCAATGAGGGCCCGTAGCTCAGTTGGTAGAGCGCCGGTTTTGCACACCGGAGGTCAGGGGTTCGAATCCCCTCGGGTCCAAAAAATTTGCCCCCATAGCTCAATGGAAGAGCGTGGCCCTGCGGAGGCCAAGATGGAGGTTCGATTCCTCCTGGGGGCAATTATTTAAGTTTTTAATTTAATATGAAACTTAAAGAAATTATTTATGATTTAAACAAAAATCAAGCTATTTTACACTATAACGTTTCCACTTTAGAACAAATTAAAGCTGGTATTTTAGCTGTTAAAGAAACTAACATTCCAATTATTTTTGGTGTTTCTGAGGGAGAAAGAAAATATTTGAATCCAAAGTTAGTAAAGAAAATTATTGATTTTTATAGAGAGGAGGAAAATTTAAATGATTTTATTTTTTTGAATGCAGATCATTCGAAAACTTTTGAATCATCTAAATTAGCGCTTTTTCTTAATTATGATGAAGTTTTAGTAGATGGAAGCGAACTCTCTTTGGAAGAAAATATAAAAATTGTTAAAGAGATTGTCAGTTTAAGAGATGAAAATAATTTTAGTGTTTTAATTGAAGGAGAAGTTGGCTTTATAGGAGGAAAATCTGAAGTGCAAAAAGAGGAAGTAGAAATTAAAGAAGAATACTTAACAAATCCTGAAGATGCTTTAAGATTCGTAGAAGAAACAAAAGTAGATCTTTTAGCTGTTTCTATAGGTAATATCCACGGTATTTTACCTTATGAGCCTAAACTCGATTTTGAAAGAGGAGAAAAAATAGCAAAATTAGTTAAAATTCCTTTAGTTTTACATGGAGCTTCCGGAATTTCCATTGAAAATATTAAAAAATGTATTTTGATTGGATTTAAAATTATCCATATTAATACCGAGTTTAGAAAAATTTGGAAAGAAAAATTAATTGAAAGACTTAATGAAGATACAGTAACTCCTTATAAAATTTATGAACCTCTTGTTGAAGAACTTAAAAAGCAAATAGTTAAATATCAAGAGGAATTCTTTTCCAAATAACTCCGCCACCTAAAACCAAATCTCCTTTATAGAAGACAATTGATTGTCCAGGAGCAATCATTTTTTGTGGTTCTAAAAACTCTACCGAAGCGGTATTTTCTTCATTTAATATAATCTTAGATTTAACTAAAGGTTGTCTATATCTAAATCTTGCTTCTACAATATTTTCATTTTTAATAATTTCCTCTTCTAAGATGTTTAAATCTATAACTTCTATTTTGGATGTGTAAAGTTCTGGTTCTCCTTCTCTAGCTACAACAATTAAATTTTCCTCAGGAACTTTTTTGACAACATAATACGGTCCTTGTCCAGTTTTTATATTTAAGCCATGTCTTTGCCCTTCAGTAAAATAAAAATAACCAGGATGTTTTCCTAAAATGTTACCTTTAGTATCTACAATTAATCCAGGTTTAGGTTGAAGATAATTTTTTAAAAATTCTCTTAATTTTACAGGACCAACAAAACAAATCCCCGAACTTCCTTTTTTTAAAGCGTTAGGAAAATTATTTTGTAAAGCAATTCTTCTTACTTCTTCCTTAGTTAATTCTCCAATTGGGAAAATAATTTTTTCTAATTTATCTTTTTTAATTTTCCAGAGAAAATAACTTTGATCTTTATTTTTATCTTTACCTGCTAAAAGATGAAAACCGTTATCTTCTAATATTTTTGCATAATGACCTGAAGCAATTTTTTCAAAGCCTAAACTTAAAGCTTTTTCTAAAATAATTCCAAACTTTATAAGATCATTACAAAAAACATCAGGATTTGGTGTTAGTCCTTTTTCATAACTTTCAACAAAATATTTAATTATTTTTTCTTCAAATTCCTGGGTAATATCTATGCTATAAAAAGGTATATTTAAAATTTCAGCAACCTTTCTAGCATCTTCTTCATCTTTAGGATTGCAATAGGGAGTATAGTTTAAATAAAAACCGGTAACATCAAAACCTTTGTTTTTTAAAAAAAGTGCTGCCACCGAAGAATCAACACCACCAGACATTAAAACTAAAACTTTAGTCATTTTTAATTATCTTTGTAACTTTATATCTTATCTTTCTTCCGTTAACATCAACTTCAACTACAGAACCAACTCTTTTTCTAAAAAATGCTTTTCCTAATGGTGATTCTAAAGAAATTTTACCTTGAAGAGGATCAGCTTCTCCGTAGGTTACTAAAGTAAAAACATATTTTTTATTAGATTCTAAATTAACAGCTTCAAAAGTAACTCCTGGTAAAATAACATCGCTTTCATTAGATTTTCTAATAATAACAGCATTTTCTAAAATACTTTCTATTTCTTGAATTCTTTGTTCTAAATCAGCTTTCATTTGCATAGCAATATCAAACTCTGCATTTTCTGAAATATCTCCTAAACTTACAGCCTCTTTTATCTTTTCTGAAATCTCCTTTCTCTTCACAGACTTTAAATACTCCAGTTCTTTCTTGAGTTTTTCAAAATTTTCTCTGCTTAAATATATAACCATTAATAATCTATTATACTCATATTTTTTTAAATGTCAAGATTTATAATTAAATTAAAATGAATTTTAAAATAGGCATTTGTGGTTTGCCTAATGCAGGGAAATCAAGTTTCATCAAATTAGCTTCGTCAGCAGAAGTTCTTATAGGCGAATATCCTTTTACTACTTTAAAATCCAGTGAATATTCTTTTTTTATTTTTTCTCCTGAACTCAAAACTCTTCATGAAATAACAAAGACAAAAGATGTTATTCCTGATTATTTAATTTTAGTTGATGTTCCTGGTCTTATCAAAGGAGCACATAAAGGCGAAGGGTTGGGGAATGAATTTTTAAGTTATTTAAGAAGCACAGATGTTATTTTAGAAATTGTAAGAAATTTTAAAAATCAAAATGTTCCTCATCCTGAAGGTAATATAGATCCTTTAAGAGATATTTTAATAATTGAAGAAGAAATTATTGAAGCAGAAAAAGAAATTTTAGAAAGGAATTTGAAGATTATTAAAAAAAGAGGAGAAAAAGAAAAAGAGTTAGCGATGGAGTCTATTTTAAAAAATTTAAAGCCTTTTAAAAGATTTCCGGAATTTTCAGAAGTTCTTAAAGAATATAATTTACTTTTAACTAAAGACTGGTATCTTTTAATCAATGGAGAAGAGATTAGTATAGACAATGAAATTAAATCAGCTTTTAAAAATGTTTATTTTCTCGATGTGAAATGGGAAATAGAGGCTAAAGAATTTGAAGATCTTCCTAAAAGCTTCTATGATTTTTCTTGCAAATTTAGAAAAGATTTAAATATTATTCAGTTTTTTACTTTTACACAAGAAATAACTCAAGAATGGTTTATTAAAAATGGAGCTACTTATTTAGAAGCTGCTTATATTATTCATTCTGATTTTGGAGAAAAATTTAAAGAAGCCCAAGTAATAAACCTTGAAGAGTTTTTAATTTTTAAAGATTGGGAATTAGCTAAAAAATCAGGTAAAATAAAAATAAAAGGTAAAGAAGATAAAGTGGAAGAAAATGATATAATTTTGATTAAAATTTGATATAATAAAAATATGAAAAAGTTATACGATTTGACATATTGGGTAAGAATTTCTTCAGATCCTAAAGAGATAGAAAATAGAGTTTTAGAACTTATTAAAAATTTAGAAGGAGAAATTGTGGGTGTAAGTGAAGCTCAAAAAAAAGAGATGGCTTATCCTATAGAAAAAGAAACTCATGGTTATTTAAGTTCTATCTTCTTTTATGCAGAACCGCAAACAGCTGAAAAACTAAATTTTGAACTTAAAAGATTTAACGAGATTTTAAGATTTTTAATTGTCAAAAGAAAAACAGTGCCTAAAACAATCTCTTCTCTAAAAAATAGCTTGGAATTAAAAAAAGAAGTATCTTTAGAGAATGAATCTAAATAAAGTTTTTTTAATAGGTAGGCTTACTCAAGAAGTTGATTTTAGATTTTTACCATCTGGTACACCTATGGCTATTTTAAATTTGGCTACAAACAGAATTTATAAAGATAAGACAGGAAATTTAAAAGAAGAAACAGAATATCACCGTGTTGTTGCTTGGGGTAAATTAGCAGAAGTTTGTCATCAAAATTTAAATAAAGGAAGACTTATTTTTGTTGAAGGGAGAATAAGATCAAGATCATGGATAGATGCTCAAGGAAATAAAAGAGTTACCTACGAAATTATAGCTGAAAATATCAAGTTTGGTCCTAAACCTGGCTCTGATGTTATAGAAAAGAATTTAGAAGAATTAGAAGCAGAACTTGAAGATTATAAATTAGAAACTCCAGAAGAATTCGGTATTTTGGATATACCTTTTTAAAAATGAAGAAAGAAACATTTGAAGGAAGAGTTATTGAATCTTTACCAAATGCTACCTTTAAAGTAGAGCTTGATGATGGAAGAATAATTTTGGCTTACGTTTCTGGTAAAATGAGACTTAATTTAATTAAAGTAATTCCTGGAGATAGAGTTTTAGTAGAGATTTCTCCTTATGATCAAAAAAGAGGAAGAATTATTAAAAGACTTTAATTTATGCCATATTTTACAGGCAAAGGAGACAAAGGTTATACCATCGTAGATAAAAAGAAATTTTTTAAAGACGATATTTATTTTGAAATTTTAGGAGAACTTGATGAATTTAACAGTCTTTTAGGTTTTTTAAAAAATTTAATTAAAGATAAAAAGATAAAAAAAGAAATGCTTTTAGTGCAAAATGATATTTTTATTGTTCAGGCAAATATTTCATGGTTTATTTATCCAAAATTTAAAAAACCAGAAATAAAAAAAGAAAGAATAGAAGAGATAGAAAATAAAATTAAGGAAATAGAAAAAAGGAAAAAACCTCCAGAACATTTTGTTATTCCTGGAAGTAATTTAGAATCAGGAATTTTGGATTATTTAAGAGCTAAAGCAAGAAGCTTAGAAAGAAAAATAGTTTCTTTTTCGAAGAAGAAAAAAATAAATGAAAATTTATTAAAATATCTTAATAGACTTTCAAGCTATTTTTTCGCCTTAGCCAGATTAAAATCAAAAAATGATAGAAAACCCTGGTACTAGAAGGTCGAATTTAAATTAAAAATAAAAATGTTCGCGTTGAATCCTATTTACGTTTTATTAGCGGTTTTTGGTTTTTTGGTTCTTTATTTTATTTATATATTTAATGATTTAGTCAAAAAAAGAGAAAGAGTAAAAGAAGCTTTATCAAGTATTGAAGTGATGCTTAAAATGAGAGCTGATTTGGTTCCAAATTTAGTTGAAGTAGTTAAAGGTTACGCAAGTCACGAAAAAGAAGTTTTAGAAAAAGTAACAGAAGCAAGAACAAAAATTTTAGAAGCAAAAACAGTTAAAGAAGGATTGGAAGCAGATAATATGTTAACTTCTGCTCTTAAAACACTTTTTGCTGTTGCTGAAAATTATCCAGATTTAAAAGCAAATCAAAATTTTCTCGAGCTCCAAAAACAACTTGCAGATATTGAAGATAAAATTCAAGCTTCAAGAAGATTTTATAACGCTGTCGTCCAAGAATACAATTCATCTCTTAAAATTTTCCCAAATTCTCTTATAGCTTCTATGTTTGGATTTAAAGAAGTAGAATACTTTGAACTTTCACCTGAAGAAAGAAAATCCGCAGAAAAACCCCCAGAAGTAAAATTTTAAAAAATGTCTCCGAGACCACAACCTAGCCGGAAGGAGGAAGAAGACCAGAAAGAAGAAGACTGGAGAATATTAGTTATATCAATGAATTTATCGATCAATTAATAGAGTGTTATGTACAATTAGGTTTAGGATTTGGGTTTAGAGGAACAAAACAAGAAATAATTACTAATATAGCACAGTATTATAATTTAGAAGAACTTTCTTTTTTGTTTAATCTTAAAACATATAAACCAGATAAAGAATTCATTGGACAAGTAAAAATTAGCATTTTGAAATTAGTATTTTTTGTTGTGTTTTTTTATTTTAATTCAAAAGAGATTCAATTAAATTCAAAAATATCTGCAGAAGTATCTAAATTTTTTATAATCTTCAAAAATCGAGTATCTTATCTTTTAGATCGTAATTTTTGGAAACCTACTGATAGTTTTAAAATCTTAAACCAAGTTTTTAGTATCAATAACATTTTAGATTTAATTGAAAAAGCTATTATCTCTATTCAATTAAGGTATTGGCTTTATTATTTTTTAGAGTTTTATAAACTTGCAACCAGAGGTAATTCTTATCCTGATTTAGAAGAAGTAATAATAGATTTTTATGAAAATAAAAAATTTGTTATCTTATTGAATTTTCTATTATTACCTAGAGAAGAGGGAAATGAAATAGTAATTTATTCGCCGTCAAGAGGCCTTCCTATTGAACTAAAAAATTTTGAATTATCTCAAAACTATCTTGAAATCAATTTAGAAGAGATAAAAGAAGCTGTCTTAGAATTAACTAAATGGCTTATATTTGAACAAGAATGGAGACTCGATCCAAATAAAACCATACCAGAGCAGCTTCATTCTATAAGGCAGAAATTATTAGCACTTCTTGCTCACACAGAAGGAATTAATGGCATAAATGAGCTTCAAAGAAAAATTGAAATATCTAGTGATTCTAAAATTAGAGATAATCTCAGTCAATTAGGTTTAAAAATTTCCTCAAAAAGAAAAATTAGCCTATTCGAAATTTAAGGACTTTTAGAAAAACTTTTAGAATAATAAATTACAAAATTTTAATTATTCACAATCCATATTGACAATTTTTAAAAAGTTAGATTAAAATAAAGATAATGGATGAGTCTAATCTTAGAAGAGGAATAGAAAATAGATTTGAAAGAGAAGCAGCGGAAAGAAGAGGGAAAACACCTGAAGGTTATAAACCTTTGAATTTGAATCAAATTATTAATCAAGAAGGAAGGCTATTTTTAGGCGTTTTATTAGTTGAATTAGAAACCTTACAACGTCAAGGAGAAAGCGGAGAAGGTGGCGAAGAACGTAATAGAAGAATAGAAACTATTAAAAGCATAATTAGTAAAATTGAATCTTATCAAAAGGATCAAAAGCAAGACCCCCAATTTACAACACAAGAACTTCAAATTTTACTTGGTAGTCCTGATGGTCAAGAAAAAGGTATTTATCAAAAAGTAGAAGAGGCAAGATTAGAAGCTTATAGACTTTTGTCAGATTTCCCCCCTGAAAGATTAACGCAATTAGCAAACGTTAATAATAATTTTGCTTCATTTTTAAGAGGAATAGGAGTTATTGACCAAGATAATAAACTTTTAGTAACCCAGGAAGGTTTAAGAGATAATTTTGCTAGAATTTTAGCTCATATGCTTATAGAGAATCCAAACGGGTTTAATAATTTAAGAGAACAGGTTAGAAGATATAATGATCTTTTAAACAATATAAACAATCTCTCTATCCAGATCGGGGCTCTAGTGGAAACAAATCTGACTCGTTTATTGGACAAAAGACTTGAAGGTTTATCCGAAGAAGAAAGAAATCAATTTATACAAGAAGTACAAAAAATAGCTTTTAGTGCTGTTGTCGAAGCTATTGAGGGCGGTGGTGAAATAAAAGTGGAAAATATTGTTGATAAAATTTCACAAAATGTAAGAAACAGGATGTTAGAAATAGGAAGAGAAAAATTAGGTATAGGAATTAGAGAAAAAATACCCGGAGGAGAAAGTAGATTTAGAGAAATGATGGAAAAAATTTCTAATACATTAAAAATAGAGTTACAAAAATCCCCAGGAGAACTAAGCCAACGTATAGAAGATATAAAAGCAAACATTGAACAAATGAGAGATTCTTTAAAAGTAATTTCTAGTGTTTTGCATCAAACATTTCTAGAGCATGGGCAAGAATTTGTAAGTAAGGCTATATTAAAAGGCCCAGAAACGGCTATTAAAGAACTTGGCCAAGCAGGTGTGGGTAATGTTGTGGACAATATGAGGGAAGCAAGAAAAGCTATTGAAGAACTTCAAAATATTGATTCTAGTTCTACCGAAAGTGAAGAAGTTAAACAACC
>Ga0079996_114827_pt1 | contig 24845 bp, 28 predicted proteins | sample PerSpoAPS_AMetaG_FD_69199 | JGI IMG/M metagenome (GOLD analysis project Ga0079996, IMG submission 69199) | Thermal spring microbial communities from Yellowstone National Park, Wyoming, USA - Perpetual Spouter A (PS_A) MetaG (SPADES assembly)... | ecosystem: Environmental > Aquatic > Thermal... | reverse complement strand
AATACTTCAACCTGTCGCCCGTGCCCGACCTTTCAACGGCTTTGGAAGGGTTGCGAGTCATTGAACGCTTCTTCATCGCCGCCGCGCAGGAAGGGCAAATGTTAGACCGAGAAACGGTTCGGGAAGCCGTTCGGACGATGTTGAAGGCGATGGGTGTTTTTGGGCGGTTGGACGATCCTGCGTTGCTTTGGGACTTCGTGGAGACGCAATACGAGACGGAGACGCTGATGGACGGCGCTTTAGAAATGCTGATGACTTTGCGCCAGCAAGGTTACCGCCTCGCCATTGCCTCCAACGCCTCCCCCACTTACGAAGCCCGCCTGAAAGTGTTGGGCTTGACAAATTTGGTGGACGCCGTTTTCCTCTCCGATGTCGTCGGCTACGCCAAACCCGACCCAAGATTTTTCGCCTTCATCTTGGAACGCATGGGCGCAACGCCCGACGAAACTGTCCATGTCGGCAACTCCTACTGGCACGATGTCATCGGAGCGAAGCGAGCAGGCATCTTGCCCGTCTTCTTTGACTGGCGAGAAGTTTTTCCCGATTGCGATTGCCCCCGCATCACCCATTTGCGGGAGTTGCCCTATCGCTTGGCGGAATGGCAACACCTTTAAGGTTGCGCCATCCGCAGGAAAGTCAGCAAAGCAGCGATGGTAGATTCAGCGCCCCGATTTTCGTTGGCGCCGTGCGGTTCTAAGCCATCGTGGCAAGCGCCTGTCTCCAAATCGTAAAGAGCGACCCCCAGCAAGTTGCGCCCCAAAAACCATTCCCAGCATGCCTTCGCCATCCTCTGGAAAGTTTCCTCGCCCGTCACTTGCCACGCCGTCAGGTTCGCCCAACAAAGCCACATTGCATCCGTCGGCTGTTGAGCGAAGGTCGCTTTCACCCCGCCCTTGCGATACCATCCCCGATTTCCGACCAAACTGACGCAATCTTTCTCGGCATCCCAGCAAACGGCGTTCAGAAACCGCAACGCTTCCAACCCGATGAGGCAGTAACGCCTTTCCCCCGTCAACAAGTAAGCCCGCAGCATCCCCTCACAAAGGGCAGCGTTGTCGTAAGTCAGGGTGTCTTCAAACCAACGCCAGCATCGTTCAGCATGTTCAAGGTAAGCGCTGCAAAGGTCATCAGCCAATTGTTGCGCCAAGCCCAGTAAGGTCGGGCAATGTCCGTTGAGCACTTGGGCTGCTTCGTGCAGCCCGACGAGGGTGTAGGCTTTAGGGCGCGGATGGCGCAGTTGGGTGGCGACAGGCAAACTGCGTTCCCAAAGTGTCAATGCTGCCTTTTTCAGTTCCTCAGGCAAACCGCTATTCAGCGCCGTCCCCAACGCCCAAAGGCTTCGCCCAAAGCAATCCTCACCGCCCACCTCATCGCCGTAGTGGCGGTCGTAACGGATGAAGTTGTGGAAGCGCCCGTCATCCCGTTGGGCGTAACGCAGGAAGGCAAGGTAGCGTTGCGCCAGTGACAACGCCTCTTCATCACCCGTTTGGGTGAAATGCATCGCCGCCACGATGAGGGCTCGTGCGTTATCGTCCGTCGTGTAGCCAGATTTCGGGTCGGGCACGCCGTAGAAGGTGAACTGCAAAACGCCTGTGTCGTCGGTGATGGCTTTCAGGTGACTTAGGTTGACCAAGCCTGCCAATTCCTTCAGGCAAAAAGCAAGCATCACTATCACCCCTTTTGCCAGAGCGCTCACCCTCGTTGCTGCCTTCAAGGACGCTCCCTTCAAAGCATCCCCGCCTTTTCAACGACCGTAAGCCCAGTCGGATAACGACGCTCAGGAGTGGAGGCGAAGAAAACCCAAGGACGCCGATATTCCTGAGCGATGGCGACGAACAGTTTGGCGTATCTTTTGCCCACCGCCTGCCAAGTCATCTGCCGCCCGTAAGCATATGCCCGCCGCTCCATCTCCGCCCGCAAGCGCGGGTTGTCCAACAAGAGCAACAAAGCATCGGCGATGGATTGAGGGTCACGGAAGTTGACTAAAATGCCGCGCCCATCGGCGCAAAGGGCTTGGGCGTAAAGGTAGGGCGTGGAAACGATGACTTTCCCACAAGCCATCGCATATGCCAGCGTGCCGCTGACGATTTGGTTCGGGTTCAGGTAAGGCGTCAGGTAGATGTCGGTGGCTTGAAGGTAGCGGATAAGTTCCGCCTTCGTTAAGTAGCGGTTGACAAATTGCACATGGCTTTCCAACCCCAACTCCCGCACTAAGGCTTGCAACTCCTCACGATAACTTTCACCCTCGTGCCGTCGCACATTGGGATGGGTTTCGCCCAAAATCAGGTAGAGCACTTCGGGATACTTTTCAACGACAGGCGGCAAGGCTTGGATGACATATTCCAACCCCTTGCCTCGGCTGATGAGCCCAAAGGTGCTGATAACGAACCGACCACTCAACCCAAGTTCCTGCTTCGCTTCCTCACGACCACCGAAAGGCACATCGGGCGCGCCGTGATGGATGAGCACGACCTTGCGGGTGTTGACGCCGTAATCGCGCGCCAGCAACTCAAAAGCCAACGGGTTCATCACGACCACCTTCGCCGAACGAGCGACAAGGTGGCGAGTGATTTCACGGAAATTGGGATGCGGGTTAGGCATGATGGTGTGAAGGGTTGTGACCAAAGGTTTGCGCAACAAATCTGCCGTCACGCAAATGAATTCGCCATCCCGACCGCCAAAGATGCCGAACTCGTGTTGCAAATTGACGACAGTTGCCGACGACTCATTGAAAAAGGTCGCCATCCTCACATGGTCGCCGTAACTGCTCTCGCGGGCAAAGAAACAGACAGGATATCGGTAACGGCTTAAATCTTCGTCGGGTTTCACCATCGCCGCCACAAAGGGTTCGCCGACGAAGGGATAGGCATGGACGGACTTGACGACATCAGCGGTGAAAGTGGCGATACCGCATTCACGCGGGACATATGTGCCGATGTAGCCGATGTTGGGGCAAAACCGCTCTGCCGTCATCCTTCGGGGCATCGTCCCAACCATCACGATCACCTCCGTCCGACAGGTTTTTTTTCGCAAACCCCTCCGCACTTCGGCGACCGCCTGAAGCCCGCTCAGCCGTCACGCAGCGACACCCGCAGTTATCCTCTCGCTACAGCCGTAAGCGCGGTCAGGCTCAACGGCAGCGTTGTCTTCCACTTCACAGCGAGAACCCAAAATGCATCGTTCAACTTTTGCGCCTTTCCCGACCACGCATTCGTCCCACAAAACTGCCTCACGAACGATAGCGCCTTCTTTGACAATCACCTTGCTTCCCAGAACCGCCAACGGACCGACGGTCGCTCCGTCTTCAATCACGCAACCGTCTCCCAACAAAACAGGTGGTTCAATTTTCGCCGTCGGCGAAATTTGCCCATTCTCGCCGACCCAAACGCCCCGCCGAAGTTCTTTGCCCGCAATGGGCAATGGCGCTTTACCGCTCAGGACATCAAAGTTGGCTTGCATGTAATGCTCAACCTTGCCGATGTCCAGCCAGTAGTCGTTAGGGAAAGGGACGGCGTAAAAAGGCGCACCCATTTCCAGCAACTTCGGGTAAAGCCCTCGCTCCACCGAATAGGGTTGCCCCACAGGGATGTGGCGGAGCACTTCCCGCTCGTAAAGGTAAATGCCTGCGTTGATCAGGTTGCTTGGCGCCGTCTCCTTCGGTGGCTTCTCAATGAACGCTTGAACTCGCCCGTCGCTATCCGTCACGACGACGCCGTAGCGGCTCGGGTCGTCCACAGGCGTCAAAGCGATGGTTACCAACGCCCCCTTTTGCTCATGGACGCGCAACAGTTCCCTCAACGGGATGGTCGTCAAAACATCGCCGTTGAAGACGAAGAAACGGTCACCCAGCAATGCCTCGGCATTTTTGATAGCGCCAGCAGTGTCCAAAGGTTGCTCTTCCACGATGAACTCGTATTTGGCTTTGCCGTTGCGCTTCGCCAAGTGGTTGGCGATGGGCTCAGGCAAATAGCCCATCGCAAAGACGATGTGGGTGATGCCGTTAGTTTCCAAGTAATCCACGAACCGCTCAATGAAAGGGATGTTGGCGATGGGCACCATCGCTTTCGGGATGTGGTAGGTCAACGGACGCAACCGCGTCCCGAACCCACCGACCAACACCAATGCCTGCATCGTCTCCGTCACCTCCCTTTACGAAGTTTCTCGGCAGGTGGGCAAATCGGCAAATTTGTTAGGGAACCCGCCCATACTTGTCCTCGTAGCGGACGATGTCGTCTTCGTCAAAGTAGCCGAAAGAGATTTCCAATACGCGGTAAGTTTTGTCTTCGCCGATGAGCCGATGTTTAGCGCCTTGCGGGATGAAGACGAGTTCCATCGGCTTGGGGCGCAAAATTTGCCCGTCAATTTCCACGCACGCCCCTTCGTCCAACGGCACCCAAAGTTCGCTGCGATGGTTGTGCGATTGCAAACTCGTTTGCTCGCCCGCTTTGACTTCCAAAATTTTCACCGTCACGGGCTCGTTGAGCACATACTGAATGAATCGCCCCCAAGGTTTTTCCACGATGAGTGGTTCAGGCAGTTCTTTGCGCGGCTCAGGGTAAGTCGTCACAGTCTCTTTCACTTCCGCCATCGTTGTTCACCTCATTTCAAAGTCCCAGCGCCAACCGCAATCGCTTGTCAACTTCCTCCAAGTCACGGTCACTTAATCGCCCAGTGCGAAACTGGACTAAGGCAGCGTTGATGGTCGCCAATTTAACCCTGACGACAGAGGGTTTCAATAGACCTGCAAATTGCCAGTCTTGAAGAGCATAGTCGGTTGGCAAAGAATGTTGGCGACTGGTGACCTGAGCCACGATGATGTCACCAGTGTTTTGCTCGTATTCAGGAACGCTTACGACGATTGCTGGTCGCACTCGTTTTGCGCTCAAGTCGGTGAAGGGAAAAGGAATGAGCACCACATCACCCCGTTGAAACGCCATAGTGCTCCCTCCAGTTGTCGTAGATACTGTCCTCTTCACCTTCCCAGTCTTCGGCAAAGGCTTGGTGCGAAAGGAGCGACCACTCCGTCTCCTCGGCAACCACAATTTCCACGACTGCTCCTTCGGGAAGCGCAACTTCTTCCATAGGGACGACGACACCGTTACGGACGATTCCTTTGAGGCGAAGAACTTCTGACATGTCGCTCACCCCTGTCACGCTGCTTTCAACCATTCTTCCAACTGCACTTCAGGATACGGCTTGAGGGCGTCGGTGACGAGTTGGTGCAGGCGCTTGAGACCGTCGGGCGTTTTGCCCTCGGCGCGCAAAATCAAGGCAGGTTCGGTGTTGGAGGCGCGGACGAGTGCCCAACCGTCGTCGGTGATGACGCGGGCACCGTCCACATCAATGACCTGATAGCCATCCCGCTTGAAGTGCTCCACGACTTTGGCGACGACTTCAAACTTGACGGCATCGTCGCAATGGACGCGCACTTCGGGCGTGGCGTAATAGCGGGGCACATCCGCTAACAACGCTGAAAGTGGCTTGTCTGTGTGGGAAAGGATGCGGAGTAATCGGCAGGCAGCGTAAAGGGCGTCGTCGTAACCGAAATACTCGTCGGCGAAGAAAAGGTGACCGCTCATCTCACCCGCCAGCAACGCCCCCTCCTCGTGCATCTTCGCCTTGATGAACGAATGCCCTGTCCGCCACAAAATCGGGACGCCACCGTGCTTGGCGACATCTTCCAACACCGCCTGCGAGCATTTCACTTCCACGATGATTTTCGCACTGGGATGCTTTTGCAACACCTCTCGGCTGAACAAGATCATCAACTGGTCGCCCCAAAGGATGTTGCCCTGTTCGTCCACGACGCCCAACCTGTCACCATCGCCATCAAAGCCCAACCCGACATCGGCGTTGATTTGTTTGACCATCGCAATCAAATCGCGCAAGTTCTCTGGCTTCACAGGGTCGGGCAAGTGATGAGGGAAGTTGGGGTCAGAGTCGCAGTAAAGTTCCACGACTTCGCAACCTAACGCTCGCAGCAACTTGGGGGCGAAATGACTTGCCGTCCCGTTGCCACAGTCCACCACGACTTTCAATCGGCGCTCGCCCAAGCGAAGGTGTTCCGTGACCCAAGCCAAATAATCGCCGAAGGCATCGCGCTTCGTGACGGAACCGCTGCCACTTTCAAAATCGTTCGCCTCCATCATTTGGCGCAACTGTTGGATTTGGTCGCCGAAGAGCGTGCCGTGCCCCCAGACGAGTTTGAAGCCGTTGTATTGGGGTGGGTTGTGGCTCGCCGTCACCATGACGCAATAACGCACTGAAGGCAAGTTGTCAATGGATGGGCTCAAAGGAGGCGTCTCAGTCGGCGCTCCCGCAACGCTTCTACGGTCAAAAAGTGGCGGGGCTCTAAGCCGACGAGGCGGATGAGTTGTTCCACCCACCGCAGGTTGCCGACGCCGTGAAGGCTGTGGGCATCGCTGCCGACGACGAACTTCACGCCCGCATCGGCGACGATTTCCACGATGGCAGCGTAATCGCGCAAAGTCTGCATCGGCAAGGCATCAGGAAACCACCACCAAAGGGTGTTGTTCAACTCAAAGGCTTTTTCGCCTTCACGGAAGGCAGCAGCGATTTCCTGCACCGCCGATGCTGCCAACCGAGACAAAGGCAATGGTGTCGGGAAGCGTCCGAGGTTGAAAGGATGGGCGATGACATCCACCAAAGGGTTGAGCGCCAAGTTGCCGTAAGCGCTGACCAAATGGCGCTGCAATTTCACCTCATCTTCAGGCGGAGCGACAGCGATGCCGACAGTGCTCCATTCAAGCCCGCAAAGGACGACATCCAGCGAACGATAAAGTTCAGGGGTGACGGTCGTTTCGCCCCGCAAGTTGAGCAAGGGCGCTTCCATGCCCGCTAACACCCGCGCCCGCACCTTACCCCGAACCGCTTCCACTTCGCGCAAAAAGGCGTTCACCCAGTCGGTGTGGACATTGCCCCATCGGTCAGGTTCTAAATGGTCGGTAAGGGCGATGGCGTCCAAGCCGATGGCATCGGCTGCCCTTGCCATTTCCCAAACGCTGTCGCGCCCGTCAGAAAAAGTCGTGTGGGTGTGCAAGTCGTAACGCATCGCCCATCACCTTGCGGGCGTCATCGGTCACTGGTGTTTTGCCCTTCCATCGCCCACGCCTTCAGGCGCTGCAAATCGTTTCTGGTTTGAGCGATGACTCGTTGCGCGTTCCAACCTGCATATTCGCTGTGGACAGAAATCAGCCCATCAAAGCCCATTTGGTGCAGGCAGCGGAAGAAGGCGCGCCATTGGACGATGCCATCGCCGACAGGCACCACTTTCACCCGCCACGAACCTTGCTCGTTCACCCAAGCGAAATCTTTGCAGCCGACGACTCGCACTTTTTCACCGAGCCATTCCAACCCTTGCTGCCAACCCATCAAGCCCCCCTCAACGGCAAGGTGCCCCGCATCGGCGTAAGCGGCGACTCGTTGCGCATCAAAGGGACGAAGCAATTCCGCCAAGACAAAGGGCGAAGCCGTCAAGTAGGCACCCGAATGAGTGTGCACGGCGACGCAAATGTGTTTTTGCCGTTCCCATCGGACCGACAGGTAAGCCAAGAGAAAGAGCGAAAAAGCGATTGCCATCACCAATAGGGCTTTCCATGCGACCGAGATGGTCAAGGGATTTTGCAGGATCAAAAAGTCCAACCGCCCGATGAAGAGGGAGAAGCGCCCCATGACGGTGTTGCCGAAGACGATGCCGAAGGTGAGCATCAAAAGCCATCGTCCCAAACGGGCGGGGACGCGAATGGCAGGATGGCGGTGTTCAATGCTGAAGAAGAAGTAGGTCATGACGCAGAGCAGGACGGTGACGAAGATAGCGTTGTTGACGGCGGTCTTGAAGGGAACGCCGAAGACGGGTTTGATGGAACTGTAAATTTGCGGTCCGGCTTCCAAGACGAAGGCTTTGAAGGTGTAGCCAGCGCCTAAACCCATAAGGACGCTGAGCGCCATGCGGCTCATCCAAGCAAAACGCGGGATAAGGACGGTGTAAAAGAGCAAGCCCCACACGAAGGCGAACGCCCACCACCAGCGATAACCGATGCAGTGGCGCCAATCGTCCAAGTGGATGACGACGCCCGCTTGCTGGACAGCAGGGTTCGCAACAAGTTCCAAGGCGGTGACGCCACTAAGGACGCGATAGCGCCCGACTTTTTCAAAACGCCGATAGGGTTCACCCGTGATGTGAAAATCGCGGCGTAAGTCCAACAAAAATTCTCGCCACCCGACAAAGTTGGTCGGCAGTTGCGTCGTCAATGAGGCTTCCTTTTGCGTGTCGGGATTACGCAAGCGGATGCGAAAGGTCAGCGTCCCATTGGGCACCGACTTGTCCAAGCGCAACCAAATGCGTAGGTAGTTAGGGGCGCCCCAATCGGTGGGCACTTTGGTCAAGAGCAAACGGGGCAATTCCTGAGGCGACCAACGCCATGCCCCATCGCCTTCCCGCTTGATCGTTCGGTCCAAGACGACGCCTTTGAGTTTCGGCGACTTGTCAAAGTTGGCGATGACGCCACTGCTTTCCGTCATCATCGCCCGCCACCAAACAGGTTCCAAAACATCGCGGATGGCGATGAACAAGCCATAACCGACAGCCAAACCGATGAAGAAATGTTCCAGCAACCGATAGAGGCGATTTTCGGCGTAAAGGATCGTCAAGATGCCGAGGGTGCAGAAAGCGCCGAGCCAATAGATAGCGGCAAGCAATCGGTCTTCAGCGATCGTTGGCAACATGCCCTCTCCCCCTTCACAGACGCTGCGCCGAGGGGCGGCGGGAAAGCCACATCCCCAAGTTGCCCAGCAAAATCAGGATGATGACGAGGGCGTGGGCGACCGATTGGGCGACCATCCCGCGCATGCCCAACCCGTTTTGTTGCAGCAATGCCTCATATTCGGCAGCCCCCTTGAGCCCGGGCAAAATGCCCACCAATTGTTTGGCTTCCATGTAAGGGAACAACTCAGGGACGATGATGCCTGTGCAACCTTCAATGAGGGGCACTTTGAACTGCGCCCAAAAAGTTTGCACATAGTAGGGCAAAACCCCCGAACCCGTGAAGATAGCGACCAAACTGACATCTTGAGCGGATCGGACTTGCCTCATCATGGGCAGTTCCGACAAGGGAATGCGTTTGGTGTCCGTCGGGAAAGTTTCCCAGACACTGCGCCCCATCCGTTCCAAAGTCGGTGCACCGCCGGGCAAATAACCCAAGTTGACATAATCGCGCCCGTATTTGTAGCCGTATTTTTCGCCGATAGTGCGGGCGTAAAGTTCGGCAATGGTCACCCCTTGTGGAGCGATCAGGCTTAAGATGACGAACTTCTTTTTGCGCCGCATCAGGTGTTCCAAGACCGCCCGCAGTTGTGGTCCGTTCTCGCCGACAGTGCCCGTGTCAAAATCGGCGGCGATCAAAACGACTTTCTCATCGGGCACATTTTCTACCGCCTTGAAAGCGGCTTGGGTGGGCGGCGTCGGGATTTGCGGCATCCTCAATTGCAAGACGATGGGTAAGGTCAATGCCGCTGCGACAGCAAGGTAGATGTAGCGGCGATCAATGTCTTGGAAACGGACAAGCCAACGGGCGAAGTCGTCCATGACCGACCCCTCCTATTGCCCTCCGACGGTGAAAGTGCGTTCCAAACTCAGGATGATGCGCACCGCCATCGCCAAAGAGCCGACCCACAAGCCGAAAACGATTGCCCGCATCGTTGGGGCATTCACTTGCGTTTGCAACCAGTGGGAAAGTTTCTCTAACCGCAACCAAGCCAACGGACTTTGTTCAGGAATCCAGCCCGTCAACCATTGTTGACCGATGGGCACATTCGCCAACATGACGACGATCGCTGTCGCCATCAACAAACCGGCTTCCAAAGTGCGGATGCGGAAAGCCCGATAAGCGGCGCTGACGATAAAGAAAGCCAGCAAGGCGAAGATGGTGGCGTTGAGGGATTGGAGGGCGCCTTCAAAGAAGAGGCGAAAGGCTGCATCCCAAAAGCCCACCGTCCCGATGGCTTCTTTGGGCACTGCCTGCGCCCAAAGGGTAGGTTTGTAGTGGGAAATCAAGCCAATGACCAACATCAGCAGGAAGCCAGAAAAAAAGGCGAGGCTAAAAGGGGCATTGGAAGTCCAGCGCAGCAAATGCCGCCCGTGAATGATCAACAGGTTGATGATGCCCAAGCCGAAGGTGAAGGCTGCCATCAACCTCAGGAAATCGGCGACAGAGTTTTGCCAAGGTGTCAGGAAGTTGTGATAGGGGATGAAAAACTCCAACGGGAAATAAAGCCCTGCAAGGAAAGTCAAGACGGCGATGACCCTGTGGCGAAGGGATGGGGCGAGTTGATAGAGGAACGCCAAAATTGCAACGCTGACCAAAATCGCCCCCACGACGAGCAGACCGCTCACCCAAAGATTGCGCACAGGCTCCAGCATCGGAGGTCACCCCTTTCTCGCCCCTCATTCAAGTCGGGAAGGTCAAAAACTTCACGATGATGGGAGGTAGCCATTTCATGCCCACCGTCGCCGCTAAGATGAAGGTGGCAAGGGCGATGCGGCAAATATCCTGCCCCCACACGCTCCCGACCAAGATCGGTTCTTTGGTCAAGTAAGCCGTGACGGCATAGTATTCCTCACCGATGACGGTGAAATCGCAGGCGGCGATGAAGAAGGGAATTTGGAGCGTGGACGGAGTGCCAGCGATTTGGATCGCCCCCAACCGTTGACCGATTTCCGCCAAAATCAACGATTCAGCGGCGAAGTTGCCGAAGAAAAAGGACGATGCTACCCGCTCCCGCTCCATCAACCCGATGACGCCCGACGCGAAGGCGAATTGCTCGCCCGATAAAAATCGCACATCTTCAGGGCGGAAGACATCGCCAGCCCCTGCTTCTGCGTAGGCTTCCCGCAACACCTGTTCCGCCATCGTCAAAATCACCGTGTTGGTGACGGGGACGATGACGCGGTTGCGGTAGCGGGCAGCCGAGCGGGCGATGTGACCGGCGATGGCGATGGCTTGAAAAGTGGGGACATCAATGTCCGCTAACCCAGGCACAAACAAGATAGGACGCCCCATCTCCACCGCTCGTCCGACAGCCTCTTCCATCGCATCAATGGCGGGGAGTCGTCGGATATGAAGTTGCCTGCCTCGCGCCGAAAGCCAAATGCCCAACCCCACCATCGCTGTCAACACCCATACCAACCAAGGATAAACGGTGCCCCAATCGGCGTGCTCCATCAACCCCTCACCCCTTCGGGCGAACCGTTTTTGCGCTCGCTCAGGGCTTCAATGCGCCGAATGAGCCGCTCAATTTGCGTCGGGTCGGAAAGTAATTCGCCCAACGCGTTCGTCCTTTGAACGCCCCAGAAAAGCGCCCAGATCGGCATCGTCATCCAAACGGCGTGCCCTAACAAGTTCGCCAAAGGTTTGTGCATCTCCAAAAACAAGATGGCAGGCACTTCCATCCCTCGCCGAACGACCGCCTGAGCGACTTGCTCTAACAACTCTTCCTGCCACTGCTGGCTCATCGCCTTCATCCCCCAAAGTAGATGCGAAAGATGATTGCCAACACGCCTGAAAGAATCATCAACATGAAACCGAACAGCCATTTTTCCAGTCGGTCTAACCGCTGTTCCAATCGGTCTATCCGCTGCTCCAACTGCTGAAAACGCTGGTCGGTTCGCTTCTCTAACTCCTGAAGGCGCTGGTCAAAGTGCTGCTCCAACTGTTGGAAGCGCTGCTCCGTTCGCCTCTCCATCTTTTGGAAGCGTTCCTCGGTTCGCCTCTCCAACTCTTGAAAGCGCTCATCCGCTCGCTTCTCACCCTCCTCTATGCGCTGATAGACCTGCTGGAAGCGTTCCTCGGTTCGCCTCTCCAACTCTTGAAAGCGCTCATCCGCTCGCTTCTCACCCTCCTCTATGCGCTGATAGACCTGCTGGAAGCGTTCCTCGGTTCGCTTCTCCAACTCTTGGAAGCGTTGGTCTATTCGCTGCTCCAACTGCTGGAAGCGTTCCTCGGTTCGCTTCTCCAACTCTTGAAAGCGTTGGTCTATTCGCTGCTCCAACTGCTGGAAGCGTTCATCGGTTCGCCTCTCCAACTCTTGAAAGCGTTGGTCGGTTCGTTTTTCCATTTCCTGAAAACGCTGGTCGGTGCGCTTCTCCAACTCCTGAAGGCGCTCGTTGATTCGCTTCTCTAACTCTTGGAAGCGCTGGTCGGTTCGTTTTTCGCCTTCGTCTATGCGCTGAAGGACGAGTTGGATTTGGGCTTCAAAGTAGCGCTCAAAGTAGGGGGGCAATTCTACGGCAAACGGTCCGAGGACTTTGGCGAAGGCGCGCAAGAGGCGCTCCGCCTCCTCTTCCGTCACCTGAAGGACATTCGCTAATTCTGCGACGATGCTCTCTCGGTTCATCGCCATCCCCTCTGGCGGTCGGTCACTTCGTGCACGAAGTCCACCAACCGAGCGACGATGGACGGATCGGTTTGAGGCAAGATGCCATGCCCCAAATTGAAGATGTGCCCCGCTTTGCCTTTCGTCCGTCGCAAGATGTTCATAGTGTGTCGCTCCACGACCGCCCAATCCGCCAACAACACGGCGGGATCAAGGTTGCCTTGCACGGCGACGGCGAAGTCCAAGGCTTGCCACGCTTCGTCCAACGGGACGCGCCAATCCAACCCGATGACTTCGCTCCCCGCTTGGCGCATCAGCGGCAACAAAGTCGCCGTTCCTGTCCCGAAGAGGATGCGAGGCACCCTTAAGGGCGCTGTGCGTTCAAAAAGTTGGCACATGTGGGGCAGGACGAACTCGCAATAGTCCGTCGGGCTTAAACAGCCGACCCAACTGTCAAAAATCTGAACGGCATCCGCTCCTGCCTGCACTTGAGCGGTGATGTAACGGACGACCGTTTCGGTTAATTTCGCCATGAGTTGGTGCCAAGCCTTGGGATGGCGAAACATGAAGGCGCGGGTCTGGGCGAAATCGCGGGACGGTCCACCTTCCACCAAGTAACTCGCCAGCGTAAACGGTGCCCCTGCGAAACCGATGAGGGGCAATCCGTTCAACTCCCCCTTGACAATCTGGATGGCTTGCATCGTCGCAGGGGCGATGGCGTCGTCATCGGGCACGGGCAACTTTTGAACATCGTCAGGGGAACGGATGGGATGGACGATGATTGGACCGACCCCTTCCTGCACCTCAAAATCAACGCCCATCGCTTCCAACGGTGTCATCAAATCGGCGAAGATGATGGCAGCATCTACGGCGAAACGGTGCACGGGCATCAAAGTGATTTCGGCTGCCAACTCAGGATGACGGCACAATTCCATCAGCCCATAGCGTTCCCGCAGTCGGCGATATTCGGGCAGGTAGCGCCCTGCCTGCCGCATGAACCAGACAGGCGTGCAATCGGTCTCTTGGCGGTAGCAAGCCCGCAAGAAACGGTCGGTCATGGAGCCTCCATCACCCCATGCATTCTTTTTGGCGCTTTTTCTGTCGCCCTTTAGGCTTTCAGGCTATCAGGTGCGGATGCCTCCCCGTCGCCTTTGAGGCGGAGAAGGTGGCAATTCCTCCTGCCCTGGAACTTCCATCGCTGCCTGCACTTTGGGCGTCAAGAAAATGGGGGCTTTCGCCCGCAGCGCTAAGGCGATGCTGTCGGACGGGCGGGCATCCAATTCCTTAAGCCCGTCGCTGGTTCGTAGCACTAAGGTCGCATAGAAGGTGTTATCCCGCAAGTCATGGATGACGACCCGCTCCACTTTTGCCTTCACCGCTTGCAGGGCGGCATAGAAAAGGTCGTGGGTCATCGGGCGGGGGAAAGAGATGTCGTTGAGGGCAGCGGCAATGGCTAAGGCTTCTGACTCGCCGACCCAAACCCGCAACACTTTCTCGCCTTTCTCAGGGGCTAAGACGACAACTTTCGCCCCGATGGGGTCGTTGTAGACTTGCTTGACTTTCACGGGCAAAAGGTCGTCGGCGGCTTGGGCGAACCCCGATTGGCGGGCAAAGCGCCAACCCAAAACACCCGCCCCACCGAAAACTGCACCCGCCCCTGCCAACCGCAGCATCGTGCGCCGCGACAGTTTCATCACCTTTCACCTCCCTCATTGGATTGCGTCGCCGTCATTTTAGCAGCGTCTTGGTCGCTGGGGATAGGGGCGAAGTGAACGGGCAACAAGTTTTGCAAGACGAGTTTGATAGCACCTGCCACAGGCACTGCCAACACCATCCCCAAGATGCCCATCATCGTCCCGCCTGCTGTCACGGCAAAAAGAACCGTCAAGGGATGCAAGCCCACTCGTTGACCGACGACGCGGGGCATGACGAGCCAGTCAAAGGCTTGATTGATGGCGATCAGCCCGACCGCCACGATGATGGCGCAAAGGGCAGGATGGTGTTGTGCCGTCGTGTAAGCCGCCAACGCTCCTGTCAAAGTTGTCACCAACGCCCCGAAGTAAGGGACGGCGTAAGAGGTGCCGCCCAATGCCCCGATGGCTAAAGCAAATTGCATCCCGAACACCTGTTGACAAACCGTCAGGAAGGCGATGTCGGTGATGCCGACGACAAGGCAAAGGGCGAGGTAACCCCGCACATAACGCCCGACCAAAGCGCCGATGTCGCGGGCTAAATTCGCCCCGACCTCCCGATATTCAGGCGGCACCCACCATCGCACGCGCTCCCGAAGGGGGTCGTAAATTTGCAGGGCGTAAAAGGCGATGAGGGGCACAAGGATGAGGGAAAGAAGCCCCGAAAGGGAAGATAGGACGCCTTGCAAGGAAGCGAGTAGCCATTTGCCCAATTGCTCGCCGACCTGTTGTAGCGATTGCTCCACGAAGGGAGGCAAATCGCCCTTCAAGATGCGCCGCTCTATGGTGTCAAGCAATTCTTGTGCCAGCAGGTAGTAGCGTCCCTTCGGGGGCAGGCAACCTTGCACTAACTCCATCGCTTGCCCGATCAGCGGTGGGAGAACCAGCAGCAAAACAGAGAACGCCAGCAAAGCGAAGAGGAGAAAGATGACCGTGGTCGCCATCCCCCTTGACAACCCCCGCTCCTGCAGGCGATCCACGAGGGGGTCTAAAAGGTAAGCGAGGAAGAAGCCCAACAAAAAGAGGGGAAGGATGGAACGGATGCGCCAGAGAAAAAGGGCGACCACGAAAAGCCCGATGAGAAGGGCGAGGCGACGCAACCATCGCACCTGTTCGGGCGTCCAAGGGCTGGTGGGTTGACTCGTCCTTGCCTCATCGCCCATCGCCTTCATCTTCTCCCTCTTCTGGGGGACGCTGTTTTCGGCGCCGCCGTTTAAGAGGCGCCATCGCTTCTTCGCCCTTGATGTTCAACTGCCCCCGCAAATACGCCTGCATCTTTTGCAGCGCCCGCCGCAAAAGCCGAGAGACATGCATTTGGGAGATGCCGATTTGTTGGGCGATTTGTTGCTGGGTCAGGTCGTCGTAAAAGCGCATCTGGACGATTTTTCGCTCCCGCTCGTCTAAAACGCTCATCGCTTCCTCCAGCAACTGCCGTTTCTGCCATCGCTCCATCTCCTCGTTTTCCGACGCCGCCAGCAATTCGGCGAGGGATTGGGGTCGGTCATCGTCGTCGCTCATCATCTCCTGCTCCAACGACATGACCTCGTAAGCGTTGGCAGCCTCTAAGGCTTCAATGACTTGCTCCTCGCTGACGCCCAATTCCTGTGCCAACTCCGCCATCGTCGGCGGTCGCCCCAATTGTTGCGTCAGGGCATCTATGAGTTTGTAGGCGCGCTGGTTGAGTTCCTGAAGCCCACGCGGTAAATGCATCGTCCAAGCGGCGTCCCGAAAATGGCGCTTCAATTCGCCCAAGATGGTCGGGATGGCGAAAGTGATGAACTTCGTCCCCCGATCGGGGTCGTAACGGTCAACGGCGTTGATAAGCCCGTAAAGGGCGACTTGAATGAGGTCTTCTAAGGGTTCGCCCCGCCCCATGAACCGACGGGCTAATGCCTTCGCCAAATCCATGTGGCGAAAGATCAACTCATCCCGCACCTTCGGGTCACGGGTTTGTTTCCAAAGCCGAAACAATTCGTCGGTGTCCATTTGGCGCAATTGCCAATCGGTCATCGCCCCCGCCCCCGTTGCCGTCAACTCGTTCGGCGCTTGATCATTCGGACAACCGTCCCTTGCCCCTCTTGGGACTGGAAAATCACTTCGTCCATGACCGCCCGCATGATCATCATCCCCAAGTTCATTCGCGCCCCGCTGGGGATGCCTCGCCCCAAATCCCGCACCTCAATGACGAGGGCGTTCTGCTCCGCCCAGCAACAAACGGTGAAATGCTTGCCTTGCCGATCCTCATAGGCGTGCTGAAGGACATTGGTGCACGCTTCCGAAACCGCCAACTTGATGTCTTCCATCTCGTCCACGCCAAAGCCCAGTTGCGATGCGAAGGTGGCGCATGCCAATCGGGCGACATTAATCAGTTCAGGTTCGCACGCCAATTGCAATTCCATCCGCCATTGCCCGACGGTCGGTGGCAGGCTGACAGGCGTCGCCACCCGTTCGCTGACGGACGGTTGCGGCGTGATGGGCTGAACCTCCAAGCGTTCCCGCTCTTCCGCTATCCGCCATTCTGTCAAGGCGTCGCTGACGGTCGGGAAGTTGGGTAAGGTGTCCAACAAGCCGAGGGTTTCCAGCAATTTGCGCAAGCGGGGTTGCCGAAGGACGACGGCAAATTTCAGGTTGTTGTTCTCCGCCTCGCCCCACGCCCGCATCAACGCCCCGATGCCCGAACTGTCCATGAAATCCACGCCGTCCAAGACGACGATAAGCCCTCGCTCCGCTTGGCGAATGGCGTTGTCCAATGCTTCCCGCACTTCGTCTTGCACGGCAGCGTCCAAAGTGCCGTGAAACTCTAAGACGACAACGCCCGTTTCTGGCTCACGGGTCGCGATGCGCAACGGCATCGGTCATCACCTCGCTCCGTCGCCTGCCGAAGTGCCGCCCCTTTTTTACCCGCTTCTCCCTTGCCCTACCCTGATTGGCTAAAGCCCTTTCACGGGCGTCCCGTAAGGGATCAGGACAGGCACGGGGCGCGCCGACTCTACTCCCACGATTTTCCATGCGTCACCGACTTGACGGACACGAAAAGTTTGTCGCTCCGTTCGGTCGGCGAACACAAATTCGGCGACAATGCGCCAATCCCTTTGCCCATCTTTTTTCGGTTCAAAGACAGCGATGCCCTTGACGGGAGCGATCATTTGCCGCAGGGAAGTTGAGAAAGCGCGGTCGCCTTGCTCTTGCGCCACCTTCGCCAAACGCTCCCGCAATTTGCCCGCAAAGCAATCCAAGTAGCGGCGGGCATCGCCTTCCCGACAGGCTTGCACCATCGCCCAAATCACGGCGTCGGGTTGCGTTTCCGTCGGCGGTGGAACGGTTCGCCGTTGCGTCCACCAAACGAGAGCGCCCAACACGAAGGCAGTGACGAGCATCGGAAGCCAACGCGGATGTCGCTCCATCCTTTTTCACCTACGGTTGGCGGCGCACTATCCCGACATCCAGTTGACCGCTTTGGGCGTCCACGATGACTTTTTTCAGGCGGGGCAAGATTTCTTCCATCGCCTCAAGGTAAAGCCGCGCTGCCGTCACATCCTTCGCCTTGCGATACTCCGACCAAAGTGCCAGAAAGCGAGCGGCATCGCCTTTCGCTTCAGCGATGCGTCGCTCCCGATAAGCGAGGGCTTCGTTGATGACCCGTTGCGCTTCCCCTCGCGCCTGCGGCAGGACGGTGTTGGCGTAGGTTTGGGCTTCCAGAAGGCGGCGATGGCGTGTCTGGCGCGCTTGCGTCACGGCTTCAAAAGCGTCCTTGACAGGATCAGGTGGGGCGACCCGCTCCAAAGTGACGGCGACAAGGGTGATGCCGAGGCGGTAACGCTCTTCCAAAATTCGTTGCGCCTTCCTTCGCACCCGATTTTGCAGGGCAATCTTGCCCGTCGTCATCACTTCGTCCACAGGCATTTGCGCCACTTCTTCCGCCAGCACCGTTTCCACGACCCGCCGAACGATGCCCTCGGCATCGGATGCCGCAAAAAGGAAACGGACGGGATCGTGGACGGTGAACTGGGCGACAGCACGCACGATGAGGATGTTTTGGTCACCCGTCAAAAATTGCGCCATCGCAGGGTTGGCTTGCCGCCCCATCAACGCTTCCGCCGCTTCCATCCCGATGGTCAAGCGCCGAACTTGTCGCACCTTGACCTTATCCAAGCGGGTGAAGGGAAAGGGCGGGCGATAGTGCAACCCCGGCGAGACGCGCTCCTGCCAAACCCGCCCCAACAACCGCACCACGCCGACTTCCTCACTGCCGACGATGTAAAACCCGCTGAGCAAGTAGACGAGAACGAAACCGAGAAGCCAACGCATTGGGCACCACCTTGAATGACCAATGAGTCAATGACCAATGTCCAATGACCGCAATGTCCAATGAGGCAATGGGGCAATGACCAATGAGGCAATGACCAATGAACCAATGTCCAATGAAGCAATGACCAATGGGTAAGCGTTCAGTGAGCCGATGCCCGACGGGCAGGTGATCGATGAGACTGACCATCCTTCTGCCCCTTTCGGCGATCGCCATCGCCCCAATTGCATCCGTCACGGCTACAGTCACCCCTGACCAGCATCGCGAAAACAGCCAATTCAACCATCGGTCACCCATCCATTGGTCATTCGCTCATTGGTCATTGGTCATTGGTCATTCGCTCATTGGTCATTCGGTCATTGCTCATTCATTTTCCGCTTCGTGCTGGCGATAATGCCGCTGAGGATGCGAACGATCTCATCGCTCTCTTGGTAAAGGCTGTTGGCTTCCGCCGCATCGCCGATCTCGGAGGCTTGACAGAGACGCAACCAGAAGCGGGTTTCACGGGCTTCCTTACGGCAAAGGCTAAGGCGGTAAAGGAAATCGCGACGAGTTGTTGCGCCGTCCGCTTCTTCCAGATTGGCGCCGACCGAAGTGGCAGACCGAAAGAGTTGCCGCCCGACTTCAACGGCATCCAAAGTGCGCGGGAAAGTCCGCACGAACCGAACGACCCTCACCGCAAATTGAAAGACCCGCTCGTAAATGTTGTAGCCTGTCCCCACCGACTCCCGCAACAACCATCGTTGCACATCACTCATTGCCTCAACCTCCCTTCCAACTTCGGTCAGTTCGCTCATTTGCCCATTGGTCATTTGCCCGTTGGTCATCGGTCATTTGCTCATTGGTCATTTGCCATTGGTCATTTGCCCATTGGTCATTGGTCATTTGCCATTGGCATTGTGCACTGGTCACTTCCTTCCTTGCGTCAACAGGCGCAGAAACTCCGAATCGGACGACAACACGACGGTCGTTTTGTCGTCCATCGCCTTCTTGTAGGCGTCCAGCGTCCGAAGCATCTTGTAAAACTGCGGGTCGCGGGAGAAGGCTTGACCGTAGATGCGGGCGGCTTCGGCATCCCCTTCGCCCTTGATGCGTTCCGCCTGCCGATAGGCGTCGGCGAGGATGCGTTCTTTCTCTCGGTCGGCTTCCGCCTTGATGCGAGTGGCAATCTCTTCGCCTTCCGCCAAGTAGCGCTTGGCGATGCGTTCCCGTTCCGCCCGCATGCGGGCAAAGACGGCTTCTTTGTTCTGTTCGGGGAAGTTGAGCCGCTTGAGCCGAACATCCACCAACTCAATCCCGTAAAGGCGAAGGGCATTCGGGCGACATCGCTCCCGCACCGATTCCGCCAGTTCCGTCAGCGCCGTCCGTTCCCCGTTGTCGGCAACTTCTGATCGGACGGCGACCAAACGACCCAACTCGTAATTGCCCATCGCCGCCGCCAACTCCGACCAGACCAAATCGTGCAACCGCGCTTCCGCCCCCAAGTTGTCGCCGACGCTTTGCAGGAAGCGGACAGGGTCAGCGATGCGCCAGACGACGAAGGCATCCACGACGAGGTTCTTTTTGTCGCCCGTGAGCATCTCCGTCGCAGGCGGGTTGTAGATTTGCAGGCGCTTGTCAAACTTGCGCACGCTGTCTATCGGCAACCGAAGGTGCAACCCCGCATCACCGACGACCCGCACCAATTTCCCAAACCGAACGACCATCGCCCACTCCGTCTCGTCCACCGTGAAAAAGCATCGGGCAACCAGCAAGACTATCACCACTGCCGATGCGACTTGCGCCATCCGTCGTTTCGCCAATTCGTTCATCCCTTGTCACCCCTTTGTCGCTTCAATGCGGCGGCATGGGCGTTTGGGTTTGTTGTTGCTGTTGTTGGAACAAACTTTGGACGGCTTCCGCCACGCCCAGCGACAAACCTTTCTCGTCCACGAAAAGCATCTGCTTTCGCCCGACCCGTCGGGCGTCCATGATGACCTTCGGCTTGCCTGCTAAGGTTTGCTCAATGGCTTCCAAGTAAAGGCGCACCCGCGTCACTTCGGGAAATTGACCGTAAACTTCCGACAGCATCAAAAACCGTTGGGCTTCCCCGACGGCACGAAGAGTCCGCCGCACCCGATAGGCTTCCGCGCTTTTGATTTGGGCGATGGCTTTCCCCTTTGCCAACGGGATTTGCTCGTTGCGGTAGGCTTCCGCCTGATTGACCATCGCCAGTTTCTCTTCCAACGCGCTGGCGACTCGTCGGAACGCCCCGACGACTTCCAGCGGCGGATGGACATCTTGCAAACGCACGGCGACAATCGCGATGCCAGCACGGTAACTCGCCAACCGTTCCTGCAGCCGTTGGCGGGCAACGAGTTCCAACTTCCGCCGCTCCGTCACCAAAACGGCATCCAACGGCACTTGCGCCATCAGTTCCCGCAAGACGCTCTCACCGACGACCCGCACCAACTCATCGGGCGCGCTGATGCGAAAGAGGAAATCGGCGGTGTCGGCGATGCGGTAGTGGATGACGGCGTTGACCGCCACCAAGTTCTCGTCGCCCGTGACCATGAGGGCTTCGTCGGGAATTTTTCGGTAGCGCCCAAATTGGTGTGGAAAGTTCCATTCGTAAGCGAAAGGCTCTTGACCCCGCTGCTTTGGCGGGACGGTGCGGAAGCCAATCTCCACCCGCCGAATTTCTCCCTTGCGCACCTTCGTCAATTTCGTCAAAGGCGTCGGCAAGCGGTAGTGAATGCCCGGCGGCACATCTTCGGCGACCAACCGCCCAAACCGCTGCACGAGTGCCACTTCGTCGGGACGGACGAGGTAAATCCCCGAAAGAAGCCAGAAAATGCCCAATGAGCCGATGACCAATGAAATGGCGAGGCGAGGGTGATGGCGGGCGAAGGCGCAAAGAGTTGTCCATCGGGCGGAAAGCCATTCCCCAAGTTGCGACGAACGCTGTCGGAGTGGCTCACGGATGAAGCGGAAATCTGTCAGCAAGCGCAGCGAGTTGAGGACAACGAGCAAGGAGGCGATTTGGTGCATGACGGCAGCGCCGACAGGTTTGAGGATGCCTGCCGCCGCCAAAAGGACGCCCAAAGCGTTGACGCCGATGGCGAAAAGCAGAAGGTTTTGGCGGATGGTGCGCAAAGTGCGACGGCTGACTTCAATGGCTTCGGGCAAACGGCGCAAATCGTCGGTCATCAACACGATGTCGGCGGCTTCAATGGTGATGTCCATCCCGATGCCACCCAAAGCGATGCCCACATCGGCAGCCGTCAAAACGGGGGCGTCATTGATGCCATCCCCGACCATCGCCACCTTTCGCCCTTGCCCCTGCCATCGCCGAACGATTGCCACCTTGTCTTGCGGCAGCAATTCAGCGTGCACTTCGTCAACGCCCACTTGCTGGGCGATGCGCTTCGCCACCGACGCATGGTCGCCCGTCAGCAATGCGAGGTGGGAAATGCCCAACGCTTTCAGTTGCGCTATGACTTGGCTCGCTTCCGAACGCAGTGGGTCGGCGAGGGCAAAGATGGCGAAGGGTCTGCCATCGCAAGCGCCCAAAAGCGTCGTGTAACCTTGCTCCGCCAGTTCGTCCAAAAGGTGCTGCGTTTCGTCATCCAGTTCGCCAATCTGCTCGGCGATGAAGTTGCGACTGCCCACCAGCACCGTCGCCCCATCCACGATTGCCCGAACGCCCAAGCCGGGCAGCGCCTGAAAATCTTGAACGGGCGGCAAGGTCAAGGAGCGCTCTCGCGCCGCCGTCACGAGGGCGCGGGCGAGAACATGCTCGGAGGTTTGCTCGGCAGCAGCGGCAACCCGCAAGGCTTCGCTTGCATCCACGCCACCGAGCGGGATGATGCGTTGCAATTTGGGTCGTCCTTCCGTTAGAGTGCCCGTTTTGTCCAAAGCGAGGCAATCCGCTTCAGCCAGTTGCTCCAAATAGACGCCGCCCTTGACCAAAACGCCGCTGCGTGCCAATCGCCCCAACGCCGCCACGACCGCCGTCGGCGTCGCCAAAATCATCGCGCAAGGACAAGCGACGATGAGCACGGAGACGACCCGCAACCAAGTTTGGGCAGCGTCCAACCCCAAAACGAACCGCACGAGGACGAAAGTCAACCCACCGACCGCCAGCAAAACGGGCACGAACCATTGGGCGTAACGGTCGGCGAGGCGCTGGACTTTGCCCTTCTTCTCCTGCGCTTCCTGAACGAGTTGGGCGATTTGCCCCAACTTGGTATCGTCGCCGATCCGCACCGTGCGAATTTCCAGAACCCCAAACTCATTGAGCGTGCCCGCAAAGACTTCATCGCCGACGGTTTTGTCAACGGGAACGGACTCACCTGTCAGGGGCGCTTGATTGACCGACGAACGCCCCGCCACAACCACGCCGTCAACGGGGATGCGCTCGCCGGGGCGAACGAGCACGATGTCGCCAACTTGCACCTTCTCTATCGGCACTTCCACTTCGCCGCCATCACGGCGGACGCGTGCCGTTTTGGGCGCCAGTTCCAGCAACTTCTCCAAAGCGCTGTGGGTTTTGGTGACGGCGTAATGCTCCAGTGCACCGCCGATGAGCATGATGAAGATGACTTCGGCGGCGGCGAGGTATTCGCCAAGAAGCAAGGCAGCGATGGCGGCGAGGGAGACGGCGAGGTCAGCGCCGATGCGCCGATGCAAAAGCAACTCAGAAAACGACTCGTAAAAAATCCGCCAGCCTCCGATGACCGTCAACAGCACCGCCGTGTCCAAGTTCGTGCCAGGCAAGGTTTTAAAGATGCCCAGTGCATTGAGCAAAATCCCGCCACCAACCGCTCCTATGAAGGCAATTTCTCGCCGACTCAATTGCTCATGTTCATCACCCATGCTAATCACCGCTCGCGCTCGTAATAAAAGGCGACGATGACGCCGGCGATCGGACCGAGCACCTTAGCGACCTCAGAAAGCAACCTGACAGCGTTGTCCATTGTTCGGATAAAGAACAGGCTGAGGACAATAACGACGGCATAAAGGGTAAAAATGCCACCAAGCAATATGAGAGCCAACCGTTCTCGGAAACCGAGTTTGATAGGTGGTCTGCGAATGCGACGGCGCACATATTCCCTCGGCTGTGACTCTAAACTTGGACGCCTTACTTTCCACCTTTGCGGCTCGTGCACTCATTACCACTCCATCTCCGCCTTGATATTTCCTTTGTCGTCAACAGCCACAATTGTCCAGCCTTGTTCCCTCGCCCACAAGGCGAACTCCAACACGCCCAAAGCCAAACTGAACAGTTCGGCTTCGTCGCTTACGCCTGCCTTCCTCATCAACTCCGCCACCAAAACCCTCGTCTCGTTTGGCAGGAGCAAGGTTATTTGCTTGCGAACTTCCACCTGCTCTGTGATAGCCACGGACTCTTGCAAGGTTTTCACTTCTGCCATGATTGACACCTCCTGCTTCGTTTGAGTTCATGAGTTTGCGAGCATAATGCTTGGTCGGTCCACAAACAGGGCATCTCGCTCCTCGCTTCTCCATGCCCTGTCACTCAAAGCGAATCCACATTGGGCTTGACCAAGCCAGTTGACCGTCTTCCTGCTCCACCCGCACATAATACCAACTCGTTTTGCCCTTCTGGACATCGTTGTCCTGCCAGCGCAATTTGACTTCGCGCCGCTTCGGCTCGGTCGTGTAGACATGCTTGAAGTCCTTGATGATGTGGAGGCGGGCGATGGGGGAAGTGCCGACGACGAAGATGTCAAGGGTCGGTGGCTCTTTGACGGAAAACTCGTCACCCATCAAGTGCTCGCCGCAGGTGACGACCAAAAGGATGTTATCCGTCGCCCCGTAACTGTGGCGTTTTTTGAAGGCGTCTATGATGGCTTCCCGTGTCGGCGCTTCGGCGAAGACGACGGCGTAACTGAGGTGGGTGCTCACATGGTCGCTGCTGCACTGAAAGCCCAACTTGTAACCCTTCTTGAAGGCTTCCCAAACGAATCCCGACGGTTGCCAACCGCCGATGGACTCTTCTGCTTTCGTCGCGCTTCTCGGCGCACCGAGATACTCGTAGTTTTGCCGATGTCCCTGATAAATCTCCACGACAGGTTCCACGATAGGGTCGTTATCGCGCCAATCTGTGCCCATGTTGGTCGCCGAAGTGTGCGGGGCACAAATGCCGCCGAAAGTTTTCAGGTAGCGGTAAAGCATCTTGACATCGGGCGCTCCCGCTTCCGGCGTGCCCATCAGCAACTCCTGGCGTTGCCCACCACCCAAACGAGGCAAAGGGCGAATCCCTCTTTGGGCAAACAGGACATTGCGGTGTCCGCTGGGAAACTCCACGCTCCGCTCGTAACTGAACATGGGCACAAACTTCGGTGGATGGTGGAAGATGTCCGTTGTCTTCTGCGTTAGCCACCAAACATATTCGCGACCGCCACCGTTATCGTGGTCGCCGTTGCCAATCCAATCCAAATCGGCAGCATCTAAGG
>Ga0079996_107421_pt1 | contig 24940 bp, 13 predicted proteins | sample PerSpoAPS_AMetaG_FD_69199 | JGI IMG/M metagenome (GOLD analysis project Ga0079996, IMG submission 69199) | Thermal spring microbial communities from Yellowstone National Park, Wyoming, USA - Perpetual Spouter A (PS_A) MetaG (SPADES assembly)... | ecosystem: Environmental > Aquatic > Thermal... | reverse complement strand
GGGAAACTTTGGACTATAAGGCAATTTTCTGGATTTGGAAGGGCGGAAGATACGAACAAAAGATGGAAATTTCTTTTAGAGCAGGGACAAACAGGACTTTCAACAGCATTTGATATGCCAACTCTTATGGGATTAGATTCAGATCATCCTCTGGCGGAAGGAGAGGTTGGGGTAGAGGGTGTCGCAATAGATACTTTGGCTGACCTTGAAAAACTTTTTGACGGAATTCCACTTGATAAAATATCGGTTTCATTTACAATAAATGCACCTGCTATTTGGCTTTACTCTTTGTACCTTTGTCTTGCAGAAAAAAGAGGGATTGATACAAAAATTTTACGAGGTACAATTCAGAACGATATATTAAAAGAGTATCATGCTCAAAACGAATGGGTTTTTCCTCCTGAACCTTCTGTGAAACTCATTGTTGATATGTTTGAATACTCTGCATCACATACTCCTAAATTTAATATAATTTCTGTTTCAGGATATCATATAAGAGAGGCTGGTTCTGACGCAATTCAAGAACTTGCTTTCACTCTTGCTGATGGTTTTGCTTATGTAGAAGCTGGGATTCAAAGAGGACTTGATGTTGATGTCTTTGCTCCTATGATTTCATTTTTCTTCAACTGCCATATAGATTTTTTTGAAGAGATTGCAAAATTCAGAGCTGCAAGAAGGATATGGGCAAGATATATGAAAGAAAGATATAATGCGAAAAATCCTCGCTCGTTGATGCTCAGATTCCACACTCAAACTGCTGGATGTTCTCTTACGGCTCAGCAACCAGAGGTAAATATAATAAGAACAACGATAGAGGCTCTTGCAGCTGTTTTGGGAGGAACGCAATCTTTGCATACAAATTCTTTTGATGAAGCTATATCTTTGCCATCTGAACTTGCGGCAAGAGTTGCAGTCAGAACTCAGCAGGTAATAGCTTATGAAAGTGGTGTCGCATCTGTTGTTGACCCTCTTGCAGGTTCTTTTTATGTGGAATGGCTAACAGGTAGAATGGAAGAGGAGGCTGAGAAATACTTTGAAAAAATACTCAAAATGGGTAATGGCTCTTTTTATGCGGGAGTTATTGAAGGTATAAAAAGTGGATTTTTCAGAAAGGAGATAGCGAGAGCTTCTTTTGAGTTCCAAAGTAAAGTTGAAAGAGGTGAGAGAATAATCGTTGGTGTTAATGCATTTGAAGAAGATGACGGGTTGAAATTTGAGTTTCCAAAATTTAAACTTCCTCCTTCTTGCCAAGAAGAGCAGATAAAATTCTTGAAGTATATAAAGTCAATAAGAGATAACAGGGCAGTTTTGCAGAAACTGAATGAGCTAAAATCTGCTGCAAAGCAAGGGAAAAATCTCGTTCCTTTTATAAAAGATGCTGTCAGAGAGTATGCAACGGAGGGTGAAATAATGGATACATTAAAAGAAGTTTATGGAGAATTTCTTGATCTGAAGACGCTTTAATGAATATTCTGACAAAATCAAAAAAAAATAAAAGATTAAAGAAAGCTTTCTTTCTCGTTGTTGTTTTATCTTCTGTTTCGCTTTTGACAGCAGTTGTGACTCAAATGACAACTTCTATTTCAAGGTCAGGAGTGATTTTGTCTGATGTAAAAAATTCTATTCTTGCAGATTCTCTATGTGACTCCGCATTAGAAATAGTTAAAAGAATTCTCCAAGATGACCTATCTCGCGGAAGATATGATTTTTACTCTGAGGACTTCACAAGTGAGGAGGAACTTTGGTCCAAGACTTATATTTTGCCTGTTGATATACTCTACGGTAAAGTCAGGGTTATAATAACGGATGAGAATGCAAAATTTAATGTTAATGCGTTAGTGGACTCTCAAGGTAAAACAGAGGCGGTTGCAAGACAAAGTTATCTTAAAGTCTTCCAGAAATTCCTAAAAATTATGAAGTTAGATGAAAGATTTGCCGGATATATCCAAGACTGGATAGATTTTGATTCGGAGGGTATTTTTGAAATTCCACATCAATCTCGGAACTGGTTTATACCATATCCGGAGGAGTTTTTATTTTTGTCAAATCTTGTGAAAATAGATGTAAGTTCTTTGGTATCAGATTACTTTGAAGGGAGACCAGATGCCACAGGATACCCATATATAACTTTTTGGCCATATGCTGGTGCGCTGAAAATAAATGTAAATACTGCACCAAAAGAAATAATAGCTTCTTTCATAGATAAAGATGATGCTCTTGATATAGCGGATAAAATTGTGAAGGAGAGAAAAAATAACCCATTCAAGACTTTTTCTGAGTTTTTAGTTTCCCTTTCTAAACTCGTTCCACTTTTACCCGAGAACTTTTTCAATTTGCGTCCTGAAATGATTTTTGATATTGGTTCAGAAATTTTTTCTGTGAAAATTTTTTGTGAATCTCAAGGGGTTCAGTCCGGACTTCAAGCTGTTATTATGAGGGGCACAACAGATCAAAGCTTTGAAACTCTATTCTTCAGAAGATTTTAATTTGAATTCTCTTTTCGGAAATTTTAAAATACTAAAAAATGTAGTTGGGGGTAAAAAGGTGAAAAACCATAAAAATCTTTTTATTTTTTTTATTTTTCATTCTCTTCTCTTGCTCATATTATTATTTATCCCAAGTTCTGTTTTATCGCAGGAAAGGAACCAAAAAGAAAGGGAGATGATGGAAATTCTCAATAGTATTCGTTCAGATATGCAGAGAATAAATAAAGAGGTAACTGATATGGGTCAATCCATTTGGCGTATGAACGAGAGGATAAAAGAATATCAGATGAAAACTCAATTTTTTGAAAACTCTGTATCTTCTGTTTTGTCTGATATAGAGAACATCAAAAAAATTTTAGATAATACTGTAAAAGAGGTTGAAAATTTGAGTGCAAGACCTGATTTATCGGGCAAAGTTGAAGAGATAGAAAAGAGATTGAACTTGATTTACTCAGGTCTGAAATTCCTCTTTGGGGTGTTAATTATTTCATTTTTCTTTTCTTTTTTATCTTTGATTTTTTCTTTTAGATCTGGGCGGAAAGTTCGCAGAGGTTTAAGATTTTAGGTTTTTAGTTGTGATTTATGATTTTATTCCTATACCTTAAACTTTATTCTGATTATATCTCCATCTTCAATTATGTAGTCTTTTCCTACGGTCTTGAAAATTCCTTTTTTATAAGCTTCTTCATCGGATAAGCAATTTTTGTATTCCTCAAATTTTGCAACTTCTGCCGATATGAATCCTTTCTGCATATCAGAATGAATCATTCCTGCTGCCTCAAAAATATTTATACCTTTTTTTACTATCCAGCTTCTTAACTCTTTTCCTTCAAAGCCTGTGAAAAATATAACCAGATTGGCTGTCTTTTTTATGAATTCAGTTATAAGTTGTCTCAGAGGGGTTATTCCAAATTCCTGAATTTCATCCTCTGTTAGGTCAAATTCAGATATTGCATCACATATAATAACATCATCTCGCCCGAGTTCTTTTTTTAAATTGTCCCAGCGATCTTTTCCTAAATCTGTGTTTATTATAATAAAGTAGGGTTTAGCTGTTATGAGTTGAAGTGATTTTATTTCTTCTTCTGCTATTTTCTTTTCCTTTTCCTTCTCAAAATCTATTTTAAATTCGCCTTTTTCAGCAAATTGTTCAATTGCTTTTTTTATTTTTTCCAAAACATAAGAAATTTCTTGCGCATCTTTCTGACCTACTGATGCAAGCTTTTTAATTTTCTCCTCCCTCCTTGAAAGAACTTCAAGGTCGCTCATAGAAACTTCATACCTTAGAACATCAAAGTCTCTTTTCAGATCGTCTTTACCTTCAACATGTGGAACAGATTTTAAAAATCTCAAAACATAAACAACAACATCAAGAGGTCTTATGTAAGACAAAAATTCATTTCCAAGTCCCAAGCCTTCATGAGCTCCTTTTATTAGACCTGCAACATCTATAATTTCAACTGCTGGATACTTTATTTCAGATGATTTAAGAATTTTTCCTAATGCTTCAACTCTTGGCTCATACATTACCATGATTCCTTGATTTTTGCTTTTCGTGGTAAAAGGATACGGGGCAACTTCCGCTGAGGCTTTACACAGAAGATTAAAAATCGTAGTTTTTCCACTTGATGGTATTCCAATAAATCCGACTTTTATTTTTTCACCATAAAGCATATGAGAAAATTTAAAGTATCAGAAAAACAGAAAAAATTGCGTTTTGATTATTATTTTTTGAACATCATATTTTGAATGTTGATTTGTTGTACCTTTCAAGGACAAAAAATCCAACGAATATTGTTTTTCCAAATAATTCAGCATAAGCTTTTCCAAGATAAAGGTCGTCGTTGTCTTCAAACGGTTTCACAAGATAATCTCTGAGGACTCTGGATGGGTCAAAAATTGGATTTCCACCTTTGCTATAATCAAGCAAAAGAGCATGAGGGTAGAGATTATGCTTTGGGGAGAACTCAGCTGGATAAACTTTAAAGAACCCATGCCTTTTTGGATTAGATTCATCTGGCAAAGCTATCCATGGTTCAGTTGGTGAGTTTTGTTCAACGAGCACATTATATCCTATCACCTCATCTCCAAAGCTTACAAATCCTTTTTTGAATTTGAGAATTCTTCCAAGGCGTGGGAGCAAACCTATATTGTGACCTTTAAACTCCCATCCAACGAGCTTTGATACATCGGGTCTTTTGCCTTGCAATAAAATAGCTTCAAGAACAAAAGGGGGAACCCGAAGAAAACTTAAAAAATTCATATCAGTCATAAACTTTACCTCCTTTGACAAATTAAATTAGACCATTTTCTTCATACCATTTTATAGTTTCCTTCATTCCATCTTGGAATTTTGGGTATTTAAATTCAAATCCAGTAGATTTAAGTTTTTCATTAGAGTACCGCATATCGTAGCCGAACATAAAGGAGAATTCAAATTCAATCGCTTTCTTTTTCAGTATTTTCTCTGATATGAATGAAAACGCGATAATTCCTGCTCTTACAATTTCAACCGGAACCGGGGGAAGAAGATAAAACGGTTTATCAAATATCTCAGCAGCAAATCTCATAATATCAATTGCTGTGTTATTGCTATCATCATTTATTATGTAGTCTTCACCGTTAGCTTCTGGTTTGTTTGCAAGATGTAAAGCGGCTCTACAAACATCAGCTGCATGGACGCTCGGGAAACCAAAAGTAAAATTAGAAGGTATAGCCAAAAATTTCATCTTTTTGAATGCTCTCAAATTCTCCAAAAACATATAGGTTTCTCTTGGACCATAAACAGCAGTAGGTCTTATAACCGTGACTGGAATTCCATATTTTCTGTGATACATCATAGCTAACCTTTCTTCAAGAAATTTAGAGAGTGCGTATCTTGTAGGAGGTGCAACAAGAGAATTTTCGGTTATAGGGACTTCATTTCCATCTGGGAGAGCGAAAATTCCATTTGTGCTCCAAACGACAACCCTTTTGAGTTGAGATGGTTCGCTTTTTAAAATCTCATCAAAAACATTTTTCGTTCCAAGAACATTGACTTTATAGAGTAAATCCCAGCTGACATCATATTTGAGTATTGCGGCTATGTGTAAGATATATGTTGCATCTTTGAAAACATCTTTCAAAGTTTCAGGTAAGGTTATATCACATTCGGCGATTTCATCAGCAAGTTTTTTGACAAACTCAGGAAAGCGAGCTTTCCCGCTTCCAAACTCGTCTTTTCCTTTGAAAGCAGATGGTAGATCACAGGCTCTAACTTTAAAACCATATTCTTTTGCTATTTGGACAGCCCACGAGCCAATAAAACCGCAGGCACCAGTAATAACTACCAACGGGGGTTTCTCTTCTTTTGGTTTTTCTTCTTTTGGTTTCTCTTCAACTGGTTTTTCTTCTTCTACTCTGACTTCAATTTCTTTTTTTTCTTCTCTGATTTCTTTTTTTTCAATTTCAGTTTTAATTTCAGTCTCAACTTCTTTTTCTTTCTCTTTTGCTCTCTTTTTTTTAGTAGTTTTTTTCTCGGCTGACGCAAAAAGGTCAGCGACTTTTTCTTTTTTCTCTTCTTCTTTCTTCTTTTCTTCTTCTTTTTTCTTTTCCATTTTTAGAAAAAAATTTGATGAAAAATTTAATTTTTGAGGATTTCCAAAAATTTTAGAAGAATGTAAATCCTCTGAATCTTCCGTATATTTTCTCAAAGACTCCCGATATTTCCCCCAAAGTGCATCCTACCTCTGCACATTCTATTATTGGTTCCATAAGATTAGTTTTCCCGTCTTTTGCGTAATCTTCAAGTCTTGAAAGAGCAATTTTAACTTTTTCGTTGTCTCTTTCTTTTTTGAACTTTTGAAGTTGCTCTATTTTTTTCCTTACCATTTCCTCATTAAGTCGAAAGATTTTCACTTTCTGATCTTGGCTTGTTTCTCTAAAAATATTCACTCCAACAACCAAAATTTTCTTTTCTTCAACAAGTTTCTGATATTCCCACGAACTTCTTGCTATTTCTCTTTGGATAAAACCAACTTCAACTGCTTTTCTCATTCCGCCGAGTTCATCAATCTTTTTTATGTAGTCCCATATTCTCTCTTCTATTTTATCGGTAAGATATTCAACATAATATGACCCGCCGAGTGGATCCACTGTATCTGCAATAAATGTCTCATATGCAAGTATTTGCTGAGTTCTCAGAGCAATCTTTACGGAGTAATCTGTTGGTAGAGCGAGAGCTTCATCGTATGAGTTGGTGTGTATGCTTTGAGCTCCTCCAAGTGCAGCAGCCATAGCTTGGTATGCTACTCTGACTATGTTATTTATTGGTTCTTGCGCAACCAAAGTTACTCCCGATGTTTGAGCGTGAAATTTGAGTTTCATAGCTTCCGGATTTTTCACGCCAAATCTTTCTTTCATTATTTTTGCCCAAACTCTCCTTGCGGCTCTGAACTTTGCGATCTCCTCAAAGAAGTTGTTGTGAACAGAGAAGAAAAATGTTATTCGCTTTCCGAAATCATCAGGAGATAGTCCCCTTTCTATTGCCCGGGAAACATATTCTATTCCAGAGCAGATTGCAAAAGCGGCTTCTTGAACAGCAGTTGCTCCTGCCTCCCTCATATGATAACCAGAGACAGAAATAGGATTGAACTCTGGCATTTTCTTCGTGCAAAACTCAATAACATCTATTGCAAGCTTTATAGAGAAATCGGGAGGATATATATATGTTCCCCGTGCTGCGTATTCTTTCAGTATATCATTTTGAACTGTTCCACGAAGTTTTTCTGGTGGAACCCCTTGCTCTTTTCCCACGACATAAAAAAATCCCAAAATTATGGGTGCGGTGGCATTTATTGTGAATGAAACAGAAACTTTTGATAATGGTATATCTTTGAAAACTGTTCTCATATCTTCTACTGTGTCTATTGCTACTCCTACCTTACCAACTTCTGGGAAAGCGATTTCATGGTCGGAATCATACCCCATTTGAGTTGGCAGGTCAAAAGCCATAGAAAGTCCAGTTTGACCTTCTTTGAGGAGAAATTTAAATCTTTCATTAGTTTCTTCTGGGGTTCCAAAACCAGAATATTGTCGCATAGTCCAGTATCTTGCTCTGTACATTGTAGGCTGAACTCCACGAGTAAACGGGAATTCACCTGGGAAGCTCAGAAATCCATCAGGTTCTCCTTGAGATTCATAGTAAGGTAAAAAGCGAGGAATCTCAATGCCACTTGTTGTTTCAAAATTGTCTTTCCTTTCAGGTATTTTTTCTAACGAAGGTTTGAGAACTTTTTCCTCCCACTCTTTTAGCTTATCTGAAATTAATTTTTCTTTATTGTTTTGGTTCTGGTTTTTGTTTTTTTTCCTCATAATTTCATTTTATTTTACTCTTGATTGTAATAAGTTCCAAAAATGTGATTTTTTTTCTTCTTTCCTTTATTTTTCTGTTTTCATTTTTGTTTGAGTTTTACTTTAAGACTTTTCCTGATTGTTTGAAGAAGATAAATAGGTCAAGAGCAGAGAGAGGAATTTTGAGGATTTCTGATATTTTTGTTAGAACTCCTTCGCAAATGAGGTATAATGATGGTGATATTGACTCTCTTTGAGGTACAAGTTTGTGTCTTACGAGGAACCTATAAATGTGCCTATCTACTATTGCAACATCGTCAAATCCAATGTTTCTGAGGAAGTGGCTTGACTCTTTCATACCTAATCCTTTGAGCTTTATAACTTTTTCTCTTGCTTTCTTTCCATCTTTTTCTTTGAGAACAGAGTTGATGTCAAAATTTCTTGCTAAGAATATGTAATGGGCTCTGATTTCTGGGTATCTGTGTCCCATACTTTTGAAAATTTGAGAGAGCTCTTCAAAACTTTTTTTCATAAATCCTTCGTCTCCGACGAATTTTTGTATCTTTATACCGAGTTCTGCGGAAGAGTTAGCTGTAAGGAAACAGAAACAGAGCTCCCCAAACAGACCTGTTTCAAGGTCAATATCTAAAAATGGTCTAAAATCAAAGCGAGTTTTTCCATTTGCACCAAGCTCTTTGAATTCTTGAATTCTTTTTTCAACTATATCTTTGAGAGGAATACCGTTGTATTTTGATGAAATTACTTTTTCTATTTCCTCAACTGCAAAAATTAACTCCTTCTGCATCGGATAAAATTAGAAAGCTTTATTTTTAAAATCAATTTTAGTGGATATTTTTTGGAATGGTCAAAAGCTCATTGAGTTTTCACCAATATTCATAAGAACCTCTTTTCTTTTATTTTCTGTGCCTATGTTCTCATCACAGATAATATTTCCGATTATGAGAGGGGGTATAGCTCTTGCGGTGTCATTAGCTATATATTCAGGGTTGAAACCTACTTTTTCTTTCTTTGAGATGAGTTTAGCAGATATTATAGCAGGAATATTGAGCGAGCTTTTCTTTTCGTTTCTTGTATTTATTATAATAAGAATTTTTCTGCTTTCTCCTCAGTTATCGGGTGAGACTATAAGCTACCAGTTAGGATACGGACTTATGACGCTCGTGAGCCCATTTGAGGAAAATCCAGTTTCCGTAATAACAGAATTTATTTTCTTGATAGCTATAACCTTATTTTTTGTTTTAGATATACACATAGGATTTTTGTGGGGTATAAAGAAGAGCTTTGAAATTGTTCCTCCTTTTTCATTTGCTTTATCTGAAAATCAATCAGAGTTTTTGCTGCAAAGACTGAGGGAATCATTTTATGTATCCTTGCAGATAGCTTTTCCGGTTATATTGGCTATGTTCATAATTGAGATTTCAATTGCTATAATATCAAGAACTATACCGCAGTTTAACATTTTCGTTATTGGATTTCCACTTAGGATAGCAATTGGAATCCTCATTCTTACATTTACATTTGATAGAATTGGTTTTCTGATAGGGGAGTTTATGAAGAAATTTATAGAATCTTTTTCAGATATTATTCTTTTGGGAATAAAGCATTAGAGGATTTCATTCTTTTTTCTGTTGTAGGTTTTGGGAAATATCAATAATTTTGTAAAGTAAGTTTTTAATATTTCTGGTGTCGTTTTCAATTCTTTCTACTCGTTCTACTATTTGTTTCATATCAACTTTCATTTCCGAAAGTTCCTTTCTTATTTCTTTGTTATCTTCTTCTATTTTTTCTATTCTTCTTACTAATGAATTTTCAAGGGAATCTATGCGTTTGTTAGTGTCATCAATTCTTCTGTTCAGGTCATTATTTATTTCGCTGATTCTTTTGTTCATGTCATCAATTCTTCTGTTTATGATGTGAGTAGCAAGCACAATAAAGCTCCCGATTACTCCTGCTGTTCCTATTATTATGCTAAAAATTTGTAATCCATCCATAACATTTATTTTAACTCAAAAATTTATTTTTTCCATTAAATTCAAAAGTTCGTTATATTTGACAAAATTGAAAAGAAAAGAATTAAATTAGAAAGGAAAATGTTTGCATGGATAGAACTTACACCATCATGTAATTTGAGGTGCGTTCATTGTTATGTGAATTATGATTTTGAGGCTAATGATGGTAGAACTCAAATTCGCTTCAATCCGTTTGTCCCGGAACTTATAGATAATCTGGCAAAAGTAGGTTGCAAGATGGTTCAATTCATCGGTGGAGAACCATTACTTCTTAAAACGAAATTGGAAGAGTATATTAGGCTTGCAAAATCTAAAAACATGGGGGTAGAAGTCTATTCAAATCTCACGCTGCTTGACAAGAATGAAAACCTCGTAAATTTTTTCAAAGAGTATGGAGTGTATATTGCAACTTCATTTTATTCATATGATGAAAACACTCATGACAGAATAACTCAAAAGCCGGGGTCATTCAGAAAAACATTAGAAGCTATCAAGAAGGTTTTGAGCAAAGGAATAGATGTCAGGGTGGGAATAGTTATTATAAAAAACCTCAACGATCAACATATAAAAGATACGATAAGATTCTTGCAGAAATTGGGAATTAAAAAAACAAGCATAAGAGTTGACAACATAAGAGAAGTCGGGACAGAAAAAACATGTGATGTTGAAAATTCATGTCTTCCAGGAAAGGCATGCTTTTCATATAACGGATATGTTTTTCCTTGCATATTTTTTAGAAACATAATATTGGGGAAGTATCCGGAAGATAGCTTTGATAAAATAATGAGCAATCTCAAGAAATTCTGGTTGCAGAAGATGTTTTCTGACAAAAATATAAGAACAGCAGAAAAATTTATATCAAGATTAGGAATTCCACAGGATTTAGCTAAAATTGTGAGGATACAATGAAAAGAAAAAAGGAAGGAAAGAAAATGAAGTGAATAAAAGATGGAAAATGGGGATAAAAAGAGAAAAATTGATATTCTGAAAAGGAAGCTTTTGAAATTAGGGATATACTCAACTCCAATTATTTTGAGCATCTCAATACCTGATATAGAAATTCAAGCTCAAACTCCTGTTGAAGAACCTTGTGCCCCCTTTCTTGCTCCACCAATCAGAAAGAAAGGCATTATAGAACAGGAGGAAGACAAGAATGAGAAAAATCGTAACAAAAAGAAAATAAGGATAAAGTCAATTTACGAGCTCTATAAAGATCCATTCAAATCACCTTTCAAAAAATCCCCTTTTGGGAAGAAAAAAGAGGAAGAAAAGTAGAAAACGAAACTGGGCGAAAACATTAATCGTTTTCATCATAATTTGCGTTATTCTTCAAATTCTTCTTGAAATACCACTCCTTTTTACCATTGTTCGTCTGTTTTCCGAACTCAAATGCCCTCACATACCCGGCTTTATCACCGAATACCAATTCTAATCTACTATCTCCATCTATATCTCCGAAAACTGGAGAAGTGAAACCTCCCAAATTATTCCCCAAGAAGTATGGGCTACCTTGTGCTTGGATTCCGTCTGATTCAAAAATGTAAAGCCATCCATTATCTGTTAGAACAGCTATCTCTTGAGAACCATCATAATCAAAGTCTCCTACCGCGGGAGCAAGGCTCGGCGAACTTGAAAACTTCTTGAACCACATCCTAACTCCATTATTATCTATAACATATATATAACCGGGATTGCCAGAACTATATGGCAAAACCGTAACTATTACCTCAAGGTTTGAATCACCATCAATATCTGCCAAAACTATGTGTCTTGGATAATATCCGATTAAATTATTTCCGTTTTCATCTTGAAGCACTAATGACCACTTTGAATTCCCATCCAAATCGTAAGCATAAATTGTAACAGGATTTGTTGTTCCAACAACAAAATCTCGTGTGCCATCTTTATCTATATCTCCTACCGATGGTGATGACAACCACTGCGATAGCCCTAAATTTATCGGCCAACCTGAAATAAGATTCCCCGATGAATTGAACTTATAAACATTACCATTTGTATCTGTTATCAAAATCTCCGCTGATGTTCCGGAACCATTCACAACAGGATACGATGCCATCAATTGCCCAGGTTCATAATACCATTTGAGCGTCCCATTACCATCGTATGCGTAAAGCCTGTTGCATGGATTAAGTGCTGTAAAGAGTATTTCGTTTTCAGGATCAGAATCTATATTTGCAAGTGTTATAAATCTTACTTTGCAAGTCACAGAAATCGGAAATCCTGACTTTACATTACCAGCTGAATCAAATGCATAAACCAGACCTCCATCGTTTCCAACAACTATTTCAACTGAACCATCTCCATCTATATCACCTATTGCTGAGGTGCCGAAGATTGCATTTCCTGTACTTTTTGGCCAACCTGTCTTTACTGTGCCATCTGAGTTCAGAACATAAACTTGTCCGCCTCTTGTTAATATAACTATCTCTAATTTTTCGTCTCCATCAAAATCATATAGCTTTGGAGATGCCCATATTTCTGCTCCTACTCCTGTTCCTAAACTTACTGGCCATGGTCTATCCTCTACCGCAAATCCCCTATATGGATGGATATCTAACACCCTACCATTACCGTTTCCGAAATCAACCCATGAGTATGATGCCTGTGGCTCTCCAAACGATATCGCATATAACCTCCCCCCTTCTGTCCCAACATATACAATTTGTCCTTTCATCTTCACAGGCGCAGTTATAGAACCTAAAACCCCAACTGAACAACTTGAACTACCTCCTCCTATGCTTATTGAGTATAAAGTTAAACCTGAACCTATAAATACTGACTTTTGTGATAGTGCAGCTGTTGACTTCACTGCACTACCTGTTGAATATGACCATAGTAAAGATGGAGTTGTACCCGTAATGTCTTCTTTTATCGCATAAACACTCCCGTTCTCCGCTCCCACAAACACCGTCACCTGCGAACCATAAACATAAACAACCGGCGATGACCTTATCGCTGAACTTATTGTCGTCCCTGTGTCATATACAACTGAACCTGATGGCGATACCTTGTACAATTTCCCATCATCCGCCCCAAAGTATATGTCTCCCTTCGGTCCCAATCCCGGCGAACTCTTTATCACAGGAGTACCCGTAACAGTGATGCTCCACTTATCAGTAAGGTCAAGTGAAAATGCATAAACTTTCCCTGCCTCTGTCACAAAATATACTGACCCCCTTATTGCGTCTATTGCAGGTGCTGTACTTATTGCTCCCAAAACCTGCTTTGAGTTCAATATGCTCAAAGTCTTGCTCATCACAAATACCCAGCCCGTCGTCGTCCCCAAGTATACTTTACCATCTTTTACTGCACACCCTCCTACTACACCCCCTAAATCTCGTGTCCCTATCAGGTTTCCATCACTATCCACAGAGTGGAATTTACCATCTAATGTCCCTACAAATATAGTTGTCCTCTGACCCTCATGAGATGCACACAAATGCGATGAAACCGCTGAACCTAAATTCTTCAACCACCTTATATTCCCATTCATAACATCCACAGCAATGAGATAACCAGTTGATGTCCCTACATAAACACTACTATCGTCTATCACTGCTGATGTTGTTATACCACCTCCTATCCCTCCGCTCAAATCCACATTCCAAATTGTACCACTACAACCAGAAATAATACTTGCGCACGCTACATTTGACCACGATGAAACCCCCCCGCCTGCCTCCGTTCTCACACGATAACAGTATGTTCCTGCTGCCAAGCCTGAATGCACATGCGTCGTTGAGTTCGGAGATTTTGTCGTAAGCAATACCCAATCCGTATCAGTACCCAATTTCATCTTCTCTATCCTGAATCCTGTCTCTTGCGTTGATGAGTCTTGCCAGGTGAGTTTTATTGCAGCTGAACTTATCACCTCTGCAACAAGTGGAGATGGAGAACCCAACGCCATCCAACATACCTCTCCTGCATACGATGAGTATTTGCTCACACCTTTCTTTGCCCTAACCTTAATACAATATGTCGCCTCCTCCGAAAACTCCTTTGAATAATACTCCGTGTTCGCATCGGTCAAATCTGTTGCCCAGATTGCACTCCCTTCCTTCCTCATCCACACCTCATATCCCGTCTCTATCGTACTCCTATCTTGCCAATGTATCTCCAATGTCCTCAAAAATGCACCTGATACCACCGTCAGACCTGATGGCGCATACGGAACTGCCTCAGTGCTTATTGTATTTGAATATCCTGATTCCCCTCCGCTATTGAACGCTGAAACCTTGAACCAGTAATACTTACCCTCTACAAGACCCCAAATCGTTGCATTCGTCACATTCGCCCCCATCGTCGCTACTTTCGTAAATGTTGAACCATCATCTGACCTCCAAATCCAAAATCCTTCCTCTCCTGATGAGTTATCTACCCATGTCAGAACAACAGCTGATGACACTGATGATGACATCTCATCATATACACTCAATCCGCTTGGCGCTTTCAATCCAGGCGTTGGGCATGAAACATTTGAATAACTTGAATAAACTGAACCTTTCTTCGCTCTCACCCTGTAGCAGTTTGACACACCATCAACATATGCTGTGTCTTGGTAATTTGTAGTATTCGGACCCAAAGTCGCTATCTGAATCCATCCTCCGTTGTTTACATTCCTCTCTACAAGATAGTTCTCTTCAGCAGATGAGTTGTCATTCCAGAACACTCCTATTGCCGTCCCTGAAAATCCTGTTGTCAATCCATCGGGTGCTACGAGCTGGGTCGTCTCGCACGCTGTATTTGAATACCCTGAACTCCCGTATGAGTTGTATGCCGTCACACGATAGCAATATGTCGTAGCCTCTATCAACCCGCTATCTTGATAGTCTGTATCGTTGGCGGGTTGTGTCGCAATAAATGCAAAGTTTGTACATCCTGCCCCCTGACACCTCTCTATCCCGAAACCTTCTTCGTTATTTGAATTATCAGTCCAACTTATCACCATCGTCGCCGTTCCTTGATAAATTATTTGCAGTCCAGAAGGTGTGTTAGGTATGGGGACATCGGGCGTCGTCGCCGTCGCCTCATTTGAATACTCTGAATACACCGTCTCTGAACCCACGGTTTTATATGCCCTCACCCTGTAGCAGTATGTTGTTGTCTTCACAACAGTTGTATCTTGATATGTCATAGTTCCTGTCCCGGGATTTGCTCCCAAAGATGCAATCTGTGTCCATCCACTCGCATCGCAGCTCCCACTTACATACCCCGTCCTCTCTATCAAATACCCACTCTCACCTGCTGAGTTATCTTGCCATGTGAGGTCTATTCTGTTATATGTGACTGCATTAGCTTGCAAAGAAGTTGGTGTTGCAGGCTTTGTCGTCTTGCAATATGAATCAGAATAAGATGAATATCTGGTTATTGAATTGAAAGTTCTTTTGTTCCTTACCTTGTAGCAGTAAGTCTGCGCCTCTGAAAGCCCTGTATCCTGATAACCTGTCACATTCGCAGGTAGTGCAGCAATCACAGCAAAGCTCGTGCATCCTGAACCTTGACATCTTTCAACATAGTAAGTATCCTCCTTTGATGAGTTGTCATACCATGTCGCTGTCAGCGATGAGCTTGAAATTGTTTCAACTTTGAGTCCTGTCGGTGCCGCTGGATACACAAGATCACACGCCTCATTTGAATAAGGTGAAACAGAATTTGATGTGTATGCAGTAACTCGGTAGCAGTAATATGTCCCCTCTGATGCCGTCGTATCTGAGTATGTCGTCGCATTCGCAGGCGCTGTTGCCAAGAACGAGTATGATGCAGCTCCCTCATCCTTCCTCTCCACACCAAATCCTTGCTCGTTCTCTGAATTGTCTTTCCATGTGAGATCCACCTGCGATGTTGATGCAGCTTGTGCTTGGAGATTTGATGGCGCACACAACCTCGCTCCCCCTGTGTTAAACCTATCTAATCTGAACTTCGGATACTCTGCTGATGATGAAAGTGGTGATGTCCCTGAAACCGCATATAAACCTTTCGTTGAACCTATATAAATATTCCCGCTCGGAGCTATCGCTGGTGATGCTTCATTCGCTTGCCCTGTAAGTTCAAACTGCCATGAAACCAAAAATGAGCTCCCAGACCTCGTCAGTGCCCACAAATATCCACCCGCCGGCGTATTTGACGCTACATAAACCACTCCGGAATCCGCTATCGCTGGCGATGATGTTGATGCTCCTCCAAACTCCATCCTTGATACAACCTGCAAGGTTCCTTTATCCAGAGCAACTATCGCACCTGCTGATGATATTACGCTAACATATACATAATCTGAAACCGCTGGCGATGACCTTACCTGCGTCCCTGCTCCAAAACTCACACTCGCCGAAACCGCACAACTTGACTTATTTATCTTCGCAACTTGACCATTATCTAACCCTACATAAATCCCTGTTGAATCAACAGCAGGAGATGACCTTATGATAGCACCAAGTGCAGCAGTTGAACAAACTAATGTAAATGTGCTCCGTGAGAGAACATAAACCTTCTGGTCATCAGCCGCAAATACCACATTGGCACCATCAATAGTTGCTGATGTGTATATCGCCCCTATATTCCCAGTAGATGGATATCTTCTCAAAATTGTTCCATCTGTTGCTCTCACAGCATAGAACACCCCTCCCGTTGTCCCAACATAAACCTCTCCATCGTTTGATATAGCTGGCGATGCCCTGATCTGACCTCCCAAAAGCACATTCCAGTTTATATTACCATCGGTTGCCCTCACAGAATAAAGCCTCCCATTACCAGCCCCGAAAAATACATCTCGTTCGCATGTTATCGCTGGGGATGACAATATCGGAGAACCTATATTTACCACCCACTTTTGGCTCCCATCAGGTTTTATCGCATAAAGTTTCCCATCTGCTCCTCCAAATATTATAGTCCCATCCACATCTATCGCTGGTGTCCCCGTCACACCTCCCGAAACAAAAATCTTGAAAACTTCTGAACCCGACCCATAAGTTGTTGCCTCTGCCACATTTGAATATCCTGAATAAACTACTCCGACATCTGAACCGGTTTTATATGCCCTCACCCTGTATCGGTAAGTTGTGCTCGGGCTCAAACCTGTGTCAGTAAATTCTATTGTATTCGGGGGTAAATCTGCAATCTTGACAAAGCTTGTGCATCCTGAACCCTGACACCTCTCTACCTCATATCCGCTCTCACCAGATGAGTTATCTTGCCAGCTCAGCTTTATTGATGATGCTGATTGTGGCTGTGCTGTCAAGCTTGATGGGTCATTTGGTTTTGTTGACGCTGAAACAACATTTGAGAACGACGAAACTCCTGTATCATTCGTCACCCTTACCTTATACCAGTATATCGTCGCCTCCGCCAAACCCGTATCAGAATATGATGTTGAGTTCGCTGACAAAATTGCAACTCGTGAATAACTCGCTCCATCTGATGACCTCCATACTTCAACCTTGCTCTCCCGTGTTGAGTTATCTTGCCATGTGAGGTCTATTTGTGAATTTGAAATTACAGTCGCACCGAGTGATGATGGAGCGCACATAGGAACAGCAGTTGATGTGTTTGAGTAATTTGAAAACCCATACTCGTTGTATGCCCTTACCCTGTATGTGTAATAAACATCACAAGTTGCAGTTGTGTCCTCATAATATGTCACATCAGCTCCGACTGAGGCTATCTCGTAAAATGTTGCTCCCTCTGGCATCCTCTCTATCTTGAACCCTTGCTCTATTGCTGAGTTGTCTTGCCACCAAAGATTTACCTGTGTTGATGCAACTGCTTGTGATGTGAGATTTGATGGTGCGTCCGGTGGTGAAGGAGGTGGAGCTGGTGTTGTCGCCTCCACTATCCCTGAATACAAAGAGTATATCCCTGCATCTGAAAATGCCCTTATCCTATACCTATATGTCGTTGAAGGTGAAACCGGCTCATCTATATAAGAAGTTGAATTCGCTGGCATAGTCGCTATCACAGAAAAAGAAGTGCAACCTGCACCCTGACATCTTTCAACATAATAACCTGATTCCTTTGATGAGTTGTCATTCCAGTAAACTTCTATCCTCTGGTAGTTCACAGCTACCGCGTTCTCCCCCGTTGGCTTATGTAAATATGTCGTAGCAACAGAAGTGTTTGAATACGCTGACTCATTATCAGATGAAAATGCTTTGACCCTATATGTCCATGTCGTCGCCTCTGGCAACCCTTCATCTAAATAAGAACCTGAGTTCTCTCCCAAAGTTGCAACAACAGAAAAAGATGTGCATCCTGAACCCTCACATCTTTCAACATAGTATCCTGTCTCCTTTGTTGAATTATCTGTCCATGTCAGTAAAACCTGTGTTGATGACTGTGGCGATGCGTTCAGACTTGTTGGCGTTCCTAATTTTGTCGTACCACATATAGTCAAGGAGTAGTTTGATGTTATTGTGCCTCTATAAGACCTCACTCGCCAGCAATAATTTGTTCCCTCCGAAAGACCTGTATCTGTGTATTGAGTTGTTCCAGCTGGGAGGTCTGCAATTTGTGTGAAAGGTCCTATGGGACTCGGTGCTCTCTCAACATAAAATCCCTGCTCAAATATTGTGTGGCGAGTCCAAGAAAGAATTGCAGTTGAGTGCGACTGAATATTAACAGAAAGGTTTATAGGTCTGCAAAGCCCTTTTACCCTACCATCTCTTTGAGTATTCCCCTTGAACTGATACCACACTGGTTCTTGTGGTGGATATGCATCTGTGTCAAAAGCATATAAAAGCCCATCTCCTCCGATTATATAAACCCTACCAGCATCACCAGAAATTAGGGGAGAAGACCTTACAGTCTGGGTACCCATACTGTAAAACCATACTATGGTTCCTCCTACAACTTTGTGTAATCTTGTATTTGCTGCAAACCATACATTTCCGTTCCTATCTACCGCAGGAGTTGAGATTGCAGGTCCTGTTGTTTGCAGTACCCAATCAACTTGCGAGTTATTACCTAAATCTCGTATCTTATAAAGTAAAGCGTTTGAGCCAGATGTTGCAGAAACATAAATAGCATCGTCTTGCCCTATCACAGGTGATGGGATAATGTCAGTCAGTGAAAGAGCTGGCGGAGCGGTGCTCAAAGTTCTGGACCATTTCAAGTTGCCAGAGTAATCAAGGGCAAATAGCCTTATTTCTGATGTGCCACTTTGAGCTGTAAAGTAAATATCTCCTGTGCAAGATATAGCAGGAGAACTCCTCACTACCCATCCACTCCCCACAGTGTACGACCAAATCGGATTTGCAACATCATTCAGGGCATAAAGTTTTCCATCATCTGAACCAACATAAGCCCTGTCTTGAATATCTATTGCAGGAGATGATATAACAGGTCCTCCTGTGAGATATTGTCCGACCAAAGTGCAAGCTCCACCAGAGGAGATGACAGTTATGTAATTATTATTTGAGCCAAAAATAACTCTGTAAGATGAGAACAAAGACGGCGATGACCTGATAACTCCTCCACTGTTATAACTACAAACAGCATTACCATTTGAACTTAATCTTTTGTAGAGGTTATTATCCTCTGCACCAGCTATAACATAACCTTCTGGACTTGATGCAGGAGATGAGAAGATGTTCACATTTAAAGTCGGTCCCCAGATTGATGTCCCAGCTCTTGATATTGCCCTGAATCCTCGTGTAGCGGCTCCCCCTCCCCACGCCGTTGTAAATATTCTCCCATCCTGCCCAGTAGAAGGGGATGAGTAAGCTGTTCCAGCTCCTGCAACCGCAAATGTCCATGCTACCCCCGCATTCGGAGTTGTACCGCAACTTACTTCTGACCAATCTGATACTGCATCTGATTTTTCTGCCCTCACACGATAGCAATATGTCGTGTTCGCTTGCAATCCCGTATCCTGATAACTTGTCGTATTCGCAGCTAAATTAGCTATCCCGGAAAATCCTGAGCACCCTGCTCCCTGACATCTTTCAACTTTGTAACTCCCCTCATAACTTGAACCATCATTCCATGAGAGGTTTATCTGAGATGGTAAAACTGGGTTTGCAAAAAGATTTGTCGGCGGTGAAAGAAGTGTCACATAAACTACATTTGAATATTGTGATTGCTGACCACTTGCCCATGCATATACCCTGAACCCATAAGTTGTTTCTGATGTAAGACCTGGCCAGGTGTAATCTGTCGCATTCTGAGGTAGAACCTGAGTGACTTTTGTTGAAAAATCGCAACCTGCTCCTTCACATCTTTCCACAACTATATTCTGCTCAACAGATGAATTCTCTTTCCACCAAAGGTAAACTTTCGTTGAACCTACACCGAAAACCTGCAAATTCGTAGGCTCCGCAATCTGAGTCGTTGTCTCCACCACATTTGATGGTGATGAATTACCTTGATTGTTATACGCATAAACCCTGTACCGGTAAGTTGTGAGCTCAGATATAGTTGTGTCTGTGTATTGCGTGACATTTGACTGTGCAATAACAAATGTGACTTTACTTGAAAAATCACACCCTGCTCCCTGACATCTCTCAACAACAAATCCTTCTTCATCTGTTGAGTTATCTTGCCAACTGAGTTTTACATATGTCCCAGTTGTTTCAATAACTTCAAGTGAAGATGGTGCTGCGGGAGGAGTTGCTGGTGGGTCAAGAGTTGTCGCTGACACTTCTTCTGTGTAAAATGAAAAAACTGTTCCTTTGTATGCCCTCGCCCTATACCAGTATGATGTTGAAGGGGAAAGCCCTGTATCAACATACACTACTTTTGACCCTGAACCAGAACTCGGACCCAAAGTCGCTATAACAGTCCAAGTACCAGCCTGAGTCCTCCTTTCTATCTTAAATCCTTCCTCTGTTTCCGAGTTGTCCCAAAATTCAAAAGTAATTTGTGTGTGTGAGTTAGCAGTTGCACTGGGTCCTGTCGGAGCTTTCGGGAAAGTTATGGCACAACTTTCATTTGAGTAATCTGAACAATCAGTCCCAACACATGCTCTCACCCTGTAACAGTAATTTGTCCCCTCCAAAAGCCATGTATCTGAGTAGCTTGATACATCTCCCAGGACTGCTATTTCAGAATAAGCTCCACCTGAAATTGCTCTTTCTACTCTATAAGAATCATTTGCTGCTGAATTATCTGACCAGGAGAGGTTGATTTGGGAGTCAGAGGAAGCAGTTGCATTCAGACCAGAAGGAGCTTTCGGTTTTGTTCTTATACAAACAGTATCAGAGTATTTGGAATAGATAGTTGTTGCTCCGATAGTTCTGAAAGCGCGGACGCGATAGCAATAGACAGTGTATTCGCTCAAAAGAGTATCAACAAAAGTCACTGTTGAGCCGTATCCTGATGCTGCGCCGGTTGAGCCGATTTCAGAAAAAGAGGTGCAACCTGCACCCTGACATCTTTCAACTTTGTATCCCGTCTCATAAGCTGTTTTGTCAGTCCACTGAATTTTGATTTGGGAATCAGAAATTGCAGAACCTGTGATTGATTGAGGAGTGCAGAGATGAAGTCTTCCTGTGTTTGAGTTATCGTGTTTGAACTTTGGCCACGCAGCGTCAGCCAAACCAGATGAGTCACTACTTGATGAAAAAGCCACCAGCCTACCACTTTCTCTGGATACATATAATCTCCCATCAGGTCTCAAAGCAGCTGATGACCAAACTGCAACATTTTGTCCCAAATTAGAACTTTCCGCAGTTCTTGATGGATCATAAACAACATACATATTGTTGTCCAAGTTTCCAGCCCATACTGAAAGATTTGCTGAAACAGCTGGTGAAGCCTGAAAATCGTTTCCTGCGGCAAGATACCATCTTCTTGTACCATTTGTAAAATATGAATGGAGACGATTATTTAGTACAGCTCCAAAAAACAGTTTGTCATCAACGATTGCACAAGATGAAAGCTCAACTGTGTCAGCATCTATTATCTGGAAAGAGGTCAGAACAGCTCCTGTTTGTGGGTTAAATTTCCTACAATATGTATCCAAAGAACATATCCATATTGTTCCATCGCAGTCAATTGATGGTGTCGCCTGCAACCTCCCAACTTGTGTCCCCCACTTTATCGTTCCATCTGGATTCACGGCATATAACGCACCAGTTCCTGATGTCGGATAATCAACTGCTACATATATCACACCATCTGGTGCCACTACCGCACTTCCCCATATATTGCCCTCTCCCCCTATCTTGAAACTTACTGGGAAACCTCCTACCTGCGCCCCAGATGAACCTATAAATGCATAAAGCTTCGCTTGACCGTGCGATGTCACATATACCCTACCATCGTATGATATAGTCGGCGAATTATAAAGTATCGTATCTCCGCTATCTAACGGAGACCACCATCTTGATGTCCCATTCGGATACACCGCAAATACCCCCGCATTTGATGCTACATAAACAGTGCCATCATCACCTATCGCCGGCGATGAATACGATGGATTACTCATTCCAGTACCTATTGAAAATGTCCAAAGCAGTGTCCCAGCGTTCCCATCATCTCTTACCTTCCTCAAAACCGCTGAATATGGCGCAGCGTTATTTGATGTAACATAGTATATCACCCAGTTCGCTCCCTCCAAAGTTATCGCAGGCGATGACCTTGATTGATTCCCACCACCAGGGTTATATGTCCAAGCTCTGTTTATAGCAAAAGGAACGAGTTCTCCTTGTGGTTCTTCCGAAATTTGAGGTTTTTCTTGTGTGCCAGTTATCTTTTCTGATGCTTTTTGTGTTTGCGCATATCTCAAAATCGCCTCCGCATCCAAAAACACATATCCCTCTTCTGTCTTCGGTCCAGATAAAATCGCTTCCTTCACATCTTTTGCTGTCAAATCTTGTCTCATCCCCCTCACCAACGCCGCAACCCCTGAAACCAATCCCGCTGAAAGTGATGTCCCCGTTGCACTGCAATACAACTGAAATCCTCCACATGTCGTCAATATATCTTCTCCCGGAGCTATCACCTTCACTGCCGAACCCCTTGATGAAAAACTTGATAGCTTTTTGTTCTTATCTGATGATCCAACTATTATTATATTCGGAAATTCTTCTTCAAGTGGTGCTCCTACTCCTGACCATATCGCATCCCATCCTGAGTTCCCTGCTGCCTGCACAAAAACTACATCCGAAAATAGTAAATACCTGAAAACTGGCTCAAATATCCTTATCTGCTGTTCAAGTACATCCCAATCCTCTGGTATATGCACTGATGGCTCCCTTGACCATCCTAATCCCCCTGAAAAGTTTATCACCCTTGCTCCTCTATCAGCAGCATCTAACATGTATCTTATCAAAGACATAATTGAGCCATCTATCTTATAAACTAACAAAGATGTATCCCAACACACCCCTGCTATCCCCTTTTTGTTATTCCCTCTTGCTCCTATCACTCCCATCACCTGTGTCCCATGGTCCTGACTTATCTCACTTTGAGTTATCTCCTCATAATAAACTACATTTCCTTCAAAATCCTCATGATTTAGATTGAAACCAAAGTCAATAACTGCAACTGTGACAGATTTTGAGCATGTTGCAATATCCCAAGCTTTGGGGAGGTTTATAAGTTCTGCCCAGTATTGCTCCTGAAATTTCGGATCATCTGGAATTGTTTGCATATTGAGAACAAAGTTCGGAGTTGCAACCACAACCTCATCATAAGATTGAGCAAGATTTATCTTTTCCCTTATCTCATCATCTGTTTGAGCTTGAACTTCAACTTGGACTATTCCCAAAATTGGCTCTCCACCTATAATCTTACCTCCAAGTTTAGAAATTATCTTTTTTACTTTCCTTTCTGATGTTTTAGGTGAGAAAGCAAGAAGGATTTGATTTTTTGCCAATTTCAGACCAGTTCTTTTATCTTGGATAATTTCTCTTGGGGGTTCAACTTTATCTGGGATAATTTTTGCGTACTTTGGAGGTTCAATGGGAGGGTAATGACGAGGAATTTCGGAATCAACATGAAAAATTTGCCCTTTCACTACTTTCTTTTTACAAGATATGAAGAAGAAAGAGAAAGAGAAGGAAATTAAGAGAATAGTGATAAATAAAGAAAGAAAAGAAGGAGAAGAAAAATATTTTACACCCCCGTTTTTCATTTTCACATTCTCCTTTTTTATTTCACATCTTCAAATTTATTTACAATTTTTTCTTTTTCTTTTTTGTTAGCCTCTTTTTGTTTTATATTTTAATCGCAGTTTTTGAGTTTTGTTATTTTTGAGTGTTTTTTTCTGAAAAAAATGGGACTTTGTTAGCAATATCAACTATTCTTTTTGATTTTTGTTTTTTCCTTTTTTCTCTGCTTGAAAATTCAAGGGGTTCCGAATGGGGGGGTATAGAAAATGAGGTTTTGAAATTTTTGTTAGCTATGCTAAATATTCTGTTTTCACTATTATCTTTGTTCTTTTTGCTGTTGATTTTGAGATATGTCAATAATTTTGTAAAGCAAGTTTTTTATATCTCTTACATCGCTCTCAATTTTTTCTATACGTACCTTTATCTCTTTTATTTCACCTTTCATTTCCGCTGTCTCTACCTTTATATTTGCCAGTTCCTTTCTTATTTCTTTGTTATCTTCTTCTATTTTTTCTATTCTTCTTACTAATGAATTTTCAAGGGAATCTATGCGTTTGTTAGTGTCATCAATTCTTTTATTTACATCATCAATTCTTCTGTTTATGGTGTGAGTAGCAAGTGCGATAAAGCTCCCGATGACTCCTGCTGTTCCTATTATTATGCTAAAAATTTGCAATCCATCCATAACATTTATTTTAACTCAAAAATTTATTTTTTCATTTTCTCTTAAATTCAAATTTTCATTCAACAAACACATCTTCCGCACTGATCTGTGTGGCTCAAAATCGTTCTTTTCGCAATTTGTTCCCACCATCCCAAAATCCTTTATAATATATTGAGTTTTTGTTAAACTATTTATTGATGGAAAAGATGAAAGATAACACAGACAAAATAAAAGAGATGTTGAATGAGCTTGCTTATAATCTTTGGTGGTCCTGGAATCCCCCAGCAAAAAGACTTTTCCGACTAATAAGCGAAATAGTTTGGAAAGAATCAAAGGAAAATCCCGTAGCCATAATAAAAAACG